>Ga0310343_10000277_pt1 | contig 24046 bp, 20 predicted proteins | sample HC15DNA2025_MG_FD_203519 | JGI IMG/M metagenome (GOLD analysis project Ga0310343, IMG submission 203519) | Marine microbial communities from station ALOHA, North Pacific Subtropical Gyre - HC15-DNA-20-25_MG | ecosystem: Environmental > Aquatic > Marine > Oceanic | place: Pacific Ocean: North...
CTTAATGCAATTATTTTAACTGGAACAAGGATGGGACTTGTTGCTATCATTGTTTCGATATTTACTATGTTCGCTATATTATTTTTCAGGAAATTTAATTTGAAATATATTCTTGTAACATTTTTTTCTAGCTCTATTATAGTTCTTTATAAATTTGTTTTTCAGGATAATGTTCTGAAAGAAAGAATTTTTGTTTGTAATCATGGATGCAAACTTAACGAAAATATCTTTGTTTTAGGTGGCAGAATTGATAATTGGATTTATGCTATAAATATTGGTTTAACAAACCCTTTATTAGGAGGGGGCTTAGCTCAATATTTTGAATATAGGAGCTCTTTACCTGAAAATTTAATAATAGAATTATTTACTATAGCTGGATTTATTCCTGCCATCTTAGTCATACCTTTGATCTTATCAAGCCTTTTGATCTCCTTAAAATTATCTATAAAAAAAGAATCTGAAAATTTGTTTTTGTTTATAATCCTACTTGGAAGTATTCTTTCACTAAATATTTTAAGTTTAAAAATATTTTGGATATTATTGGCGATATTTAATTCTAACTTAGATAAATATATCGTCTCAAATAAAAAAGTTTTTTAAGAGATTTTTAACTTATAGAATTAAATATTAAAACTTAAATCCATCAAAAGTTAGAACTTTAATTATTGTAAGCCAAATGATTTTTATATCTAGCCAAAAAGTATATTTCCTTAAATAATAATCATCAAAAAGTACTTTCTGTTTTAAAGAAATTGTATCTCTTCCATTGACTTGTGCCCATCCTGTTATGCCTGGTCTTATTTTATAAATTTTGTATTTATTTCTTAATTCGATCAAATCATATTGATTATGTAAAGCTGGCCTTGGTCCTATAAGGCTCATTTCACCTTTAAGTACACACCATATTTGAGGAAGCTCGTCCAAACTAGTTTTTCTTAGGAATGCACCAAGCGGCGTAAGCCATTTGGTGTGATAATTTAATTTTTCTTTGGGTACAAGTGGCGTCATATTCCTCATGCTACGAAATTTAGGCATTTTAAAAATCTTATTATTCTTACCAACCCTGTCACTCCAATAGATAATTGGTGTATATGAAGTTAGAAAAACCGCTATATAAATAATTATTAAAGGTACTATTAATATGATTAATGCAGTTAAAGAAAAAAAAATATCAAATAACCTTTTTAATTGAAATTTTTTTTTGGACATTAAATTTTTACATGCACTTTAAAATATTAATATAAAATAACTTTATAAACTATTTTTTAATCAAATTTTTCATAATTGATTCAAGTTTTAAAATGAGATAATTTCTATCGAATTCTTTTTTACAAAAATTTAAACCATTTTTACCTAAATCCTCTCTTTCCATTTTACTCATTTTACTGATTTTTATTATTAATTTTCCCAAATTTTTATAATCGCCAGAATTACAAACAAGTCCTGCTTTAGCTTCCTTGATAACTTTAGCTCCTTCGCCAGATAACATTCCAATAATTGGTTTTCCAGTAGTTAAATAAGTTTGAATTTTTCCAGGAATCGTCATTTTGAAAACTTCTTCATCTTTTAAAGAAACCAACAAAGCATCTGCGTGTTTAAAGAAAGAAGGCATTCTTGTGGGAGGATAACTATCCATAATCTCAAAGTAGGGATTCAATTTTTGTTTTTTAATTTCTTTGATAAGCCAAGGTTTTTTGCTCCCATTCCCTAATGTAATTATTCTGAAACGCTTAAAATTTATTTTTACCAGAAAAGATACTGCCTTTACTATTGATGGAAAGTCTTGAGCCTCGCCAATATTACCTGCAAAAATAATGGTAAATAAACTTTTTTTTTCCTCAATTTCTTTCGCAATTTTTATTGATTTTGGGAGAGTATTTGATTCGCTCCAAGCTGGAAAGTAAAAAGTTTCAATTGTTTTTGTATATTTGCGAATTATATTTAGAATGCTTTTTGATTGAGTCAATATGATATTAAATTGTTGATAAATTAAGTTTGTGAAAAATCTGACAAATTTAATTTGCCATTTTTTTTTCAAAATACCCATTGCGGTAAGTGTCTCAGGCCACAAATCTAGTATCCATAAAATTTGAGGAGTTTTCTTGAAAAATGAAATTATCGATGATGGTATTCCTACCAAGATTGGAGATGTTTGGAATACAAAAATAATATCAAATTCTTTTTTTCTTAATTTTATTAATCCCAATATACTTGCATTTATACAAAAACTTAAATAATTAGCAATAAGTTGTACCCTACTTTGCCCTCTAGGAATCAGTGGGACTCTTATAATATTTATTCCTTTATATTTACTAAATCTAGTTTGATTATTCAAGAAATCATTGTAAATTTTACCCTCAGGGTAGTTTGGATATCCTGTTAATACAGTTATGTTATGTTTTAATTTCTTTAATTCACATGTAAGCTCGTTTATGCGAAAATTTTCTGGCCAAAAATATTGTGAGACTATTAGTATCTTCAAATTATTTATTTTTTCCAAATATTTTTATTTATAAAGTCAGTATAACTAACTATAATTCTAATTATTTTTTCAGATACATTATCAACATCATAATCCTGAACAATTTTTAGTGTTCTTTCATTATTTTTTAATTGATTTTTAAGAATATCAAGAGATTGCAGAATCCTTTCCAAGTTTAATCCAACCATCATTACAGATGCCTCCTCCATAGCTTCTGGTCTTTCATGAGCTTCTCTAAGATTAATTGCAGAAAAATTTAATATAGATGATTCTTCGCTTATTGTCCCACTATCAGATAAAACAACTCTAGAGTTCATTTGTAAGAAGTTATAGTCAGTAAAACTTAAGGGTTTCAATAGTCTAATTAATGGACCAAATTTAATATTTTTAAGCTTTTTTCTTGTCCTTGGATGAGTTGAAAAAATTATAGGTATAGAGTAATTTTCTTCTAATTTATTTAAAATTTTGATTATTTTTTGTAAATTTGTTTCGTTATCTATATTTTCCTCTCTATGTAAACTCACTAGAAAAAAATTATTACTTTTTAAGTTTAATTTATTTAGTATTTTGGAATTCAATATTTTATTTTTATTATGATTCAAAACTTCTTTCATTGGGCTGCCAACTTTTATTATGTATTCTGGTTTTAGACCTTCATTTATCAGATAACTTCTTGCAATAGAGCTGTAGGTTATATTTATGTCTGATATATGATCTACAATCTTTCGGTTTATTTCTTCTGGTACTCGCATATCAAAGCATCTATTTCCAGCCTCCATATGAAAAGTTGGTATTTTTCTTCTTTTTGCAGGTAAAACTGACATGCAACTATTTGTATCGCCTAAGACTAATACAGCATCTGGAGACTCATTTTCTAAAATCTTATCAATGTCTATTATTATTTGACCTATAGTTTCTGAGCTAGTATCCCTAGCTGAGTTCGTATAATAATCAGGATTTCTTAAACTAAGATCTTTAAAAAAAATTTCGTTTAGCTCAAAATCGTAGTTTTGTCCAGTATGAACTAATTTATGATCAGTATAAAGATCTAGTTTTTGTATGGTTCTGGAAAGCCTAATGATTTCAGGCCTTGTCCCAACTATTGTGACAACTTTAAATTTATTCATTTATAAATCGGTTATATAAGTATCAGGGTTTTTTTTGTCAAAAATTTCGTTAGTCCATAATAATACAATTAATTCATCCTTTCCTACATTTTTTATATTATGTCCCCAACCAGGGATTGAATCTATCACTTTAGGATGATCTGAATTAGCATTGATTTCTACTTTTTTCCCATTGGATAAATTAACAAAAGTAAACTTAGCTTTACCTTTGACAATTACAAATTTTTCAGTCTTGGTGTTATGGTAATGACCTCCTCTAGTCATTCCTGGGTTAGCTGTGAAATATGCAAATTGTCCAGAGTTTTTATTTTTAAAAAATTCTACAAATTTCCCCCTTTTATCAATATGTTCTCTCAATGGATATTGGAATTGCTTCTCATCTAAAAAGCTAATATAGGTTGAATATAATTTTTTATTTAGACCCTCCCCAAGATTTCCCATATATAGCGTTTCTCTATTTTCCTTAAAAGATAGAATTTTTTGTGCTAAATTTTTTAACTTTATCTTATAAGTTGGACTAATATCCTTAAAAAAAAATCCTTTTTCATTCGTATTTAAAACTTTACAAAACTTCTTCATTACATCATCTATATAAACTAAACTTATTATTTTGTCCTCATTAGTTATTTCTAATTTAGTATTATTTATTGCATTAAAGCAAAAAGTAGCAACAACCGAATTGTAGTTGGGTTTACTCCATTTACCAAATACTCCGGGCAATCTAAAAATAAATACAGGATTTCCATTGGATTGGTTTAAATTTAAAAAAAGCTTCTCTCCATTTAACTTGCTTTTGCCATAATCATTGTCTAGGTCTGCTTGTGTTGATGATGAGAAAATAATTGGGGTAGGTTGTGCATATTTTATTAGGACTTTACATATATATTCAGTCAAAATAATATTTGTTTTATCAAAAAGGATTTTTTTTGAAGGCCTATTCACTGCAGCGAGGTGAATTATAAAATCAGAATTTTTTATTTTATAATCTAATACTTGGAAAGTATCTTCTTTGTTATATTCTAAAATTTGATATCCATAATTATCTTTAATGAAATTTTTTAGATTTTTCCCAATAAAACCATTTGAACCAGTAATAAGTATATTCATTTGTTGATAAATTAAATATAGTCTTCTATACTTCCATTTCTTAAGGAATTTATTATGGGCAAATTTAATAGTAAATTCTTTACTTCATTGACGCTTAGTTGGCTTGTATTATTTGAAGTATATTCTTGAGATGCTGATAATATATCGTTTCCTTGATTGATGAAATTCTCATATTTCATATTTTCAAAAACTGCTGGAATCTTAAAGTATTTTTTATTATCAATAGCATAAGCCATTTCCTCGCGGCTTACTAAAACTTCAAATAATTTCTCACCATTTCTTGTCCCGATAACGTTAATTTGATTCTTATTTAAATTGAAAATATCTGCCATTGCTAAAGAAAGATTTTTTATTGAAGAGGCAGGTGACTTTTGAACAAATAATTCTCCTGGTTTAGCATGTTTGAACGCGTATAAAACAAGATCGACAGCCTCCTCAAGATACATCATGAATCTTGTCATAGATGGATTTGTAACTGTTATGGGTTTGCTATTGTAGATTTGTTGACAAAAAAGAGGGATAACAGAACCTCTGGAGGCCATGACGTTCCCAAATCTAGTTGTTGCAATGGTAGTATCTTTTGATATTTTAGACTTTGCAAAAGAGACTTTCTCCATAAGAGCTTTTGATAAACCCATGGCATTAATTGGATAAACAGCCTTATCAGTACTTAAACAAATAACTTTTTTGACTCCTTCTTCTATGCAGGCATCTAATAAATTCTCTGTACCAAGAATGTTTGTTTTTATCGCCTCCATGGGATGGAATTCACAAGAAGGAACTTGTTTAAGTGCAGCAGCATGAAAAACATAATCTACATTATTAAGTGCATTTTTTATTTGTTTACTATCTCTTATATCTCCTAAAATAAAATTTAATTTTTTATTATTTATATATTTCCTCATGTCATCTTGTTTTTTTTCATCTCGACTATATATTCTTATTTCTTTTAATTCTAAATTTATTAATTCCTTAACTACTGCGTTTCCAAATGAGCCTGTCCCTCCTGTGATCAAAAGTGTTTTATCTTTAAAAATACTTAGGGAATTTTTACTCATAATTGTAAGAATTAAGAATTTAATCTGATTATTTCTTTTGAAAGTAACTTTGATCCATTTTCGATAGTGAAATTAGAGTTGGCGAAGAAATATGCATTTTTTGAAATTTTATTTTTATATTCTAAATCATTAAATAGTTTTTCCAAAGAAATAACAATTTGGTTGATGTTTTTTGGTTTTATTAAAACACAATTCTCTTTATCCTTAACAAAATCAGGTATCATTCCTACCTTACTTACTACACAAGCTAAGCCAGAACTCATTGCCTCTACTAAAGCATTTGGGAAGCCTTCTTCCCATGAAGGTAATAAAAAAATTGAAGCCTCACTAAGTACATGTTTTTTTTGTTTCGCATCAACCCAGCCTGTTAAAGAAATAAATTTTTCGAGATTATTCTTTTTTATAAAATTAATGACATAATTTTTTGAACTACCATCTCCTGCTAATTTTATATGAAAATCATATTTTTTTATTTTTAGAATTTTTGCAGCTTCTAATATTTCTTTTATTCCTTTACTATCTTCTAGCCAACCTAAAAATAAAATATTATTTAAATTATTTTTTTGATTATTAATTTTGGAATGTCCAATATCTAAATGCGCTTTTTTTGCAGTCCAATTAGGAATAATTGGGGCTTTAAATTTAGAAAAGTTAAATTCATTTATCGCAAATTTTTGAAAAGATTTACCTTGACATAAAAATATATTAGATTTGGAGAAAGTATACTTTAAGTAAAATTTTAAAAATTTACTTTTGTAATACTGATTAATTAATGCACCAGCCCTAGGAAAAATCATAATTGATATATCCATTATTTTTGCAATTAATATCATTAATCCTTTTTCATAAGCACTATATTTATCAGCTATAAATATTATTATTGTATTTGGTTTGTTTCTATAAATTTTATATATTAATTTTAAAATTCTTGAAAAAGCGAAATAAGCTCTAATAATTAAGGGAGGAGGAGGATTCTTAAAGGACGAACTATTTAACGTATTAATTCTGAATTTTTCTGAAAATTCTGATTCAATTAGAGTTCTACAAGCAGTCAGTTGTCCACCATAAATGTTTTTTATATTTAAAGGAGGAAACGATCCAACAATTAAGATTTCTAATTTTTTTGAAATATTTTTAGACATTTTTATATCAAATCTTCAATTAGTTTTAAATATTTGTTAACCATATTTTTATTAATAAATTGTTCTTCTGCATATTCTCTAGCATTAATTGTCAGTTCTCTAATCTTATATTCCTCTGCATAAACTAATTTTTCAATAGCTTTACAAATACTCTTTTCAGAATAGGGGTTGCATAATAACCCTCTTTTATTATCTCCTAAAATAATTTTATTATCGGATATTTTTGATGCTATTACCGGACAGCCGCTCAGCATTGCTTCGCAGATAACATATGGCAAGCCTTCTATTGTGCTTGCTGAAATTAATCCATCTGCATTCTTATATATTTGATCAATATCCTTAATCTCTCCAAGAAAATGTAATTTACTTTTTATTTGTTGATTTTTTTTTAAAAAGGCTTGCATATCATCAAATAATTCTTGGTCTTTAAAAGTAGTATTATCTATACGCCCAACCCATTGTATTTGAGGTGAGAACTTGTTCCTTTTATAAAATAATTTTAGAGCTTTTAAAATTCTTAAACCATTTTTGGGATGTGCTACTCTTCCAACAATAATAAAAACTTTATTGCGGTAATCTTTTTTAATTCTATGATAAAATTTTTTTGTTTCACAACCATTATAAATTGTAGATATTTTATTTTTTAGAAAGGGAAAATTCCTCAAATTATTAGCTTGATAAACTGTATTGCAAATTATATGATCTGCTTGTAGGTAAAGTATATTAGTAAAAATTCTTTTAGATAATTTTTCATAATTGTTTTTTATACTAACCTCATTACAAATAATTTTATTATCAAAATTTAAAAATAACCTACAGAGTAAACAATATAAATTGCCAGTTGGCAAAAAGCTTATGATGAGGTTGCTTTTTTTTATCTCTTTCCAGATTTTTATAAAAACTCCTAAATCAAAACCATTATATGTGCTTCTTCTGATTTCTTTTATCTGGATATTTTTATTCAGTTTATAAAAATTTTCTAAGTTATTGTTATAAAGTAAAACCTTAACTTTAAATCTTTCTGAAAACCCATTTGCAATATTAATTAGGTGTCTTTGTGCACCCCCCGAACCAAGATTATCAATAACAAATAGTACCTGCATCATTTAGATGCCTTAATATAGTCAAACAAATCAATAAAATTTTTATATCCTAATTTTTCAGTTAATAATTTATTTGAACCCGTGCATATCTTTAAGTCAGAATTTTCAAAATTATTTAGAAATAACTTTTTGTTAAAAATCTCTTGGGATTTTTCTAATATTTCATTAATAGAGGTTCCTTTGCCAGTTGAGATATTAATAGACCCATTGAAATTTTTAATTAATAATAGTCTATATATATTAACTACATCCTTTATGTTAATGAAATCTCTAATATTAGATCCTTGATTATATAAATTAAAATGCTTATTATTTTCAAATGCATCTAATAATTTGGAAATTACAGAAAAATTATCTTTTTTACTATACATATTAAATACTCTCGCAAAAATCAAATTAATGTTCGTTTCAATTAAGTATTTCTTAATCATTAATTCAGATGAGGCTTTCAATGCGCTGTATAAATCATTTATTTTATATTCATCTTTCTCATCAGCTAATATTCTTTCTCCATAAACAGCACATGAACTTGTAAATAAAAAACAATTAATTTTTTTTTCGAATTTTTTAAATAGACTTAAATATTGAGCTAGGTAATGTATTGAATAATTAGAGTAATTTATTATATCCACATCTTTCTTATTTAATAAGTTGGATTTAAAATTAGTATTGTAGATAATGTTCAAACTGTTATATTTTTCGAGATAAAATTGAATAGTTTCAAATTCATTACTTGAGAAAACTAACGACCCCTCTATCGTTTTATGTAATTCTTTGGATAAAATTGAGCGTTTCCCAATAATCAAAACTTTCCTAAAACTCATTATAATCGTATATCTGATTCTTCTTTATGAAAAAGATATTTTAAATCATAAATTACAGAATTTGATTTAGCATATTTTTTTATTTCTCTAATACCCATTTCCCTAAATATAGTGTGAGAAACAGCAATTAAAATAGAGTCATATTTATTTTTTTGGGGTTTATTAATTAACTCAATTTTATAAGTTTTTTTACTTTCTTCTGATAAAATTAGCGGATCAAAGATATCTACATTACATGATTTTTTTAGTAATTTATATATATCAAAAACTTGCGTGTTTCTAATATCATTACAGTTTTCCTTAAATGCTAAACCTAAAATTAATATATTTGAATTTTTAAATTCTATTTTTTTTATTTTCATTTCACGCTTCAGTTCTTCAACTATATGCGATGGCATATTATCGTTAATTTTTCTTCCTGCTAATATAATTTCTGGTTTGAAGTTTATCTGTCTAGCTTTATAAGTTAAGTAATATGGATCTACACTTATACAATGCCCGCCTACTAATCCTGGTCTGTAAGAATTAAAATTCCATTTAGTTTCGGCAGCTTTTAGAACTGCTTCAGTATCAATATTCAATTTATTAAAAAGTATTGATAATTCATTTATCAAAGCTATGTTTAAATCTCTTTGAGTATTTTCAATTACTTTTGCTGCTTCAGCTATCTTTATAGATTTAGCTTTATGGGTTCCAGCCGGAATTATTTGTTTATACAATTCGTCGACCAAAGAAGAAATTAATTCATTTGAGCCAGATGTAACTTTTTTAATGTCAGTAATTTTATGTTCTTTATCTCCAGGATTTATTCTTTCAGGACTATAACCACAAAAGAAATCCTTATTGAATTTCAGGTTAGACCTTTCTTCAAGGATTGGAACACAAAATTCTTCAGTACAACCTGGATATACTGTTGATTCATATATAACGATGTCATTCTTTTTGAGATATCTTCCTAATAAATTTGTTGCATCTCTAATTGGTTTAAGATTAGGGTTGTTATTTTTATCTATTGGGGTAGGAACAGTAACAATATAACAGTTGTAATTTTTGATATCAGACTCATTTGATGAAAGCTTCAGAAATTTTGCATTTTTAATTTCAAATGATGATTTTTCTAAAGTTTTATCAATACCTTGTTTTAAAGATTCAATTCTTTCTTTATTAATATCAAAACCTAATGTTTCTCTATATTTGCCAAATTCAATAGAGAGAGGAAGTCCTACATAGCCCAAACCGATAACACATAACTTTAGTTCTTTTATATGCATTTTTCTTAATGATTATAAAACTCTTTATACCACTTAATAAATTTCTCGATTCCATCTCTTACATCAGTTTTCGGTTTGAAATCAAAGTCTTTTATTAACTCATTTACGTCGGCGTATGTTGTAGGAACATCTCCAGGTTGGAGAGGTAAGAAATTTATTTTAGCTTTCATTCCAAGAGAGTTTTCTATTGCACTTATATATTCCATTAAATCAACTGGTTTATTATTTCCTATATTATAAACTCTCCATGGCGCTCTACTTGAACCAGGATCTGGATTATCACTATCCCAATTATTATTTGGTTTGGCGGGCATATTAATTACTCTTGAGATGACCTCTGTTATGTCGTCTATATAAGTAAAATCTCTTTTATGTTTTCCATAATTGTATACTTCAATTGGCTTTTTTGAAATAATATTTTTTGTAAATTTAAATAATGCCATATCTGGTCTCCCCCAAGGCCCATAAACAGTAAAAAATCTTAAACCAGTTGTGGGAATATCATATAAATGACTATACGTATGAGCCATTAATTCATTACTTTTTTTTGTGGCAGCATAAAGACTTAAAGGATGATCGACACTCTGATGAATGTTAAATGGCATTTTGGTATTAGAACCATAAACACTTGAGCTGGAAGCATAAATTAAGTTTTGAACTTCGTGGCGCCTACAACTTTCTAGAATATTAATATAACCATTAATATTACTTTCAATATACGCAAATGGATTCTCTATTGAATATCTAACACCTGCTTGAGCGGCAAGGTTGATGACAACATTTGGCTTATTTTTCAGAAAAATATTATTTACAGACTCTCGATCAGCAATATCTATTTTTTTATGATAATAGTGCTTAAAATTTTCAAGCAATGAAACCCTTGCAGTTTTTAATTTTGGATCATAATAACTATTATGATTATCGATACCAATTACTTCAATATTTCTTTTTAGTAACTTTATTGCTAAAGAAAAACCGATAAATCCTGCTGATCCAGTTATTAGTACTTTCAATTTATAAATCAAATTTTAATTATACCAATTAATAGTTTTGATTTCATAAAAGTCTAATTTTTTTATTATTTTAAATAATAAAAGTTTTGTGCATTATTTTATATTAAGTATCAATTAATTTGAGTTATTTCAAAATAAAACTCACATCAATCTCCATAACTCTTGAGAAAAATTTTAGATATAATTATTCAATTGTTTGTTTTTATTAATTTTTTCGATGGAAACTATATTGGTAACAGGGGGTTGTGGTTTCATTGGTAGTCATGTAACTTTGGAACTTCTAAGAAAAGGTTACAATGTTATAGTATTAGATTCAAATGTAAATAGTTCACATTTAATCATTGATAAAGTAAAAGATGTTTTTTTATCTAATAATCAAAAATCTTATTGCAGTTTAAATTTTATAAAGGGTGATATTAGGGATGAATCCTTATTAGGTAAAATTTTTAAAGAAAAGCATTTTAATAATTCAATAATTAATGGCGTTATTCATTTGGCAGGACTTAAATCAGTTAAAGATTCTTTCCAAAAAAGTTCAGAATATTGGGATGTAAATGTTAAGGGTTCAGAAAATTTACTTAAAATAATGATGGAAAATAATTGTAATAATTTGGTTTTTAGTAGTAGTGCGACTGTTTATGGAGAACCAAAATCAACACCTATTTTTGAAGATTTTGAAACATTTCCCATCAATCCATATGGGAAAACAAAACTTAAATTTGAGGATATAATCAAAGATAATTTCACTAAATATAATCAAGAATTGAAAGCGATCTCGCTTAGATTTTTTAATCCTATAGGAGCACATTATTCTGGAATATTAGGAGAAATACCTAGTACAAATAATGGAAATATTTTCCCAAATATATTAAATGTAGCACTAGGTAAATTAAATTATCTAAGTATTTTTGGGAATAATTGGCCTACTTCAGATGGAACAGCTGTTAGAGACTTTATACATATTATGGATGTAGCTGAAGGCCATATTGCAGCAATTGAATTTCTACAAAGATCTAAACCAATTTGTATGAATATCAACCTAGGGACTGGAGTTAAAACATCGATTATGGAGTTGATAAATACCTTTGAGTTGGTTAACAATGTAAAAATTCCCTACAAATTTAAAGAAAAACGTATAGGTGACACTCCTATTCTGCTAGCGGAAATTTCATTGGCAAATAAAATTTTAAATTGGAAAGCAAAAAAATCCTTATTTGAAATGTGTAAGGATGGATGGAACTTTGCGAAAATTAATTTACGTTAATTATGCTGTTTTAGAAAAATTATTTCAAAACTAAAAAATAATTAAATTTTATGATAAGGAAGGTTGCAGGAGAAGGTATCGGATTCATTGGGTCAAATTTAGTTTATAAATTAATAAATAAATTACTTAATATGTGCGAGTAAGTTTTTTGACTTTATACTTTCTATTGAAGCGATAAATCTAATGTCAAAGAAGGAATATAAATTCAAGTTTTGAATTTATCTTCGTTGATATATTAGAAAAATATGATAAAAGGTACAATAAGTTATGGCAGTTTGGAATTGAGGATTAAGGTTAAATTAATTATCTTATTATTTATATTTAGTTAACTTTTTCTCTTAATATGTTTCTCATGCTTGAAAAAATAATCCAAGAAAGAACATTAATTCTTGAGTCAAAATAAGTAATATCAAAAAATTGCGAAAATAGAAAAATTGCTGCAGAAGTCTTTAATGCTTTATCAAATAAATTTCCTTTAAGATAGCTATTGTTTCGTAAGTAATAAAGTTCTAATTTGAAGTTTTTGTAAGTTAAAAAAAGAAGTGAAAAAATTATTATTAGGCTTGCTGGTATTCCATAACTTAGTGCAATTTCTAAAGGAAGATTATGCGTATGTTGGGGATTAAATGATCCAAGATTGTTGGCTTCAAAAAGATAAGAGTATGAACCTGCCCCCCATCCAAATAAACTTTTTTGAGAAATAAATTTGATAGCACTAGTCCAAATAATAATTCTTGGTGATAATTCTAAACCTTCAGAAATGAATGACTTATTGATTTTGTTATAAATTCCATCAGGGAAAACTGTATGTAAAAAGTTACCAAACTTTTTTATGTTTATGGTTAAAAAATCTGTCTTTTCTTTAAAAGTATTAGGGTCAAAGTTCGTAGAATATGTCAAGTCATAAGAGTAAATGAAGTAGATAAGTATTATTAGTGTTAAAAATACTATGATTTTAATTTTTCTTGTATCGAAAAATGTTAAAGAAAATATAAGTACAGATAATATAGCGTTTCTAGAATAGGTTAAAAATGTTGCCAATCCTATAAAAATTGTGAACAAAAAAGAGAAGGACTTTTTTAGTTTTTTTTCTTTCCTAACTAAAGCAAAAGCGAGACTAAAAAAAAATATCATACTAAGCCAGCTTCCCGCATAATTTTGATTATTGAAAATACTTGTTAAACCCTGCGTATTATTATCAATAGGCCTCTGAAACCAAGTAATCAAGCCATTTAGAGATTCAAATGGACCATAGAAATTAAAGAAAAACTGTAAAAAACCATTTATCAATATAGGGAAGGATCCTGCCAATACAACTAGTAAAAAATTACGTCTTGATTCGCGAGTGCTTAAATAAGGTTGGAACCCCCAAAAACACCAAAATAAAGGTATCCAGTTAAATAATCCAATGTATGAAAGTTTATGATCATATTCGATAGTCGAAAAAGTGGCTTGAAAATAATGAATTGTACTACTCAATACCATAAGTATTGATGCTATAAAGAATGGATAATTCCATCTATCGCTAAAATAATTTTCCTCTCTCGCAAAACTACCTATTATCAAGGAGGGAAGTAAAAATATTAATGAAATAAATGGAGCAGTGCCTAGAAAAAAGATTCCCAAAATAAATAAATAATTTCCCAATTCAGTGGGTTTTTTATCAACTTTTTTTAATAATTTTGAAATTATCAATTAATACTTTTTTGTTTTAGGGTGAAGTCTTGATTTATCATTAATTATATAAATCAAGATGTAAACGCTTCCTGCAGGATTCGAACCTGCGGCCCACTGCTTAGAAGGCAGTTGCTCTATCCAGCTGAGCTAAGGAAGCAAAATGTAGTATGAAATTAATCTATAGTATAAGATTACAACTTAGGTAGCAAATAAAAACTCTTTTAATAAAATTAAATCATGTCTTAATTTTTGTTTAAAAAATTTTTAGTTTTAGGAAAATTAAATGATTTTAATATTTATATATTCCTGTTTTGTAAATAACTCTATGAGAATTTTTTTGTTTCTAACAAACCTGAGATTGTGTCATTTATACCTTTATCTAAATCTATAGATGAACTCCAGCCAATTTTTCTCAAATTACTTACATCGAGATTTTTTCTTGGTGTTCCATCAGGTTTATTCTTATCCCATATTATTTCCCCTTCATATTTGCAGGCTTTGGCAATTTTTTTAGCTAATGCTTTAATTGAGATATCCTTACCTGTCCCAACATTAAGATAATTTAAAGGGTTCCCATTTTTATCTTTTGGAGCGTCAATATCATCTGGACACCAATATTCAAGAGAAAACAAAATTGCTTTTGCAAGGTCACTAACATGCATAAATTCTCTCAAGGGTGTACCGGTTCCCCAACATGTTACAGAAGGAATCCCATCTCTTTTTGCTAATAAAAATTTCTTTATTAAAGCCGCCATAACGTGACTATTTGTAGAATCATAATTATCATTAGGGCCGTATAGGTTTGTTGGCATTAATGAGATTGCATCAAAATCATATTGTTTTCTTAAGGCTTGACATAATTTGATTCCCGCTATTTTTGCGATTGCATACCATTCATTGGTACTTTCAAGCTCACCAGATAAAAGACTTTCTTCTTTTATAGGTTGATGAGCAAATTTAGGATAAATACAACTACTACCTAAAAATAAAAACCTTTTTACATTATGTTGAAACGCCGCCTCAATCACATTAGTTTGAATTTTAAGGTTTTCACTTAAGAAATTATAAGGTTCTAAGGTATTGGCTAAAATGCCTCCAACCTTTGCTGCTGCCATAATTACAACAGTTGGTCTATTTATCCTGAACCATTTTCTTACATTATTAGATTCCAAAAGGTTTAATTCTTTGCGATTTGGAATCATTATTATTCCATCATTCTCTTTTGATCCATATCCATTTTTCATTAAAACTTTATAGGTAGCATTGCCCACCATCCCTGAACCTCCGGCGATAAATATTTTTTCGCTCAAGTTAATTTTTTTCTTATTTATCATTACTAATTAAGACAAAGATTCAATAGATTCTGAAATTTGGAAACCTTCCTTCTTTAGGATTAGTTCTTTTTTGGTCTCTTCTATATCATTATTGATCATTTCGTTTATCATCTGTTCTAATGAAATTTTTGGAACCCAACCAAGTTTATTTCTTGCTTTAGTTGGGTCTCCAAGCAAACTATCAACTTCTGTTGGCCTGAAATATCTTGGATCTATTCTAATTACTATTTTCCTATTATCAGCTCTCCTACCAATTTCGTTAATACCATGACCCTCCCATATTATTGAAGGACCTTCATTTTTTTTATTCCATCCAAGCTTTTTTGCAGAAAGCTCTACAAACCTTCTTACTTTTTCTGTTCTACCTGTCGCTATTACAAAGTCCTGAGGCTCCTCTTGTTGTAGCATTAACCATTGCATTTCAACATAATCAATAGCGTGCCCCCAATCCCTTTTGGCGTCAAGATTTCCTAAGTATATGCATTCTTCTATCCCTAGGTGGATTCTGGAAAGTCCTCTTGTTATTTTTCTAGTTACAAAAGTCTCTCCTCTTCTTGGACTTTCGTGATTAAATAAAATTCCATTACAAGCATACATCCCATAAGCCTCTCTGTAATTAACGGTTATCCAATATGCATAGAGCTTTGCAACAGCATAAGGACTTCGAGGATAAAAAGGTGTTTTTTCTGTTTGAGGGGTTTCTGCAGTTTTGCCATACAACTCGCTGGTACTTGCTTGATAGATTTTTGTTTTATTACCTAAATTAAGAATTCTTATTGCCTCAAGTAGTCTTAAAGTCCCTAAAGCATCGCTATTGGCTGTATATTCAGGGCTTTCAAAACTTACCGCAACATGACTTTGTGCTCCAAGGTTATAAATCTCATCAGGCAAAACTTGTTGTATGATTCTTATCAAATTACTTGTATCAGTAAGGTCACCGTAGTGAAGAATAAATTTAGGTTTCTCATGATGTGGATCTTGATATAAATGATCTATTCTTTTGGTGTTAAAACTACTTGATCTTCTCTTTATCCCATGAACTTCATATCCTTTTTTTAAAAGAAATTCTGCTAGGTAACTCCCATCTTGTCCTGTAATTCCTGTTATTAAGGCCTTCTTTACTTTATCTATCATAATTTTAAATAGGGTATCTTTTTCATAAAGTTAGTATTAATGGTAAAGTAAATTTTTTAAAATTATATTTATTTATTATAAATTGAAGAAAGTCCATATAACTTTTTTTCTAATGAAGAATTGAAAGTGTTCCTTTCCTTTTTACAGACAACAAAAGTACAACATATATTCTCAAATGGATTCAAAAAAGGTATATCTCTAATTTGTGTCTAGATGGCTGGAGATGACAACAAAAATATTAAATGAGATTTAAATATTAATTTTTTGAGTAATTATAAGGAATTTTTTAAAAACTCACTATTTGTGATTATAGCCATCTCCAATCCTCCACAAATTCAATTCTTTCTCTATAACTTCTTCAGGTGGAATTATTGATCTGGCATCAAAGATCCATGAAGGCTTTCTCATTTTCTTAGAAATTTTTTCCCAATTAATTTTTGAGTATTCCTCCCATTCAGTTAAAACTACAATCGCATCTGCTCTTTCAGATGATGAATTTATATCATTCATTTCACACCATTCCCCCTCAAATGCAGTTTGATCATCAAAGGGTAAATTGTTAATTTTTTCATTTGAATTTTTACAAAGATCTTTGGCGATTTGTTTTTTTTCAACCTTTGGATCATGAATAAATAAGACTGCTCCTTCCTCCAATAAGTCTTTGCAAATATTAATTGCGGCAGATTCTCTTGTGTCGTTAGTATTTGCTTTAAAAGCAAATCCTAAAATACATATTTTTTTTCCAGTAACACTTCCGAAAAGTTTTTTTACTATAAGTTTTGAAATTCTATGCTGATGCCAGTTATTAAGCTTAACTACACCATCCCAAAATTCAGCAACTTCTGGTAATCCAAAATAGTTTGATAAATAAACTAAATTTAAGATATCTTTCTTGAAACAACTCCCCCCAAATCCTGGCCCTGAGTCAAGAAATTTTGAACCAATGCGACTATCAGAGCCAATTGCTCTTGCAACTTCTCTTACGTCAGCCCCAGTCGCTTCACATAAAGCTCCTATTGAATTTATAGAACTAATTCGCTGGGCTAAAAAGGCATTAGCTGTTAATTTTGCCAGCTCACTACTCCAAATATTTGTATGCAGAATTTTTTCTTCAGGTACCCAATTTCTATATATTTCGCTTAAGGCATCCATGGCCTCTTTATTGTCTCCACCAATTAGCACCCTATCTGGATTCTCAAGATCATCTATAGCAGTACCTTCCGCGAGGAATTCTGGATTAGATAATACGTCGAATTTAGATCCCTGCTCTGATGTTGATGATTGAGCCGCTTCAAGAATTGCTTTAATAACTTCTGCAGTTTTTACTGGTAATGTACTTTTCTCTACAACTATGGTGTAACCACAAGCAAATTTTGCAACTTGTCGAGCACAAGCTTCAACCCATTTCAGGTCACTTGCTTGACCAGCACCTACCCCTTTAATTTTAGTTGGTGTATTTACTGAGATAAAAACCATATCAGCATTAGAAATATATTTTTCGACATTACTTGAAAAATGGAGGTTTTCCCCTCTACATCTACTAATTATTTTGTCCAGTCCCGGCTCAAAAATCGGAAGAAGATCTAGATTCGGGCTGTTCCATAAATCGATACGCTCTTGATTAGTATCGACAACATTGACTTTTAATCGTGGACATTTATCAGCTATAACAGCCATTGTTGGCCCTCCCACGTATCCTGCTCCTATACAACATATATTTTTTATTTTTAAACTCATTATTTAAAAATTTTGTTTGGATTGAAAATTTTTAATAATTTTTTTTATGAAAGATCTCATCTTCCATAATTATCCTCAAACCTTATGATATCATCCTCTCCAATATATTCCCCACTTTGTATTTCGATTAAGATTAAGGGTTCTTTAGAGGGGTTTGTAAGTCTATGCTTTGCTCCGACAGGGATATATATACTTTGATTAGATTTTAAGTATTTGGTCTTTTCATTTAGTTGAACTTTTGCTGTCCCTCTGACAACAACCCAATGTTCAGATCTATATTCATGTTTTTGTAAAGAAATACTAGAAAATGGTTTAACTTCTAACTTCTTAACTTGCCATGTTTGATCATTTTCGATGTTAGTAAAACTTCCCCAGGGGCGAAAAGTTTTATTACCTTCTTTTCCTTCCGGTATATTTCTTTTATTTAATTCTGCGACCAAATCCTTCACCCTTTGGGTCGAATTTTTATCTGAAATAAGTATTGCATCTTGAGTTTCTATTACTATAAGATCATTTAGATCTATAGCTGCAATTAATCTTCCTTCACTTCTTAAATAACAATTTTTAGAATTTTGATTGATTATTTTTCCTTTTAAAGTATTCCCATTTTTATCTTTGTTAGAGTTGTTCCATATAGACTGCCAACTTCCAATATCATCCCATCCAGCATCAAATTTAATAACTCTTCCAATATTGGTCTTCTCCATTACAGCTATATCAAATGGAATATTTGGACAAGATCTAAAATTCTCTTCATTAACTCGAAAAAAATCTAAATCGAATACACCATTTTTCAATGAGTCTTTACAGGTTTTAGTTAATTTAGGTTCAAATTTTTCTAATTCTTTTAGAACTACCGAAGCTTTGAACATAAATATTCCACTATTCCATAAGTAATGCCTATCTTTTATAAAATTTAGTGCAAGTTCTAAGTTTGGCTTCTCAATAAATTTCTTGATTTTACTTGAAGAATTATTTATTGATAATTCATCAAAAGATTCAATATATCCATAACAAGTTTTAGGAGAATAAGGAATTATTCCAAAAGTTACCAATTCTCCTTTCGAGGCAAATTCAATCCCTTTTTCGAGGACTTTCTTGAAGTTTTCTTCATCTGCAATTTTATGGTCTGATGAAAGAATAAGTAAAACGGGGTCTTCGCCTTTCTCCAAAGCTTTGAGGGTTGCAAGAGCAATAGCTGGAGCTGTGTTTTTCCCAGTAGGTTCTAAAAGAATAGATTTAGGAGCTACCTGGATCTCTCTCATTTGTTCAGCCACAATAAATCTTTGTTCCGCATTCGAAATTATTATTGGATTTCTTAAATTTTTTATCCCTTTTAATCTTAAATATGTGTTTTGTAAGAGTGAATATTTATTATTCTCATCGAGGTTTAAATATTGTTTAGGAAAACTAGATCGTGATAGAGGCCATAACCTTGAACCAGACCCCCCTGATAAAATTACTGGGACTATTTCTGCTTCAGTAATAAATTGTTCAATTTTATTTTCCAATAAATTTGTTTTTAATAACTATTTTATTGTTTAATTAATGTCTTAAATATTTTTTTTAAAAATTTAGAATTTTATGAAATAATTGGAATAAATGAGATATCATCATAATCTGAGGAGTTATTAATTTTGTGCCTAAGAAATTATTGCAAAAGGAAATAGAAGAAATCATTAATGGATTTTTTAACGGAAAAACTATTGAAGAACTAGCAAAAGAATTTAGCTGTACAAAAATAACTATTAATAGACATTTAAAAAAAAGTATTGATGAGGAGAGATATAAGCAAACCATTCTTGAAAACAATAAGAAAAAAGAAATTGCAACTAATATTAAAACTGACTCATCATCTGAAAATTTTGATAAAACATTTTATGAAGAGAAGGATTTAATTCATTCATTTTCTGATTCGAAATTCGTTGAAATCGCACCTCTAGAATATGAAATAGATAATACACCCCAAAAAGATTTAACTTCAATTCCAATTTCTAAGGTAGATTTTCCTAAAAAGGTTTATATGATTGTTGATAAAACAATAGAGTTGGAAATAAGATATTTAAGAGAATACCCAGAGTGGCAATTTCTCTCTGAGGAAGAATTAAATCGAAAAACGATTCAAATTTTTATTGATCTAAAAGTTGCGAAGAGATTTTGTAATGCAAATCAAAAAGTTTTAAAAGTACCAAATACAGATGTGTTTAGATTAGTTGCTCCTTTTTTATTGGAAAAAGGGATATCAAGAATAGTAAGTGATGACAAATTAATATCTTTGTAAAATTACTATTCTTTGTCAAGATTGAGAGTTAATAAACTTCCAGCTAAATTACCAGTAATAAAACTTATGCCCAAAATAAAACTTATAGGCAACGCAATAGTATTGCTTATAATGAAATTTACTTTGTTCTTGCTTGAACTGTTTTGAATACCGATCATTAAAATAAGAAATAATGAAACGTTAAAAGTACATACAAAGATTAATTTTTTTAATTTAAAAAACATTATTGAATTTTTTGATTTGGATGTTAATTCATACTATAAATTATACTTTTTGGTATGTTGTACTTTTTTGCTAAGTATTTAGAAGCCTGTGATAAAGATAACCCCGCTTCAATTAAATCATGAAGTTCTTTTTTTAATTCGATTTGATTGTAATTTAAGTCTTTTGTTTTTTTATTTTCCCCTCTTATGACAATAGTGAACTCTCCGAGTAAATCTTTATCTTGAACATAGTCGATTACTTCATCTAAATTATCTCCAATATGCTCTTCAAATTTTTTTGTTAATTCACGTGAAATTTTAACTTCTCTATCACCACCAATAAATTCCTTTAATTCAAATAATAATTTTTTTAGACGATGGGGAGATTCAAATAAAATTGTGGTTTTATCATTTTTACTTATTTCAAAGAGGATTTTCTTTCTTTCAGCCTTTTTTTTTGGGAGAAAACCCTCAAATATGAATTTGGAAGATGGTAATCCACTAGATACGAGAGCAGCTATAGCGGCGCAAGGACCTGGGATACAAATAACATTGATTCCTCTCGAGGCGGCATTTTTAACAAGCTCTTCACCTGGATCACATATGCTTGGCATTCCAGCATCACTTACAAGTGCCAAAGATTTACCAGAGTTTAGTTCATTAATTAATCGAGAAGTTTTGATATGTGAATTATTCTTGTTAAAGCTTGTTAATGTATTTGTAAATTCATATTTGCTCATTATTTTTTTTGTTTGTCTAGTATCCTCACAAGCAATTAGAGAAACTTCTTTAAGAATGTTAAGAGCTCTGAGAGAAAGATCATCTAAATTTCCTATTGGTGTGCCAACAATATATAAAACACCACTTTCAGGTTCTTGATTTTTATGAGAAGATGAAAATTTAATATTCATATAGTGATTAAATTACCTTCTGGAGTTGATATTCAAAATCTTATCAATTATTTGAAGATTTTCAGTTGGGAGGCTTCTGATGCCTTACTTCATTATGCCCAATTACTAAAAGATACAAAAAACAGAAATGATATTTTAAAAAATGATAATATTAAAGATCCTGTCACACTAGCCGACTTAAAAGTCAATGAGATAATTATTAGGAAAATTAATGAAAAATATAAAGGGATTGATTGGAAAATTTTGAGTGAAGAAAATGTGAAATCAATACCAAATGAATTGGATTTTAATCATGATTGGGTTTGGGTACTTGACCCACTTGATGGAACAAAAGATTTTATTCAAGGATCGTCTAATTACGCTATGCATTTGGCGTTGAATTACAAAAATAAGCCATTGATAGGGCTAGTATTAATACCTGAAAAAGATGAATTATGGATTGCAAATGGGGAAGAAGTTTGGTGTGAAAAAAGAAGTGGATCAAAAATTAAACCTAATGTTTCTTTAAAAAAAGAGCTTAAAGATATGACTTTAGTAATAAGTAAGAATCATGGAAATGAAACTTTAAAGAATTTAATCGAAAAGATTGACTTCAAAGAAGTGAAAATTATGGGCAGTATTGGGTGTAAAATTGCATCAATAATTCGAGGTGAAAGTGATATCTATATTTCTCTTAGTCTGGAAGGTAAAAGTGCGCCAAAAGATTGGGATTTTGCTGCGCCACATGCTCTGCTAAAAGCTGCAGGAGGAGCTATTACAAATTTAGATAATCAAGAATTAATTTATAACAATTCAAATTTTGAGCAAAGAGGAGTAATAATTGCTACGAGCAATAGGAAAAGTCATAAAGAAATTTGTTCTCGAGTTAAGAAAATTATAGAAGAGTTCGATATTTATCCGCTTAAATCTTAATTAAGTGGAGCCACCGGTGTTGGAGTAGGTTCTGGATAAGAAATTCCTCCGTTTTGAGCTACCCCTCTTAGTGTTAGGTTGATTCTACCCCTACTATCAATTTCTCTCACTCTCACAGTTACTTCATCTCCCTGACGAACTACATCCTCTACTCTCTCCACTCTAGCCTCAGAAAGCTGTGAGATATGCACCATCCCTTCCTTGCCAGGCAATATTTCAACGAAAGCACCTATGGGAATTATTCGAGTAACTACACCTGAGAAAATCTCACCCTCATGAACTTTTCTGGTTAGACCTTCAATGATCTTTTGTGCTTCTTCAGCTGCAGCACCATCATGAGAAGCAATAGTTACGATACCGCCATCTTCAATATCTATTTTAGTGTTGGTTCTTTCGGTAATTCCTTTGATAGTTCTTCCTCCAGGCCCAATAACTGTTCCTATGAGCTCAGGATCAATTCTAAAGCTTAAAAGTCGAGGAGCATGAGGAGAAAGAGACTCTTGCGGTTTATCTATTGCCTCTTGCATTTTTTCTAAAATATGTAATCTTGCAGGACGAGCCTTTTTAATTGCGTCAGAAATAATAGAGACAGGCAAACCTGTAATCTTCATATCCATTTGTAAAGCAGTTATACCTTTGTCAGTGCCCGCAACTTTAAAGTCCATATCTCCGAGAAAATCCTCAATACCCTGAATATCTGTAAGTATTCGAACTTCTTTGCCTTCTTTGATTAAACCCATAGCAGTGCCACTAACAGGAGCTTTTAAGGGAACCCCGGCATCTAGTAATGAGAGGGTGCTTCCACAAACTGATCCCATTGAAGTGGAACCATTAGAGCTTAAAACTTCACTCACGACTCTTAAGACGTATGGGAAAGTCTCTTTACCAGGTAGAACAGGAATTATTGCCCTTTCTGCAAGTGCTCCATGCCCAATTTCTCTCCTTCCGGGTGTTCTCATAGGCCTAGTTTCGCCGACAGAATAAGGAGGAAAGTTGTAGTGATGCAAATATGTTTTTTCAGTACTCGGATTTAAGTCATCCATTTCTTGAGCATCACTTGGGGTGCCAAGTGTCGTAGTAGATAAGACTTGAGTTAAACCTCTTTGAAAAAGTGCAGAACCATGAACTCTTTTTGGAAGAATCCCCGCCGAAGCTGTTATCTTTCTAACTTCATCAAGTTCTCTTCCATCAACTCTTTTCCCATCATTAATGATTTGGGACCTCATTAATTTTTTTGTTAGTTTTTTGAAGTCAGAGTGAATTAATTTTTCATTTTCTGATGTTAGAACTTTTATTTGATTGTCATCTTTAAGAGAATCAATTTTGCTTTGTGCTTCAGTTTTTATTTTTTCGAGTTCAAGATCCCTCTCCTCTTTTGATTGATCAAATTTCTTAAGAACCAAATCAATAGCTTTACTGCAATTTTTTTCCAAATAAGAAGGTAATGTTTTATCCTCTTCAGGATC
>Ga0310343_10000278_pt1 | contig 23999 bp, 32 predicted proteins | sample HC15DNA2025_MG_FD_203519 | JGI IMG/M metagenome (GOLD analysis project Ga0310343, IMG submission 203519) | Marine microbial communities from station ALOHA, North Pacific Subtropical Gyre - HC15-DNA-20-25_MG | ecosystem: Environmental > Aquatic > Marine > Oceanic | place: Pacific Ocean: North...
CTTTGAGAGTCTCTGCATCAAGAACCACGACCATGTGCCCCACGCTCCATTCAAAAGTTTCGTTTGCCTCCAGAGTCACCTTAAGCATTCGGTTAGCGTCAGCAGTTCCATTAAAATAAATCTCAGCCGACTCGCTAGAAGAGTTGGTGTTGTGTAGCACGACAGTCTTAACCATACCTGTCACGGAGTTTGGGTCATAAATGTTAGCCGTTGATCCAGCTAATTGCCCACTGCTTAATAGTTTGTGCGTTGCTGCCATGTTATGATGCGTATAGCCAGACTGTCTTGGCGTTAATAGTTACGTCGGTTGAGTCGGTGCCATCGTCAGCAGCCCCTACAAGTTCCCCGACAAAATTTAGTTTAGACCTGACGGTGCTTACATCGGTGCCTTCATCCTGAATTGTGTGGCCTCCACCGCCACCGCCACCACCGCCAGAAGACCCCGGCTCAAAGTTACCTGTGGACGAGTTATACACCAAAGTCTGCTGGTGTGACAGCCCGCTTAAATCAACGTCAGACAAATCCCCAACAGAAGCTGCGCCGATCCTTGCGTCAACCCTAGCAGAAGTATGATAGAGGTTGGTGGAGCCTTCAGTCAGGTTGTCCGTGGTCTTTGTACCCAGCCTTGTATCCCACCTAGAGTCTGTGTAGTAGAGATTACTGGAGCCTTCGGTAAGGTTGTCTGTAGTCTTAGTACCAAGCCTCGTATCCCACCTTGCATCTGTGTAGTAAAGGTTGCTAGAGCCTTCAGTCAGATTGTCAGTGGTCTTTGTGCCAAATCGCGTATCCCAGCGTGCATCGGTGTAGTAAAGGTTGGCACTGCCCTCGGTCAGGTCGTCAGTGTCAGAAGAGGTTTCATCCAGCAGCTTATGCCAGTTACCTCCGTGCGCGAAGTAGCCCTTGCCCGTGCCGTGGACATGCGCGAACATGCCGTGGTAGGTGGAAGCACTAGGCAGATTGGCTTCAGCTGTGTAGACATTGGAGAAAAGTATCTTACCAGTGGTGGTAATATCATTGCTCCCCATGTTGAGGCTGCTTCCGGTTACAGCGGATATAGCCCTAGCGTCTGTATGATATATGTTGCTGCTGCCCTCAGTGAGGTTGTCAGTGGTCTTTGCGCCCAGCCTCGTGTCCCAACGCGAATCGGTGTAATAGAGGTTGCTGCTCCCTTCGGTTACATCATCAGTAGTCTTGGCACTTAACCTCGTGTCCCACCTGCTGTCTGTGTAATACAGGTTACTGCTGCCCTCTGTTAAATCATCAGTGCTCTTCGCGCTTAGCCGTGTGTCCCACCTAGAGTCCGTGTAGTACAGGTTGCTGCTACCCTCATACACGTCATCCGTAGTCTTGGTGCTGAGCCTCGTATCCCACCTGCTGTCCGTGTAATAGACGTTGGTGCTACCCTCTGTTAAATCGTCTGTGGTCTTAGTGCCTAGCCTCGTGTCCCACCTGCTGTTCGTGTAGTATAGATTGGAGCTGCCCTCCGTCAGGCCGTCAGTGTCTACTGGGATCGGCTTATAGGTTGAGCCATCATTAGTGAACTCCCACCTGTCACTGGACTCGTTCCATCTGAGCGTGGTATTGGTGCCAGTCCCGCGCTCCACCTCAATGCCAGCATTCTCTGTGGGGGAGCCAGTCTCCTCAGCGTTGAGGAGCATTATATTGTCGCCAATGTTAACCTGCTGAGTGTCCTTGGTTAAGGTGGTGCCGTGGACTGTCAGATTGTTGGCTACGAAGTTCTCTGTAGAGCTGCCACCCTTAGGATGGAACCTAGTATCAAGGTCTGTGGTTGAGAACTGACCATTACTGTTGTCGTAAGACTGCAGCACAACTCCGTTGGAGTTTGAGCTGCTAGTGAGGGATGCCTGCGCCCGTGCGTTAGTGTGGTAGAGATTAGTGCTACCCTCTGTTAAGTTGTCGGTGGTCTTAGTGCCTAGCCTCGTATCCCACCTAGCGTCAGTGTAGTACAGGTTGGACCCTTCAGACAGATCCCCGGTATCTTTGGTTCCGAGCCTCGTGTCCCAGCGTGCGTCTGTGTAATACAGGTTTGATGACCCCTCTGAAACATCGTCGGTAGTCTTAGCACTTAGCCGTGTATCCCAACGGGCATCAGTGTAGTAAAGGTTTGAACCCTCAGCTAGGTCCCCAGTGTCCTTGGTCCCCAGCCGTGTGTCCCAGCGTGCATCAGTGTAGTACAGGTTAGAAGACCCCTCAGAGAGGTTATCCGTTGTCTTTGTTCCCAGCCTTGTGTCCCAGCGTGCGTCCGTGTAGTAGAGATTTGAAGAACCTTCGGTGAGGTTGTCTGTGGTCTTGGTCCCTAATCGGGTATCCCAACGAGCATCGGTGTAGTACAAGTTAGTACCCTCAGACAGGTCTGATGTGCTCTTTGTTCCGAGCCTCGTATCCCATCTTGCGTCCGTGTAATAAAGGTTGGTGCCCTCAGATAGATCCGTGGTGCTGAAGTCACCCATATCAACCTTCAGCTGGGCTGTGTCGAAATCCAACCCTGAGTTAGGCTTGATGTCTACGCTTATGGAGTAGGAGTTACCTGCGTCGTTGTAAGAACCCGTGATCCCGTCTCCGTCAGACAGGAGGTTGCTCAGCCTGTCGTCAACCCTCTCATCAGTGAAGTAAAGATTGGAGCTACCCTCAGCTACGTCATCCGTGGTCTTAGTGCCAAGCCTTGTGTCCCATCTGGCATCTGTGTAGTAGATGTTCGTTGTGCCCTCAGCCACGTCATCAGTGGTCTTGGTGCCAAGCCTAGTGTCCCATCGAGCTTCCGTGTAATAGAGGTTGGAGCTACCCTCAGCGACTGTATCAGTGGTTATGGCCACATTCTCAAACTGAGAGGATGTGGAGTTGTACCTGATTATGTTGTCGTTCTGGATGTTGCTAATGATTACATCCGACAAGCCGTTAAGGGCTGTGGGAACAGACGGGGCTGGCTCCCAGTTACTGGTAACAGAGTTCCAAGTATAAACATCACCGTTAGCCGGAACCTGATTTCCTATAACCCTGCCCATCAGGTGGCTGGCGTTCCAGTAAGCAGTGGCCGACCCTACCGCTTGGTGGGTTACGGTTGTGTTTATGGTTATGTTCTGGGAGAAATCAACCCCTGTAACCGAGCCCGTTGCATCCCCGGTCAGAGTTATGTCCTTGCCAGCAGCCAGCTTTGTGGCCGTGTCAGCGTTACCTGTCAGCGTGCCAGTAAGGCCGGAGCTGAACGTAGTGTGCTGGCTGAAGGTGTTTGCCGCATCGTTGTATACAATGTTGGTGGGGAGCTGCGATGCGTTTGCGACACCTGAAAGCCCTGTAATAGGTATGTTAGCCTCGACAACATCGAAGTAAACATTGCCCGCGCTGCTTGTGATGCTTACTTTTGTAGAGGCAGCTTGGAGCGAAGTCAGGTTTGTGGGCGTGATGAAGTTCCCCACAGGAACCCACTTAAGGTAAGTGGCATCAGGCGTTACTAGGCTCTCGTCCCATACATAGATAGATGTAGACGCGCCAGAACCGGACTCCCTGTTCCTTCTCCAGAAATAGGACCTCCACTTTCCGTTAGCATTTGCATCCGGTACATTCGGAGATCCGTCAGACCTGTCATTGCTGACAACAAATGCCGACATTTAGCTAAGCCTAATTTTAAGTGTGCCGTTTGTGTGATACATGGCCCCGACCATGACTCCGCCAGCCGCAGCGGCAGTATCGTCGGCATAGTTGGATAGTCCGTCGAACTGGATGAAGTTCCCTATCTTCTTCCACTTAAGGTAAGTGGTGTCAGACGCGGCAGTGTCATCCCAGATGTACAGGTTTACATCAGACCCGGTAGTGTTCCTGCGCCACATGTAGCTCTTCCACTTGGGCGAAGTCACAGCGTTTGGCACGTTGGGGGTGCCGTCACTTTTATCGTTGGATACAATGATTGAACTCATTAGCAAGAAGAGGAGGTTAAGGTTGTTATTATAGAGCCGCTGGTATCGCAGCCCTTGTTCTTGTGGTTGACCGCGTTGTCAGACAGCGGAGATACATTGCTGTATGCCACCTTCTTGCGGTCCCTAGCGTCTAGGTAAATTCTTTGGCGGAGCTTTTCGTAGGAACTCAGGTAGCTCATGTGCATCTGAATATCCCTGTCAACTTCCCTCGCCAGCTTGGACTTCACATACTCAGCCACAGCTTGAATAACCTCCTCATCCCCAAACGGGACCTGATCTGTATCAGAGAAAGTCCTGTCTATATTCTGGAAGAAGATTTCTATCTTATCCGTTGACGTGACCTGAGGGTAAACAATGAAGTTAACGCCGTTGGGGTGGATCGAAATGGCGTGATGGCCCTCTGCCGCGCCACACAGTAAGTCATGCCTATTGGCCCAAGCCCACACTGTAAGAGGGAACCTGAAGCACTCGCTGTTAGAGTCGGCTGCTTCAGACAGGTCGTCCTGCCAATCGTAGTCCTCTTTACCGTCCACAAAGTAGGCGTCGGTAATCCTCATGTCCCCCTCAAGTGCCCCCGAGCTGGCACTTTCATCAACTGCCAGAGGCTCGGTGTCCTTGATTGTGCCATTTAGGCTGTAGGTTACGGAGCCATGAACCCTGTAGTAGGGGATATAGGACTGTATATCAATGACCCCGGACAGGATGGACCTGTTCACGAAGTCTTGAGTATTCAGCCTGTTGCTGTCTACGGTGAGGTAGACACGAACAGCGGTCTTAAATTCTGCCCACGTCATATACCCTAAAAGTAAGGTCTAGCTGGCGGGCGGGCAATGTTATTTCTTAGACTGCCTGCCTCGCTTTGATTTCCCAGAGGAAGCCCTGTCTGTAGCCCCTGTTTGGAGGGCCTCGTTCAGGTCAACCTCAGCAGCTTTTTCAGCTTCAGCCTGCTTGCCTTGCACCACGCTTTGCACAGGTCCCACATCCTCCACCTGATTGAGGGTTTGTTGGGATGCCTTGGCTGACGAGAGCGTTGGTAAGGGATTGAATTCGGCTGAGATCGGTGTTTTTTTTTGACCTAACTCATCCCACTCTTTCTGAGACATCTCCGAGACACCAAGCTCCCCCTTCAGGTAGCCCTGTTCTTCCTTGTCATCAGTGCTGTATACGCCGTGCCAAACGCCTCCGATATGGGCCGTTGGCTCGAACTCTATCTGTTTGTCACCAACTGAGAAAAGTCGGTTACAGTTTACTGCTGAGTAGTATTTAGTCTTATTAGCCATGTTCAGGTTTTTGAATGGTTAAAATGGAGGGGGCCGAAGCCCCCTCCAAATGTCCCTAAGGACTCTGCGTTTCTCCACCCCCGAGACTTAGCTCGTTGCTACAGTGCAGCTTGCGGTGGTGTTAGTTACCGTTGGGCAGGCGTCCGAGAAGTTCTCGATAACTGCGTGACGGTTGGTGTCTCCCACGCGCACCTCGAAGGTTTTCGAGTTCAGCATGTAGTGAGTTACGTTCGGCGTAATGACACAGTTGTAAAGGTTGTCGTTGACGTTAGTCTGACGCTTCACACTGTTAGTGCCGATAATGTTGATTGCGATGTCGCTCCAGTCGATCATCCACAGGCCGCGTGAACGGCTCTTGTGAGCAGTCTGGAAGGCACCGATACGATCATCGAAGTACGGATCAGTGAACACGGCGAGCTGGACGCCTTGGTCCGGCAAGTCGTACACGTTGTACTCAAGAACAGTAGCACCATTGTAGGTGATCTTCTGACCCGGCTGATAGAACAGTGACGAGCTAGTGCTGTACTTGGAGTTGTAGTACTTGATCATCATGTCGCGGATCTTGGCCGCAGTGAAGCGGTCAGTCATCGCGTCGATAACCTCAACGGAACCACTGGTGGTCTCGCGGTAACGCTTCAGCAGGTAGCAGGTCTCGAAGATCGAGTCCAAGCTGAGGGCGTTGCCTTGTTTGTCCGAGACTTTGCCGCACTTGCCGAGCTGAGTACGAATGCCAAGAGTGTTGGCTTTGAACTCAAGGGCGCAGCTTGTGTTGGCTGGGTCCATTACCTGAGGCAGGTCTGTGTAACCTTCAACAGTCTGCTTATCGTTGATCTCCTGACCGTAGAACACGGAGTTGTAGAAGGCTTGCTCCATTTGCATCTCCTGCTGCTTGCGCTGCTGCGCGAGAGGGAGCTGACGGAACTTCTTGAAGTAGTTGCTAGTAAGCGGGGCTTCAAGGGCCTTCAGGTACTCATCGTTGTACTGGTGAGTCCAGCGAGTGGTTTGCTGCCAGTACTCGATCAAGGTCAGATCGTTAACCGCAGGGCCTTGCTGGCAGTAGCTCTCGTAGTCCGAGGTGCTGTTGGCGAGCAGGGTAACAGTGCCACCAGTCGGCTGGAAAACAGCTTTCTGAGCAGTGGTGTAGGCGGCGAACGTAGCAGATGCGTTGTTCGGCTCCACAACCACAGTGGCTTTCTCCACACCGCCAGCGTTTGCGTTGGTAGCAGAGATCACTTTGAACTGAACGGTTTGAGCCTCGCTGGAGGAACCGAGGTTCTCAACAAGGAGGTAGCTTCCGGGCAGGAAGTAGTTCTCAAGGTTTTTCAGCCCAGACTTAAACGTGGAAACCCCTGTGTTAACAGTGATGTCCCACAAGCCTGCGTGATTTGTTCCGCTGCCAGCACCCGAGTTGGCAGTGCCAGCCTCGATGGCGAAGTAGTTAGCGTTAACGACGTTACGACGAGGAACTAAAGTGTACGGTGCAATTACCGACTTGTTCCCGCCACCGCTAGACTCACGAAGAGCCACATGCTTGGAGAGAAGCAGGTCTGTAAGAGTACGCTCACGCACACCAGCGAGGCGAGCCTCTTTGGTCTGGGCAATGATGCGGTCCATACCTACTTCTTTGAAGCCTTGGTCTTCAAAGTCTTGTTTGGTAAAGGCACGGATGTTCGCCCGAGTGAGCGTGCAACCCGTGGAATCGTCCACGACAATCAGCCGTGGGTCACAGTTATTGGTAGGAAATGCCATAACGATTTAATGTATACTACATCTGACGATAATTCCTATACAGAGTTGCATCAAAATTAAGAAAAAGTATTTACTTTTCCCTATTCCACAAACTCTGGGAATCGCTCTCTCAGGCCTAGAGTATCAATTATATTGTTACCCGGATGGTCCGGGTTCCCAGTAACCCCTGAATCGCCTTGCCCCGGAGCAGGGCTTACCGTAGCTTTCGGCGGAGTAACAGGCTCTATGTTCTGTTGCTGACGCACTTCTTTCTGCGGTTCTGTGGAATCAGGTTGCCTTCTCACGAACCCGTACTTAGAAATCTGCTCCTCCATGTGCGAAATCGACTGCTTAATCCTAAGCCTAGCGTCCGCTGCGAGCAGTTCTTTGACATCCAAAGAGTCAAAAGTCCAGTGCCTTGAGGCCTTGTTGGGGTCTGCCTTTACTGCGGCATTGTACTCAGCCACTGGCAGAAATGACTTACCATCCCTATACCTGTGGTCTCCTCCGTTCTTAGCAAAGAACTGGCCTTGCTCAGACAGGAATGTATCTAACTGTGAGAGGCTTTCCTTTGATTGCTCAAAGGTTGTAAGCCCTTTCTCGTAATGCAGGTAGTCCTCATATATCTTGGACGTTCTGTCGCTGACATCTTTAGCCACCTGAGATTCCATTGGGTACTTGTCATAGGCCTCCTGATCTTTGCCTTCCTTTATTAGACTGGCTGCATCAACACCCTCGACATCTAGCACTGAAGCCCTGAACTGATCGGACTGCGCCCTAATCTTCGGGGCCTCCTCGATCATCCGAGTCTTGTTCTCAAGCTGCTTGAACTTCTTGGATGACTTCTTCTCAAACTCCTGCATGGCCTGATCGCGGATCATCTGGCGTTCCAGCCTTCTCTCGTCAACAGGGGAGATCACAGGCTTGTTATTTGATACGAACGCCTCGATCTGCTCAGCATTGTTTTCGTAGCTGAATGACTCATCTTCCTTAGACCTCTCTGCGATCCAGCCATCCAGCTCTTTATAGAAGCCGAGTAGGTTCTTCTTGTAGCCCTTGTATTTATCAGGCATCTGATTCTCGGCGTACTCGACAAGCTCAAGCTCCATCTTCTGCTCCTCAAGCAGTCCGCTGGTATCCTCTTCAGGCTCTGGCTGCTTGGCCTCTGGCTCTGGGACTGGTAGCTCTGGGCGTTGCTGGGGGATCTCGCTCCTGACTATATCCCTAAGGTTCTCGGTCAGCTCCCTAGCAAACTCGTCTTTTGACTGGAAGGTGGTAGTGCGACGGGCTGGCTCTTCTTCCACAGCCTCTGGCTGTTTAGCCTCCTCGGGCTGAGGTGCTTCTTCTTGGGCGGCTTCCGGTGCTGGATCTGGCTCTGGTTCGCTTTCGTTAGTATCATTAACGACCCGACCCATGTCCTCATACAGCCTTGATACCATAAGGTCCTTCATGCCTCCGTCATCCTCAGGCTCAGAATAGTCTGGCGGAGGGGTGGCTTCACGAGACCTAGGCCCGTTGAAGTTTTGATCTTCAGATTCCTGCACGGCCTGATCGGGCTGTGCGTCAGTGACTTGCTCTTGTGCCTCAGGCTGCTCTGCAACCTGCTGCGGTTGTTCTTCGCTCATGTTATTGTAGGGGTTGGTTTGGGGGTGCGCCGCCGCCCTGAAGGACGCCAGCTATTTGTTGAATGTCCTGACTATTTTGCTGTACCGCTTGAGCTATTTGTTCAATAGCCTCAGGCGACATACCCCCAGCCCCCTCTAGCAAACTGTCACCTTCCTGACCCGGAGGAGCCTGCAGTCGCAGGTCCGTTGCGCCGAGCAGTCGGAAGATTTCATTAACAATCTCAAACACTTTGTCCTTAGGAATGTTAGGCAGAAGTATCTGAGACTGAGTAATGATTTGGAATAACTGAATCAAGTTCTGTGCCGACATTGTATTGAGGGCACGTTCAGAGCCATCGCGGCTCGTAAAGATGTAGTCGTGTATAAGGTTGGATGTTGTGCCGACAATGGTTCTCCTAGTGCCGACTGAGCTAACTGCTTCATCCTCGTCTGGGACGTATCGGAAACCAGCCTTCGCAATAACATCATCGGTGTATCTGTTAACCACTGGGAGGTACACCTCACTAGCACCCTTGGCTATCAGGCACTCGTAACAGATGCGCTTCATTGCAGCGCGACCCTCGTCGATTGATTCGCTGATGAAGTTGTATACAGACTCGGTGGTGTTGTTGATGATTGTTACTTCGGTTGCCGATGTCTCCCGTGGGGCAGGTTGCCCTTGCTCCTGTGGAGACAGGGCCATGAGCCTTTCGGCAGTTGCCAGCAAGTTCTGTATGGACTGGAATATGGTTGTCAGCGCAGTGCTGGGTGAGCTCCTCACAACCTTGAAAACATTGTCCGACCTAGGATCAATGCCAAGATCCCTCAGCTTCTGGAACGATGCTTCGAGGACATGAGTGGAGGCGTAGAAGTTCTTGCCAGCCATCGTGTTCCTGAAGTCTTCAAGCACCTTCGCCCCCTCATCTGTGTCGGGGAATATGTCCGAGTTGATTACAGCCACGCTGAACAGGTCTGCCTTGGCAGTCTCAAGCAGCTGGGTCATCAGGTTGGTGAGCTGGTCTTGGTAAGGCATCAGCTCATGCGCCACTGACAGGTTGAGCAGCCGTGAGTCATTCTCGTTGAAGGAGAACACTGCAGCAGGTGTGCTTGGCATGATCTCCGCAAAGATGATTGTGTTATCGCCAGCCACCTTGAGGTGAATCCACACTGGGTACGGGTAGTCCCCTATGCCGAACTCGTTGGGGTTACACTTCCAGTAGTACTCACCCACGATAACCGAGGCGTCAGCCATCTTGCCTGAGTACCTGCCTACATTATTAACCCTGTCATTGTACGCTGATGGGTCCGCAATCGTTGATGCGGGGGTAATCTTTGTGTAGTGCTGGGTAAAGTAATCAGAGAAGGTTACAAACACCGAGTCCTTCGCATCGCTGAAGCCAACAACGTCCCGGTTAAAGAATGCCGGGTTGTCCGCAATGTCACCGTAGCGTACCACATCCCAGAACCCGCAGTAGTTTGCTCCTGAGTCAGTGTTGATAGAGGTAAGCGGGTAGGCGTTATCCCAGAAAAGCCTTGAGGGGTGGGGAGTGATCCACCCGAGGCCTTCTTTAGTAACCCTAGACACCTTGGGGATGGTTCCCTCAAAGCTGCCATCAGTCTTAAAGGCTTCAGCTACAGGGGATTTTGTCCACTGCACATCCCTCTCCCAAGACGCACGGGGGAAAGCAACTGAGTGGCCGTAAAGGAACATGTCCCTAATGGCCTGAGTCTGGAAGTGCCTGTAGTCGAACTGGTCAGCCATGATGTCCATCCTTTGGGATAGAGCATCGGCCCTCAGCTTTCCTACAGGTCCGGTGGTGCGACTCTCATACTTAAAGAACGGGTACAGGTTGTTGTACTTGTTCACCTGTGCAGCAAGCCTGCGTGTAACAAACGACCTCACCAAGTTGACGTTGACCTCAAAGAATTTAGGCAGGTCGATGTCAACGATCTTGCCGCTCTCATCCCGCTTGGCGTACTGCTCAAGAGACTTCACTCCCTCAAGTGCTTTAGCGCATGACTTCATGTCGATGCGCTTCTGGGCGTACAGCACCAGAGGCATTGTGGTCTTGTTGATCGGGCTGGAATCCCAAGCCATGTCTACAGCACTGTATAGCTGGTGATTCCTGAGAGAGTAGGTCACATGCTCCGTCATCCGAGACGACACCATGTCCTCAATCTTCTCACGAATCTTGTGATCTGGGTTCTCTGTGTCGGTGCAGGTGAGTATCTTACGCAGGCGTTCGTTTGTAGTGCCAGCTTCCTTGAGGATGTCGAAGTCAATCATGGGAATTTAATCGTAGGGTCTTGCTTGGATATGCGCTCACACGCAACCCAGTTTTCCAGCAGTGCAAAATGGAGAGCCACATAGGCAGGGAACCTGTCCTTCTTGAGCCACCTCTTCATTGCTGAATGTGGTATGCAGAACATTGTGCCTAGTTCCAGTTCCGATAGTTCTAATAATTTGCATAATCTCCTAACACGAATGGCATCCCAGACTCCGGGGATTCCTAGTGAGTCATAGTACCTCTTTAGCCTGACTGATCCGCCAGTTTCAAGAGGGCTTAGCTTAGTATTTGTCGCCACCTTTCTTGCGGGTGTCCAGCTTCTTGCCGAGGATCATCATCACAGGCGCGTCACCAGCGTCAGCAGGAGGGGGTGGGGCATCGGACTCATCCTTGTAAGAGTTCACAGCCACATCCTTCACGGAGAACACAGCTTGCTCGCCAGTGTTCTCGTCCATTGATACCGTTATCGTAAACTCACAGTCATCCCCTACAGACTTGGTAGCTAGGTAGTCCTTCATCTCGGGGTCATTTGAGATGTCCAACGATAGTTTGTCGTTCATGTTCATTGTGTATTATTAAGGTGTATTTCTAATCGACGCCACACTTTATGAGATTCGGCCTTACCTCCTGAACACTCAAGTACTTTTTACCTGATAGCTCCATCCTAAACATTGGGTAGGTAATGCTGTCAAACTTGTGAATATATCTGGATCTTTTGGGCTTTGATGGGTTCTGCCTGTCCCCCGTGAGCTGGTGCAGCATCTCCACAGCATTCCTGCATGTATCGGAAACGTAGAACTCGTCAGCCACCAGCTTGTTTGCCAGCAGCCTGACCCTAGCCTCCACTGACCCCTTCCCTTTGGGGCATCCGACCAACTTTATCCTGCCCTCGGAATACCTTTCGACATCCCAAGCGTCGTAACTTCCCTCACCGCCGGGATGCCATTGGTTGATGGCGGATTCGTCAGAGATGTGGTGGAATTTGAAGTCGTGATCGAGCCTCCTGCTCCAGTAGTCCATTCTTCCGGTGATCTCTCTCACCAAGTTCTTATAGAGAATCTTCTCCCCCAAGTAATCAACCTCATCAAACACAGTCCATATAGCCCCATCCTTTGTGGGTATGGACTGCAGGAAAGTCACGGCAGAGAACACCTGACCTAGGTCATAGCCCACGATTATAGGGTGCCCCTTGACTGGCAGCAGGCCTTTCCCTGTCACCGCGTTCCCTCTCTTGTGGACCTCAGGCGAGTAGTACTCCCTGAACAGGGCTTCTCCTGAAGGCTTGTCTATCCACTCCCCAAGGATAAGCCTCCTCCTTTCTACAGGGTTATGCTTGAGGATCTGCTCTAAACTTTTGAGGTATGTCTCAGGGAGGCGATGGGTGTTCTCGGAGATTGGGACATGGTAGACTCCGAAGTCCTTATCAGACTCCCCTGTCTCCTCATCCAAGACATCCTCAAAAAATACCTTGTATACCCAGTTTGATGGGCCTTCTGGGTTGCAGCTTGCGGTGTATTGCTGTGGCCCCTCGATGTTTGATCGACGGTTTAACTGGGCTGCAGGGTAGGTGAAGTATTCCCTTCCGTTGCAGTTGGTTAGCTCATCCACATATATGAATGAGGGGGACATGCCCTTGATCCTAGCCTCAACAGCCTCCTTATAGGGGATGGAAACCAGCAGGACTTTAGACCAGCCATTGAACCTGTTGCCAATCCACAAGTGCCTGTCCTTGGTGTTAGGGTCCAGCTTGGCTGCAGTATACTCCAGACCCATCCCCTCCTTCCACTTGGGGAGGACGAGGGTTTCTAGGTCGTGCAGCACACCTTCCTTTCCTGTCCTGATGGACGGGGAAACAACTAAGGCGAGAGCGTTCTGGTTCTCGTAGCAGTGCCTGACAAGTTTGTATAGCAGGCCCATTGTCTTGCCGCTGCCCTTCTCACCGTAAGCTAAGAGAAACTTGCAGGGGTCTTCAAAGATCTTTTTCTGAGTCTTGTTCAGGTCTGGATACCAATCCCCATCAGCGTCTTGAGATGGCTTCTCGGGCGGGGTGTCTATTGCAGAGACCAGCGCGTTAATCTCCTCTTCTTTAATCATCTGAGGAAACCTTTACGTTGTCTGCTTCAATCTTGATGGCGTTAACTATCGGCCTAAATCCCGGCTTACCCCTGCTTTCTTCCCCCTTGCCTCCCTCGGATAGCTTCTGAGCTATAACGGCCTGAGTCATTGCAGCCTTTAGGGATCTGTCGTAAGTCCTTCCCTGTATCTCAAGCAGCCTTGACCTATCTTGTCGGAGCATTTGCTCCTCTTCCAGCGTCAAACCACCGTCCTCAAGCCTGCTGTTTATGTCATCTATGCAGGCCATTATCTCGACAAATGTCTTTGTCATCCCTCCACCAATGATCTCTACGGCCTTGGTGAAGTGTGTGTTGTGAAACTTCTGCAGGGCTTCCGCGCTCTTGGTAGCCTGAGGTGACAGGCCTATTGCGGTTAGCCCGTCCTTTAGGTTCTCATCCTCCCTGCTAAGGGCCTCGGACACCTGCTTCTCAGGCAGGAGTATTTCGCTGTCACTGGCCTGAGATTGCTGCTTTCTGCCAAGCTCAACCATGTCTTGAGACACTGGCTGATCAATCTCCTTGGCGGCTTTCGCCCTGCCCTTAGGTCTTGTATGCCTTGCCCTGAGTTCAGGGTCTTTCTGGACCATAGACCTAAGGCCGCTGTAACTCATGTCCAAGAGGATAGCAGCACCCTTCATGGAGCCTGCCTCCTTGATTGCTGTCTCTATCTTGGATTTGAGTTCAGGGCTAATGGATGTACTCCTTGGTGGTGGACAGGTTGCTGTGCCCCATGTCCTTAGATACCTTCTGGCCTGCGAGTTCTTTCTGCAACCTTACAAGTACGCTGTTCTCCTCAGACCTGTATGCGTTGGTTGCGTAGGTGTGCCTGAGGCCGTGGAACGTGTGTTCGTACAGGCCCACGCTGTCGCATATCTCCCTAAACTCCGAGGAAAGTCGAGCCCTCCTTGTCTTGGTGCTGTAGATGGCCTTGTGCTTGGGGAAGATGTATACAGAACTGGATATGGGTACGGCCATGAGTAGCTTGATTGTCCTCTCATCCATAGTGAACGGGCCTACCCTCTTGTCTCTCTTGTCTGTCCATACGGTTATGTCGGCACCGTCGAAACAGTCCAGCTCAAGGGAACAGATGTCCCCTAGTCGTAATCCGGTGGTGAAGGAGAGGGAGGTGGCGAACCTCCAGAATGGATCATCCGTGGCGGCAACTATTGCGGCGACGTTTGCCTCCGTGAATAGCTTCACCTCGCGCCTCTCCTTCTGGGCATGGCTAAGGTTGTCCATCGACACAACAACCCCCTCAGCCGGATTGCCCACACGCCAACCTTCGTCAGCGCAAAACTGTATAAAACTCCTGATAGAGGAAAGGTATGTCCCTCTAGTGCTGGCCTTGATACTCCAAGCGGGGTTGTTAACCCACTTGGAAACATGCTTAATGTCTACGAAAGACGGTGGCCTGTTGCCTAGCTTCATGTCCCTTATCCATTTGCCCACTGCTGTTAATGAGTTGTGCTCAGTCTTGGTTGATCGACCCTTGAGCCTCATCCTCTCAGCCCATCTCTCTAAGGCCTGTGTGAGATTGACCTTTTTGCCACCAACTATCTTGGTTATGGCTTCAGCCGTCAACACTTGAGCCCTTGCAGCAAGCTCCAATTCCTCAAGTTTAGCTTCTTTTACCATCTTATTGGCAGTTATTTTGCATTTGCTACGGGTTGAAATCTCCTTCAGCCTTCCATCATTGCCTACGATTTTCGCATACCAGTAGCCATTACTCTTCTTTATTAACTTCATTTTGTGCTTTCTTCCAACGCAGGAGGAAGTCCTCCTTTTGTGTGGATAGATGTTTCGATAACAGTTTGTCCCTCACCAGAGCTTTACGCCTGACAATCCTCCTGTTTACAGCAGTAACTGATGGGGACTTCCTCTTTTTCCCTAGAGATTCTAGCTTTCTGCGCTTGGCATTCAGAAGTGTATTCAACTTCTTAAGCTGTGCGGCTTCCTGCTTTACCTCCTCCTTCAGGGATGTATGGGATTCCTCCCTCTCTTTCTCACTATTTTCCCACGTTTTTAAGACCCTCTCCTTATGCTTCAGTAGCTTTTGGAGGGGCTCATCTTCGCTGTAAGCAGCCTTAAGCTGCTCGCTTGGAACTTCGTAAACCATTCCTACTGTCCATCCACTTAACCACCAAAGGGCAGTAATAAGATTCCCATTGGGGGGATCTCTTTAAGTAGGTGAACTTGGGTCGCTTCCTAAGGTAGTCCTCTACTCTTCTCATGTTGGGCTGGCTATCGAAATCACAGCCACAGGCCTGTACAAAACGCCTCATGTCTTCGACTTCGATTCCATCCCATGAAATTGAAGCGGAGATTGCTTCGACTTTGGCCGGGGGAAGGCCTGATCTCTCAGCAATCTCCGCAGTGGTAAGGGGTCGGCCCCGCTTCTCCCTTGCAAGGAGGCGGCATAGCACAGGGGGGTATCTATTTAGCCTGACCCAAAACATATTCCTATTATCGTAAGAACGATACGCCAACAAACTACAGCAAGTCTGCGTACTGTCAAACTCTTTCCGCGTTTTGTGAGAACAGCTTACGGTTTTTCTTGGCTAAATCATTGTCGGCCCACACGCCCCCTATGGAGGCTATGAATTTACCTCCCTTAGCCCTGTTTGTGCTCTCAAGAACTATCCTTAGGTTGTCCTGATGGTGTGCTCCCCCCAGAACAAGTGGTATCTTATGATCCACTTCGTACTTTTTGCCCGTCCTTTCCCGCTTCCTAAGGCATCTAATATATATTGCGTCCACTTTATCCATGTCTGTGCTTGGCAGAACAGCAGCCTTCATCCTTTTGCAGTATCGGATTGAGTTTAACTTAGCTATCTCTCTGTGCCTTTCCGGGGATTCGAGCTTCCTTTTAAAGTAGGCTTTAGATTGCCTGAGCTTTAGCTCCGCTTTGTTCTTCAGCCTGTATTTCCTATCATACTTTCTTTTCTTTTCTTTCCCTGCCTTAGCCCTCTTTCTATCATAAGATCTTCTACGTTCCTTCTGGCAATCTTCGCATCTAACTTTCTTATGAAACCCGAAGAACTCTTTACCGCAATCAGCGCACTTAATGTTTAAGTAATCTCTGCAAGGAGTCACCTCCCTCCACTTTTTGTAAGATCCTCTTTGAACTTTGTTAATGTGTGCTTTCGAGCACGGCTCACACCTCTTGGTTGCGTAGTGTGCTACAAATTCCTTATTGCAGTCGGGGCAGGTTATTCTTCTGTGCTTCTTGGGCAGGTTTCCGTTTTCTCTTTTGTGCTTTTCAGCCCAGAATCTTAGCATTCTTTCTCTATCCAGTTTCTTAGCCCTGACCTCACTGCATTTCTTGCATCTTTTCTGGTATCGGTGTGACGGAGGGGCCGTGAAGCTGGCACCACAGTCTACGCATTCCCTTTTAACACGCTTAGGTGGCGGCTTGTTTCTTCCACCGCATTCATTGCATCTCTTAGCATTTGGGTGAGCCTTAAAAGAGCATCCGCATACAGTGCATACTTTCTCTTTATATGTCATTCAGCCCTCCTTTTCGTAGCCTTCAGGTATTTCAATCTCACGCAGGTCTAGCTGCTTTAGTAGTTGCCCCAAGCCCTTGGCGGCAAAGCCCTTCCCGAAGAGACTCTTAGCAGCCTTGAGAACCTTTTCTTCAGCTGCTTTAATCTTTCGCAGCATTGACGAGGTTGCCTTCATCCTTGTGTAGGGATGGGCCTGCATCTTTCTTTGCTCCACTATCAACTCCTCTCTCTTTAAGAGATGCTTGATCAACCTGTCCTGAGCCTTACTAACCTTACCCATCGTGTTTAACGCAGCATTATAGTGCCGCTCCTTAACTATTGTTATGCTCATTGTTTTTAGAAGTTTGTTTATTTGCTCACACCATCCACCGCAATGGGCTGAGTACCACGAACACCATCACGGTTCTTACAGTTATTGATTTCATTCTTCATCCTCTTCTTTGAATGCCCAAGGATTGGTGCATGTATACTCTTCGTCAGGTTCTATTCTGAATACGATCTGACCAGCTACATCCAGTGCGGCGTGGTCGTCGTTATCAAACCTGTGCTCGTTGTCTTCCATTGCGTCAGCCAGCAGGGATACCACCCTCTCCAAGGCCCAACGCCCGTTTACTTTCTTCTCCTTCATTTTTTCCATTGTTTCCTTACCTATACATATCAAGTATCCGATGTTCCTCCCCTTCCACTTTCTTTATATTGATGCGATAGTACTTATCCTCATCAACCTCAGAGGCAGCTTTGGAGGCCGCACTGAGAATGGCCCGATCCCAAGTGGTGAAGTCTTCAGGGAATGCTTCCATTGATCTGGCGAGTAACTGTATGGCACGTTCCAGTGCCTCGCTTCCGTTTATTTTTTCCATTGTTTCCTTTTCTTTTTAAGCCACATTGCTCTGGCTATTTGTTGCTTCACAGGGTTGTAGTTGGGGTCTCCATCCATGAATCCTGAGGCGAAGTTATTGTTATTGCTTGGCAGCTTCCATACTGGTTGCTCCCCGTACTTCCTACACATCTCCTCATATTCTTTTTGAGAATTGTATGGGTCAATGTAGTCGCTCTCCTCTTCAGGCATGTTAGTCCTCCACGGCCACGGGTACACTAGCGTCACCGCTTATGAAGAATGCGCTATCAGTGGCCGCGATAACAGCGAGCGAATCCTCCTCATCGTACTGGTCTGGTTGTTCATCTATTGCAGCTGCGGCGATCTCTGCAACTCGCAGTATTGATTGTCTACAGTTTATTCGTTGTTCCATTTAGTCCTCCAGTTCTGCTTCAAAAACTTTATAGCCTTCGTCCCAATGCTCGTCGGATGTATCAAGAACCTTCGGGCATTTCTTGTGTGCGGTAACATCGCTGACTAATCCGCCGTCCATTTTTATTTTAATAAATATTTCCATTTACTTGTTCTCCTTTCTCTTTTTGAGTCCGTCCATGTCAGCGAAGGTGTCTATTGCATCCCATCCGCGCTCCACCATTAAGTCCTGCAATCGGTTTTCATTGTTTTGCAGAAACTCATGGGCTTCTTCTTCTGTTACATCGTAGGTGGACGTTATGTCAGCAATGTCCCACACTACTTTTGCGTAAGTTGTTTCCATTTAGTCGTCCTTATCTACATAGGTTATTTCGTATTGGGCATCTTCTAAGGTTTCGTGAACTCCTAATGTTCTAACCTTCTCTTCAGCCTCTTGCTCATTAGCTGCCTCTACATCGAAGCAGTTGTGTATAGTTAATCCTACTTTGTAGTTCATTGTTCTATATGTGTTACCATGACACCATGTCATCAGCATCAATGCCAATGATGTCGGTGAAGTTCAGCCCCTCTGGGGCGTCCGGGTTTTTCTCTTTGTGTTGCTTGATAGCAATAGCAGTGGCGTGCATAAAGGTGGGGGCATATACCTCCTCCTCTTTGCCATTGGTTAACTTAACTAGGTATGTGTTAGTCCTAGACATCTTTGTTTTCCTTTCTTTCGGGTGTAACTGGCACCAACTTATCTCCAACAGCTTTGTATAGCGTTGCTCCACACTCGGCTAGTGCTGCAAGTGCGGCGTCTCCTGCGGTCTTGAACTTCTTTGAGTTGTCCACCTTGAGTATTGTTCCCTTGGCAGTGAGCACATACGAGTTGCCTCTATCCTTCTGGAACTTCTTGGTGTGCTTCTTGTTCTTCTCATTCCTGCGAACGTGTCCCTTCGATACGGCCTCAGCAGTGTAGTCAAGCAGCCAATCCTCTGCTGAGGACAGATCTACGACAGCCCTGCGAGGGGATACGAAGCGGCCTTTAATGTCCCCGTTCCTTAGTGCAGTGTTCAGGGCGTTGTGCATCCGCTTCTGGTTTGGCCATACTGGGTTGCCGTGAGGGCGTTTAAAGCCCTTGAAATGGTCCCACTGGTTTTGAATGATCTCCTTGATAGGTACTTCAGTTAGTTCGGTTGTTTCTTTTTTCATATCTATTAAATGTAAAAGCCCCGCCGACAGGTGCATACACACCTGCCAGCGAGGCCATCCCTTACTAATCAGCCTACGGCTGAGAGTTTACTTGATTGTCTTACCAACACTCGGAAGGGAGTGAATGTAAGAGTCCAAGTACTTGTTGATAGCAGCCTCTACTTTAGGTTCCATTTCAGTAATGCTTACTCTGGTGAACTTGCTACGCCCTTTGCTCTGGGCGATCTGCAAGATCCTCTCTTTCAGCAACCTCTTGTTTAACAAACCCATAGTTTAATACTCCATTACTTTTACCTCTGATTCTGTTTCTATCCATACCTTAGCCCCGCAACTCAGCGGTTTGTCAGGGCTGTATACAACTCTGCAAGGGCCACTGATGTCCACACTGTGTGCATAGTCATTAGACTTGTACGTCTTCACAGTTAGGACTGGCTCCCTCTCTCCCGTCTTGCTGTTTGATTTTATTATGTGCTGATTCACATGAACAACGGTCTTCATAGCCTTGCCTGCTTTCTCCGTGTATATCCCACGAGTTATGTATTTGTTTTAGAATAGGTACTTGCGTGTGAAAAGAAACCACAGCATCTTTACCTCCGACTTTATTTTTCTTAGCCATTTCAAATTAACACCTCTCTTTCTGCGTTGATCTTTTCTATATCCTTGAGGATGTGGAACTTATGCAGCTGTTCCTGCATTGGTTTCATGTAGTGCTCCACATCGTACTTCCCGCGAGTTGCAGTAAGCTCTTGCCCACTAAGCATCTTGGAGGTGAGCTTCATCATCAGCTTGTCAGGTATAACACACTGCTCTGGAAGTGGTACTCCCAGAATCATCCTCTGCTGCCACCTATCATTGACCTCTTTAAGGAGGTCTCTCATCGCCTTAAATGTATACTTCACACTCCTTAGCGGCTCTTGCCAGTAATCTTCACCGACCCCTCTGGTCGTGCTGAAGTACATATCATAGTTCAGATTGTCCATATCAACAGTGTATGTCATCTCATCACTGTCAGGCTTCTTGCGCCTCTTGAAGAAATCATCAGCTTCCACGGGAATCACCCAAGGCTTTGGCTCAACCTCAGGATCGTAACTATTCCTGATGTAGGAGATAAGCAAGTTATTCAGCCTGTCGTAGGCGTTTGAATGGTCTCCCGTAAGGACTGGATCAAATGGCTCACGAGAATACCGACACTCGCCATCCCACACATGATCCATCTTGGGGTGATCGTACTTGTCCTGCCACAACATCATGTAGTACCGCCTTCCGTTGTACCTGATGCCCTTCAGCTTGCCTATCTGAAGGTTGGTTGCCGGATCAATGAAGTCTCCTTCACCGTTGAAGAAAACCTGAGGGCCTAAGTTCATGCACTGAACGTCACCGCCCGAAACCACATCAACAAAAGCTCTCGGAGAGTTTAGTGAGTGGTCAACGATCTTACTTGTATTAAGCTCCATAATCATTTTCCTTTCGTTTTATCTCTGCGTGTAAGGCTTTATACAGGGAGCAATGTTCTGTCCAATCGTCCATTGCCCACATGCAAGCCTTCGTGATTAGTTTTTCAGGTATGTCTACCTTGGCTCGCTTGAACCCAAACGAGTCCTCAAGCAGCCTTGCTGCCAGTATTAAGTCGTAAGCTCTTGATAGCTTCCCCATTATCCTAACCCTTGCCCTACCCTTTACCACATCCTCAAGCGCAATTTTGAGGCTGTCTATCTTTTCTTTGTGCGCCTTCTTCGGACTGTCTACATGGCTTGTGAGTATGGACTTTGATCCTATGAATGTCATCCTAGCAACCATCAAGCTGGCCACAGGGGTCAGGCTTGAGACTAGGACTATCTGTTTGTAACCAGCCTCGGGGCACTTCATTGCTGCCCGTCTTGTGGCAGGGATTGGATACCTGACTGCAACCTCTTGGTTGTCTTTGTACAGTATCTCATCCACGCAATGCACTCGACCAGCTCTCTTCGGAGCAGTTAACCTGCTCCTAGCGTAGTCTCCAACAAGCCTTGCCTCGTTTAATTTCAACATCTTGTTCCTTATGTTCTTTCTTTTGACTGGGTTCATCAGTTGTCCCTGAACCTGTCACGCAGCTTGCGCTCTCTTTCCAGCGCGTCCTCAAGCTCTGACCCAAGGTGAACAATCACCTTCAGTAAGTTGATGATGGAATCAATGCACTTATCGTTCCTTGTCATCAGGTTTAGTCTCACTGTGCTTGGGTTCAGTCGCTCTATTTCTTTAGCGACAGTTAGTATTGCCTCTTGCACCTCTTCAGAGGTGGGAGGTGCTTCATCTGGTATCATTGATTTATTACCACTACCTCTCCGAAGGGCGGCTCGAATGAGCGGCACTTACTGGTCAGTGCCCACAGTACAGGCAGGCCGGGATCGTAGTCATAGTCGTCGCAGTACCCGTCTGTTAGGTACACCACACACTTGGCGTTGATCTCGTTCTCCTCTATGTAGTCGAACACAGGCTTGTACATCGTACCGCCACACCCTGTTGGTTTGAACTCATCTGCGTCAGATACATCCTGCTCATGCACTTCTGTATCTGCCCACAGCACCTTGATCGTAGGGTCTTTGCCGTCCTGTTCAAGCTCACGCATCACACCAACCACCTCGGACAGTACGTCGTTCATGTCTTTCTCTGACATAGAGCCAGAGGTGTCTACACCGAACACGATGTCTCCGAACGTCTCATTCTTGAGACCGGGCATGATGATCCCGCTCTGTATGAACCGCTTGTTGGGGAACCTGAATGAGTAGTCACTGCGAGCGAAGTCTGACAGGAACCTAGACAGATAGGCACGCCAGTCTACCTTGGGTTCCATGATCTCCTCGACCAGTCGTTCAATGCCAGCAGGTAGCTTGCCTTGCCGCTTGGCAGCGGTGACTGCTTCCTGAAGGGTGATCTTGACGTTCTCCTCTACCTCTCTCAGGTCTGACTCAGACATGGCTGATCCGTCATCGTTGGTAGGCGTCTCCACCTGACCCCACTGAGGTACTCCATCGGGAGCCTTCTTCTCACCACCACCAGCGTCTTGCTGGCCTTGCTGCTGTGGCTGTGGCTGCTGCTGTTGTTGCTGGCCGTCTGACTCTTGATCATCTTGTCCTTGTCCTTGCTGATCGCAGTCACCCCCAGACCCTCCGCCTTGCGGAGATGGCCGACCCTCGGGCTGGTCAGGACACTGGAGCTGGCTGTATATCTGCTCAGCAGACATGTCTCTGTACTTGTCGTCGAGTAAGGCATCCTCTGGGAGGGTCAGCCCTGAATCAACGATGATCGAGTTGATTGCGTAGTCGCAAGCTACGTTCCACTTGAAGTGGTCTCGTGATCCAGATCTGGTGTGGTGCAATGATGCAACGTGCATCACCTCATGGCACAGCACACCGACAAGCTCGTCAGGCGTAAGGGACTCAACAAAGTCCGTGTTGTACCGCAGATGTATGCCATCTGTGGACATTGTTGGCCGATCATTGCACTCAATCCTCTTGAGGTTGTATAGGATGGTCGCATAGAACGGCTCGGCATTGAGCACTGCAGTCAATGCCTTCTGCATCTTGGTTGCTACTATCATAGTCTTAGGTGTACATACCAAGTACGTCTTGGTGTTTAAGTGCCCACTCTTGGAAGGCCTTGGTCTTTGTGAATGGTGCTTTGTCACCATGCTTGACGATGGCATCCTTGATGCACATCACACTGAACTCTGCTCCAACTCGGTCAAGGTACTCCTTGATACCCGCAATGGTCTTGCCATCGCATCGGTGGGCAAGTGCCCCCATCAAACCGTACAGTACGCTAACCTCATCGGCAGCAGGTACAGGTGCAGTCTTGGGATTCTTGATGCACTCATCAGGGTCAGGCATCTTCTCCATCAGTCGATAGAATGCTAGGAACTCTGACGCAGCAGCATCACCCACATCACCAGCAAGTAACTCCATACCTGTCACGTCAATGGATACCTTCTTGGCAAGGCGAGACCAGTTGCGTGGCGTCGGAGTATTCTTCATGTCTCGACTAGGCTTGAACGCATTGAGCAGCTCAGTCTTGAACCTCAGGAAGGCGGGGACAGATACTGGCATCCAGTCCTGCTCATAAGCCCATCCACACCAGTCATCAATGTGTGGCTCAAGGTGGAGGATAGTAGAGCGACCCTTGAGTGGCTCAAGCAGGGAGCCAACCCCTGCCTTGTCCTCAGCCCTGTTGGTAGCACCCATGAACCACACATGGTCACTGATCTTGTGACCAGCCACCTGACGTTGCAGGAAGAGCTGCATGATAGCTGCTTGGGTTGCTGGCGTAGCCTGACCCATGTCATCGAAGAATGCGATGGTGGGCTTGTCTGCTGTGATGAGGGACTCCAGATCCTCGTAAGGGAGGTGTCGTGCCTTGGCCTGACCTGTCTGGTCTTGGAAGGCAAACGGCTGACCCTTGTAGTCAGTGGGGTCACTGACTGAGGGATGGTACAGAATGACCTCGTGACCAATGTCTTTGGCCGCTGCGATAACGGTGTCAGTTTTGCCAACACCGGGGCCAGCTTCTAGGATGATAGGCTCTCTGATTTGAGCCAGCTTAACGATACTGTCTTTGATCTCTGCGATTCTCATTAGTAAACACCTTTCATAGCGTCTTGTATTTTATCTATCTGCGCCCTTGCCTCGATAGCTTTCTGCTCTCGAAGCGATGGGTTGTTTCGTAACTCGGAGCTTCCATGTGTCAACAGCGTGGATTTCACACTGTTCGCAAGCTCCTCAATGTTCTTGTCTCCTGTTAGGTTTAGCTTGGGTATTCTATTGGCAAGCTCCTCAATCTTGGTGAGTGTGGTTGTCTGGAACTTGGGCTTGATAACCCTGACGTTCCCATCCTTGTCAACCTTCTCGTAAGGTTGCTTGGCCATTGCCTCCTCGAATGCTTTGGTCAGCTCATTCAGCTGCTCATACAGGTTTGTATGCGCTTGCTTGAACTGTTGCTCATGCCGAGCGTCACACTGTGCCTTGAGTTCCCGCATGATCTCGTCACTGGCATCGAATGCGAAGTGCTCACCCTTTGGTATGGGGTGATACCTGACATCCATCGAGAACTTGGCAGGGATCTCACTCACATCAGG
>Ga0310343_10000279_pt1 | contig 23962 bp, 35 predicted proteins | sample HC15DNA2025_MG_FD_203519 | JGI IMG/M metagenome (GOLD analysis project Ga0310343, IMG submission 203519) | Marine microbial communities from station ALOHA, North Pacific Subtropical Gyre - HC15-DNA-20-25_MG | ecosystem: Environmental > Aquatic > Marine > Oceanic | place: Pacific Ocean: North...
TTGACCTGCGGTTCCACGATCTTCGGCATGAGGCCCTGTCCCGGCTGGGTGAAGACGGCTATACGGTGCCCCAGATCCAACAGGTGAGCCTGCATGAGAGCTGGGACAGCCTGCGGCGGTACGTGAACATGCCTGCCCGGCGCGGTGAGCGGGTGGAGTTCAATCCTCGGGCCTGATGTGTGTCAGTTAAGAGAACTTTACAACCTTTAGTCAGCAGGCGATTGACAGCGAGGAAGTGATATCTAATAGTTGATATCGGGAAGCCGGCACCGAAAGTGCTTGACAAACTAAAAAGCTTTAGCTATAAAGCCGGCCCATTTGGGGCACTATTTCGATGCAATCAGACATCGACCGCAGGAGACACCTATGAGCGAAAATCGGGAGTACATATTCGAAAACTTGGTTCACGCTAACGTGAGATCGCCTGAAGAATTCGATAAACCGATTATGGCGAAGCGTCCGCAGTGCTTTTCTAACAGCAACGCGACCGGCGTTCTACCTGCTATGACATTCGAGCAAATTGGTGCGCGTGCCGCCGAGTTTGGTAAACGTTGCCGCCAGTTGCTGCAATCTGAAGCGAAAGCATAGAGCTAACATTAGGTTTTAAGTATAAGCTATAAGATAATCGCCCCAGGCCGTTGGTTTGGGGCGATTTTTTTTGGAGGGTTGCCACCGTGATGATCTATAATAAACAACTAGAATCCGATTATATCAATATCCTTCAGTACATCGATAAGTACACTAAGGAGTTGGGTGCGGAAGATGTTCAGATCGATACTGAGCAACTAGCCCAAATTTGTGGAGAGATTCGGCAAAATTTCCCTCACGCCGATGGCTTAGCCAAAGCGAGTGCTTTCAAGAAGGTAGCAAATTTCGTCTCCCACTTCTTAGCTTACAAGCCCATCAAGACTACTATTCGCACAATAGAAGACGTTTCACCGGAGAAAGCGGATATTAATGCCATCGTAGCTTTCGACATCGCGATCATGTGTCTTGAGAATTCCAAGATCGTTAAAGAGGGCGGACGAGAAATAGCTGTCGATCGGCCGATTTATATTTCTGGGCATTCCTACCGGGATGTCATAGAAGCGCTCTCAGTAAGTACCATTTCGCCTAAACATCACTACCAGATTTTAGCGGTATTTTTTGAGCAGTTAGTTTATAAAACCAATAGCCATTGCGAATATAAGGAGCATCCCACACTGGAAACCCCCTATGGCGAACCCTTTGGGGTGGCTGGAGGGGATGAAATGTCGGGTGTTTAGGAACTGATTCAATCTGGCGGTTGACTAGGCTGCATCGTTGATTGCTCTCCATTCTCGGCACGCCTCTTCACGCTGGGCGTCCAAGTGGTCCGCGAGGTCCTGGGCGTGTACCAGCCAGGGCGCCTTTTGGCTTTTGCTTCCCCGATGTGCCGGAAAGGGCAGCGCCTGCCTGGCGGCGCGGCGCTTCGCCTGCGCTGGGCTCAGACCCAGGTACTTCTCTGCCAGGGCGTCTAGTGGAATCTCAGCAGATTCGAACTCGGCCATGATCAGGAACAGCGTTTTCAAGGCTTACTCCTAGGCCGCAGCAGCGGCGGCGACGTTGGGTTGGTAGTTAAGGGAGACCAGCGCTTCGCACGGGAACGGCGAGACGCTGTTGCCGCACATCAGGTTCTGCTCTGCCTTGGTGAGGCGCCGTCCGTCCCAAGTACGGTCGATGATGTAGTCCGGCCCGAAGCCCTGGGCGGGGAACAGTTCGTGGGGTTGGAGCATCCGCATGCCGATGTCCACGATCTGATAGGGCTGGCCCTTCACCAGAACCAAGCCCATTCGGGCCTTCGTGGGGATGGTGTGCACGGGCTCGCGCAGGTCCGACCATTGCCCGCCTTCCCGGTAATACTTCATCAGGAACGCGCGGCACTCGGCGTGGTGCCAGCCCCCGGCGCTGATCGTGTGCAGCGGCCCAGCTGGGTGGCTGCCAATGTTGTCGCCGCGTAGCTTGACCATATGGCTGGTGACCAGGGAGTGGTGGTCCCGGGCGGTGATCGTGCCGATCGGCCGTTTCAACTCCGAGCCGGTGACGCCTGTGTAGTGTTTGGCGAGGAACGCCTGGACCAGCTGGCCATGGTTGCCGGTGGGCACGATAGCGGGGAGTGGCGCCCGCGCGGATCTGGTGCGCGGCCGCTGGCCCTGGGCTTCACCGTAGCGGGGCACCAGGTAGGGCACGGCCAGGCAGGCGTCGCCCTTCGAGGTGATGGTGGCCAGCGGCTCGTGCAAGCCGCGGGGGCGGGACTGGCCGGCGCGGCCGCCGCACCCGACTATGGCGCCCGGGGGTGCGATGAACGGTTCCGGGTGCTCGAAGACGAACCGGCGCAGGCCCTCGGCGATCCGGCGCTGTGTCGCCTCGGCCAGGGGTCGGCGGACGCCGGCGGCTTTGCCCTGTTCCTTGGTCAGGAATATCGAGGGGCAGGGCAGCGACCAGTCGATGATGTCCGCCGCGCAGCGGTAGGGTTTGAGTCCGGGTCCATGCGTGGGCTCCGGCCAGAGCACTGGCAGCCCATCGCAGCGTGCTACCAGGAATAGCCGCTTGCGGATCGTCGGGGCGCCGTAGTCGTGCGCCCGCAGCTCTTTCCAGTCCACGGTGTAGCCGTGCCGGCGCAGGGCGTTGACGAAGGATTTGAAGGTGTGGCCTTTCCGTTTCGGGCAGGGCTTCCAACCACCCTTGCCATCACGCACCACCGGCCCCCAGCTGACAAACTCTTCGACGTTCTCGAGCATGATTACCCGAGGCCGAACCGTTCCCACCCAGCGCATCACTACCCAGGCGAGGCCGCGCACCCGGGGGCTCACCGGCTTCCCGCCCCGGGCCTTGCTGTGGTGGGTGCAGTCGGGGCTGAACCAGGCCAGCCCCACCGGCTGGCCCTTGCAGACCTTGCGCGGATCCACGTCCCACACCGACTCGCAGTAGTGACGGGTGTGCGGGTGGTTGGTTTCGTGCATCGCCAGGGCGATGGGGTTGTGGTTGATGGCAATGTCTACGGGTCGGCCTATGGCCCGCTCGATGCCGGTGGAGGCGCCGCCACCGCCAGCGAAGTTGTCCACCACCAGCTCACCGAAGTTGAGGCTCGCCTGCAGGTTGCCGCGGAAGGTGCCCATTACCGATCCGCCGTGCCGATGTGGCTTTGTACGGGTGCATTCGCGAGCGCAGCATCGGCCAACTGCTCTGCCGCGTGTTTGCCTTTTGAGGCCGCCAGTAGGCCGACCAGCAGGGCCTCGTGATTATCTGCGCCTCGGTGGATCAAACTGACTACCTGACGGCATATGGTGCAATGCCTGGAGCGTTCTAGGAGTCTGGGGTCAATGTTAGGCATCACGGTGCCCTCCATGCAGACGCTCAGCGGTGAGGTGGTGCAGGCTGCGCCAGTAGCGCCAGGACACCTTGCCCGTGTTCGGGTTTTCTACCTGCAGGCGGTGGCCGTAGATGTCCGCCTCGCCAAGAGAGACGACAAGAAACCGCTGGTCGCCGTGGTGGCAGATCAGGTCCATTCCGGCGGGGAAGGCTTCCTCCAAAGCCCAGACCACGTCCTGCTCGGCTGCCCTCAGGAAGTCCTCGCGATCTGATATCACGGCGCGGAGGTGTTCATGCTTGTCCAGATTCATATCGCACCCCCGTCCGAGTAGCTGCCAGTCAATGGTTTGGCGTGGCCAGGGCAATCGGGGCTTTCGTTTTTAATGTCCTGGACGTGCTGCGGAGCGCCCCTGAACGTGTACCGGTCCAGCGATGCGAGAAACCGCAGCAGCATGGCGGCGGCTTGAAGGGCCTCTTTTTCGACGGCGCCCTCCGGGTTCTTCTCAGGCTCGTACACCGCCTGAAGCACGGCTTTGCTGAGTTCGCCCACCTCTTCGTTCACCACGCCCATGGCGTGGAGTGGGTCGGTGGGCCAAGTCGGGAATTTACGGCAGGCCCTGTGGAGCTCATGAAGCACCACGTGCATCCGGGGCGGCAGGGCGGCTGCGGCCATATGATCATTCCACCCTCGGTCGTACTGACTGAGCGTGTCTTGCCTGCCAGCCCGGTCGAGGACGGCGCGGGCCGCCGCCAGGGCGAGATAGCCCTCCGGTGTGTTCGGATCCGCTTCCAGGGCGTTGGCGAGGGCTTCGCGGAGATCCGCAATGGTGGCGGCCTGCCGGCGCACCCAGAAAGCCGTCGGGCCGTCCTCGGTGTCGATCAGCTGCAGCAGGAACCACCCGGTGCCGGCGGGCTTGGAAGCTGCCCAATCGGCGGCTACCCCGCCATCTTCGTCACCGACTTCCTGCGGGGCGCAATCCAGCAGTTGTTCGTTAAGCCAGCGTTGGAACGGCGCTGGGTCTTCATCGAAGTGGTCTGGAATGGCAGGGTGCGCCCAGAAGCCATCATCGTCTGGTAGCACCGGCGCGGCAGTGATCAGGTGGATGCCGTGAGTCAGTCCGTCGGCTAAGGCTCTGGCTTCGGCCTCCTGCATTTCAGCGGCGTCAGCGTCCTCGTGGCCCGAGGGAGGGCGCTCATCACGCAGGTAGTCGGCGTATTGGTGGAGCATCTGCGCCGCGCGCTCGTTGACGTTCATGCGGTGTCTCCCATTGCTAGTGCGTACTCGCCCGGCGCGATGCGGTGGTAGTGCTTGCCAGCAATCTGCCGGACTTTTTCGCGCCAAAATCGATTGGTGGTAGGGCGTCCGCCGCTCTCAAAGCAGGCGTACAGTTCGGAAAGGGTGGCTCGCCCGCCGCAGGCTTCGAGGGCTACGCGCACAGCGTCGCGCCAGCATTGGGCGGTGCTCAGGTTGCCGATCAGGTAGGCGCGCAGTCGGGGGTGCACGCCGGCGAGAAGGGCGTCCGTCTCGGTGTAGAGGAAGAAGCCGTGGAGCGTGCGCCGCTGTTCCTTGGTGAACAGCGCGAACAGCAGCGGCTTCGTGAGGCCCTGAAACAGATTGCGGGGCAGCAGCTCCTGGCGGATTGACCAGCGGTGGTGGTACCGGATGACCGTGGCGGCCGTCTGAAACAGGTAGACGGGCAGCAGCAGGCCGACCCGATCGCCGTCGCCCAGCTCGAAGTGACAGCGATCCAGGAGCGCCTGCACCAGCTCGGCCTGGAACGGCGGGTTACCCACTACCGCGGTGGGCCGGGTGGGCAGTTCAACGCTGAGGCAATCGCCGGTGATCACGGGACGGCCGGTGTTCGCCCTGGCGGCGGTGGCCTGGGCGGGATCGATCTCACTGCCAAAGGCGGGAACCTCCGGCGGGACGGCCAGCAGGAAACGGCCGTCGCCGCAGGTGGGTTCCCAGACCGCGTCGCTCTGATCAAGGTCCGGGAAATGCCGTTGAAGCAGCAGCTCGGCGGCCCATGTCGGCGTGAAATGTTGGTCGAGGCCTGGCGCTGGAGTGCTCATCGCAGCGCCACCACCTGAAAGCCGGCGGCAGTGATCGTGTGGTCGAACTCCGCGAGCAGCTCATCAATGGCGTCGGTGGCCAGGGGCAGCACGTCGACCAGGTAGCACTGGCCATCGGGGCGCAATTCGTGGGTCACACGGTCATCGCCGTTCTGGGCGTACAGCTTGATCTGCCAGCGGCGCGGGCCGAGACCGGCGGCGCGGTCGCTAATGCGCGGGTTCTTGTCGTGCACGGAGTAAGTGGCGACGATCATGCGGCACGCTCCAGGCGGACTCGCTGCGGGGCGTTCTTGATGCGGCACAGGTGGGCGCCGTTCTGCGGGCGAACGCCGCCCAGGGCCCAGCCGATGTCCGGGTCGCAGGGCTCGCCGTGGCTGGCGCCGCAGGCGGCGCAGGTGCCCCAGGTGGCCTGTTCGTCCCAGGTGAGTTCCTTGATCGGTGCGTCGTTGCTCATGATCGGCCTCCGTACGTTTTGGTGAGGTCGCCGCTGACGGCACGGCCCCGGCGGAATACGGCGCGGGTGAGGCGCATGCGGTCGCGTTCGCTGTGGCTGGCCTGGCGCAGCAGGCCGAAATAGCTGTTGGCGGTCTCGCGGAGCTGCCCCGCGGGGACCGTCGCGATGCGGTGTTCGGCGTGGCGCACCGTCTTGCGTCGGGTGGTGCGGTGCCAGGGCTTGATGACCTGGCCGACGAAATCGATACCGCGGTCCACCGGCTGGATGATGGTTTTGCGTGGGTTGAGCTGGGCGGCCAGTGTCGCCGGCAGGAACGCCTCGATCTGGCGGTGGGCGTTGGTGAGCCACGCGGGGTCTCGGTGCAGCAGCACGAAGTCGTCGACGTAGCGCACGTAGTTGCGCGCTCTGAGCCGGTGTTTGACGAACTGGTCCAGGGCGTCGAGGTAGACGTTGGCGAAAAATTGGCTGCTCAGGTTGCCGATGGGCAGGCCCAGGTGGGCGGGCTGCTCGCCCAGCCGCTTGTGGGCCGGCACCCGCTCGAGCAGTTCCCGACGGCCACGCACTTCGTGGTGCTCGCGCGGGTCGTGGAACAGCACCAGGGTGGCCAGCTCGCGCCACCAGGGTTCAGGTATCTGCGCGATGAGCTGCTGGTGGAGAATGCGCTTGTCGATGCTGACGAAGAAGTTCGCCAGGTCGCACTTGAGGTAGAAGGCGCGGTGCTGCCAGTTTTCGGTGACGCGGCGCACTTTCCGTTCCAGCCGCTGGGCGGCGTAAAGCGTGCCCCGGCCGGGAATGCAGGCGCAGCTGTCGGCGATGAACCGGCGGTGGAAGCGGTCGGCGATCCGGTTGTAGAGCAGGTGGTGGACAATCCGGTCGCGGAATTCGGCGGCCCATACCTCGCGAGGTTTGGGGTGGGTCACCACGAAACAAATAGAGGGCCCGGGCCGGTAGCTGCCGTCGCGCAGCTCGGCGTCGAGTGCCACCAGGTTGCGCTCCAGGTTGATCTCGAAGTCGAGCGCGGAGCAGCTAGTGCGCTTTGCTCGGCGGCAGTCGAAGTAAGCTTGGGCCAGTTCTTCAAAAGAAAAGTCAGCATGGCCTTGCGGGTATGGATCTGCGGACGGCGCGAGCCCGAAGGGCGTTGTCCTTGTGGTCGTTGTTCTGGTTGCCATTGGCAAAGTCCTGATTCCAGGCGTTGTTGGCGGAGTACTGCGCCGTATCGTGCTATCTACGTCGCCCCACCGAAGGCCGTGGCCGATCAGCGGGGAAACTGCGCGGGACCTGCCGGGCGCTGCCCGGTGGTTTCCCTGGTGCGCGTGGCGGTGGCCGGTGGCCAGCGGCACGACCAGATTCAAAAATCGCACGGGTATGGCCGCCATGACGGTCATACAGCAGGCGACGCCTTTGAGTGGCGTTTCCAGCCCGTGGCTTGCCGACCGATCTGGTCGGTGATCTCCACCGCGCGGGCGTACTGCCCGGTGCTGATGAAGCGCTTGTCACGGCAGAGGCGGAGCAATAACTCCACCACCTGCAGGCGCTCCAGAAGATCCTCGATGTGGGGCGTTTTGTTGCGGGCGGTGTTGGCCCTGAAGATCAGGACCAGCATCTCCACGCACTCCTCGCGCACCTTTTCACCTAGCAGCCGCTTGAAGTCCCGCGGGATGTTCCGCGTGACTTCAACTGCGACCGAGAGCAGGTCGTAGGAAAGCCGGTAAATCGGGAGCTGGTGATGCAATGCCATGCTGAAAAAACTCGCGAAAAGGGCGCTTCGCGCCCTAAGGGTTAAAGGGCTGAATGGCTAATGAATCTGCGGACGGCGCGAGCCCGAAGGGCGTAGCCCTTGTGGCCGAAGTCCTGGCCGCCATAGGCAAAGTCCTGACGCCAGGCGTTGTAGGCGGAGTACTGCGAGCTGGACCAGTAGTAGCCCGACTTCTCGAACAGCTCGGGCACCGTTGCGTAGCACAGGGCCAGCTCACGGCGCGCCGGCAGGTACCAGTCGCGGTGGCCGTAGAGTTCAAGATTGGAAGCCCAGCGGGCAGCGGGGTGATCATTGTCAGAGGCGATCAACGCGCGGGTATTGGCGAGACCGTCGCGCTCACTCGTTGCGGCGGTCTCTTCTTTTCCCGCGCTACCCCATTTGATCTCTTTAATTTCGGCCTGCTCGACAACAGCGTGCGGGTCGACACTGGGAACGATCAGGTGGTAATCCGGCTGGCCGTTCTCGCCGCGCATCATGCCGGCGTAGACGCCGCCCTGGCTGGGCCAAGCCTCGCCGATCGATGGCGGCACGTCGGTGGGGCGGGGCTCATTGGCGGGCAGGGACGCCAGCCAGTTGTCGATCACCGTCTGCCGGGGCAGGCGCACGGTGGCGCCGTGAATCTGAATGTCGATCAGCTCGTTGCTCTGATTCGGGTTCATGCTCTATCTCCCAAAAATGGCGCGCGAAGGGCGCTGCGCGCCCTTAATGGATGAATGGATTAATTGATGAGGAATCTGCGGACGGCGCGAGCCCGACGGGCGCCGCCCTTGTGGACGCAGTACTGGAGGCCACTGGCAAAGACCTGAAGCCAGGCGTTGTAGGCGGAGAACTGCGAGCTCGACCAGTAGAAGCGCGGCTGGAACGCTTCCGGGCCGTCCGCCTGAAACTCCGCGTCGGTGGTCTGGACGGGCAGGGCGGCGGTGTACGGGTAGCCCGCCGGGACGCTGCTGGGGTTGTCCCCGTCGCGGAAGGTGGCGGCGTTGTCGCGGTCCTGCGGCTTGAACTGGCGATAGAGCATTTCCTGTTCGTCACGGGCCGGCAGGTACCAGTCGTCGAAGCCGTTGATCTCCAGCTTCTGAATGGCCTGGGCCAGTTCACTGCCGGCTTCGGCCATGGCCACGGTGTTGGCCATGCCGTCGCAGCAGCTGGTGGCCCCGATGTCCTGGCCGAACTCGCCCCACGGCAGCGGGTCCAGGTCGCCGGCTTTCGGTGATAGCACCAGGCCGTAGTGGGTGCCGGCGACGTTGATCACGCCAGCGAAGTAACCGCCCTCCATGGCGGCGCCGATTACGAGTGCGGTGGTGGTCTTTGCGAGTGCTTCACTCATGGGTTTCTCCCCTTGCTTGCTTGTGGTTTAGAAAAGGGCGATGGCCACCAGGGCCACCGCGGTGACGGTGAGCGCCGTCGGTAAAAATCGGAGCCGGTTGCGGCCGGCCAGGGCCCGCTCGCTGGGGAGCGGGATCTGAATCGTTGTGGCGTTGTATTGGCTTCGCATGGGGCCTCCTACGCTGCGCTGTGCTTGAGCTGATGGCGCAGGTGGTCCAGGCCGGCGGTGGTGATCTCCACGCGGACGTACCATTGCGGGCCAACATGCGGATGGGTGAACTGCTCTTCGCGCTCCACCAGCCAACCGGCACGGATCCAGGCCGGGTTCGCCCGGGTGCGGCCGGTGACGCCGTCGCGTTGAAATGCGCCGGCGGCTTCCAGGTGCCGGCGCAGCGTTCGGTCGCCCACCTGGAGCTCGCGGGCGGCGTGACGGATGCGGTAGGTGCTGTCGTTGGCGGAGCGGTGCATGGCAGTTCTCCTATGCGTTGAACGGCTCGCGGCCGATGTCGCGGCCCAGCTTGGCGTCGTGCCACCAGGCGTATTCCTCGGGGCCGTAGGGCACCGGTTTGTATTCCTGATAGCGGTCCCCCTGGTAGAAGCCCCAGGGGTGGGCCCAGGCGCCGTGCCAGAACAGCGTCCAGGTCTCCGGCTGGATCGTGGTGATCCGGTGCAGGTCGATCTCGCGGTGGCTGCGCGCCAGGGTGTTAAACCAGCGGACCCGCCGTTCACCGAGGTTGATCACGGCATGGCCGAGCGATTGGTGCAGGGGGTACGCGATGCCGCGTTCCTCGGTGTAGCGGCCGGTCAGCACCAGGCTGTGTGCGGTATCCCACGGGTGGTCATGCAGGTGGCGTTCTGCGTCGTTGCGCAGGAAGCGGTGCAAGTACCAGAACCGGTTGTGTTTCTCGCCCAGCCAGTAGCGTTCCAGGTAGGGCTTGCCCTCCGGCTGGATCAGGCGGCACGGCCGGTTCGCCGTGTAGTTGAACAGGGCTTTCGCTGGCAGTCGGGTGAGGGCGTTCATGCCGCCACTCCCTGACCGAGCCAGCAGCGCACCATAGCCCGCACCTGCACTTCCAGGTCATCGACGGTGCCCGCGTTGAGGGCGTACAGGTCGCCCTGGTGGAAGGTGAGCGGCTGTTCGGTGCTGTGGTCCGGGGCCTCGCCCTTGCCCATGCTCGCGTCGCCCCGGCTGACGTGGATCACCAGGCCGCCGTGGCGGCGTACCCAGTTGGTCTCGGGCTCTGTGCGTATGTCGGTGATCGCCAAGATTTCCGGCGTGTCCTGAAAGTTTTCCAGCTGGGCGAGACGCGCCTCCAGGCGCTTGAGCAGGTAGTCCTGGCCGAAGGTCTGCCGCACCCAGTCGCCGAACAGCTGCAGCGAACGCCGTGGCGTGAGGTTGCCCAGGCTGGTGCTGGGTGTGCGCTTGAACGTCCGGTCCTCGCAGAGATCGGCGAGGGTCACGGCGGTGGTGTCCATGCCGATCAAGCCAGACAGACCGTCGTATAGGGGGGCGGCGATGGCCTCGGCCTTGGTCTGCCAGTCGGTGGCCAGCGCCAGGGCGGCGGTGTTTTTGCCGACGCCGGCGGGGCCGGCGAATCCGATTATTTTCATTGGGTAAGCTCCGTGCCGTCGGTGGTGTGCGTCAGGCCACCGGTGTCGATGAGGTGTTGTTGTTCGGCCTGCCAGTCGTGCTCGCTTTCGAGCCACTGCTCCGCGTGCTGGTGAGCCAGGCTCAACAGTTCGCCGACGGTGTAGTCCTCGATGGGCCTGCCGAGCAGAGCCACGGCGTCAGCGAATGATTGCGCCCAGCGCCCGTTGCATTCGCCGAGAGGTAGCGTCCGTCCGATGCGGACCAGGGTGTTGAGCACGTGGTCGGCGCGCCCGGAAACCGTGGTCATGTCGGGGTTGCGTAAGCTCATGCTGCACCTCGGATGGCTTTCCGGTTGATGTGGCGCGTGATCGCGTCAGCGGCGCCGATGTACAGCAGCGCGGGCTGGTTCTGGTCCCGGTAGATCACCGGCGGGGCGGGGCAGTCGCGGTCCGTGATGTCGCGCACCCGCAGATCAATGTCGTGGCTAAACGGCGTGCTGCGGATAGCGATGCTGTGCTGGCCCAGGTGCAGCACCGTGGTGCCGCGACGGCGGATGGCTTCGCGCAGCGCCCGTTCGTCGGCGAGGCTGAATTGAAACGGTCCCTTCATGGGTGTGCTCCTTGCAGTTTGTTGTTCTGAGCCGCGCGGCGGCAGCGCGCGAGGTAGCGATTCGCGCACTCAGTGAGTGCCTCGCGAGTGCGCAGGGCGGCGGTGGTATCGGGCAAGTCCCGGGTGTAGCGGTCCAGCAGCTGGCCGCTGTGGCCCATTGCGGCGCGCAGGTCACTGGTGACCGGGGCGCGGGCGAAGGCCCGGCGGGCGTTGTGCATCACGTCGCGGTGGCTCATGCGGCCCCCGGCGGGAAGTCGTCGGGCGTAGGCGGGGTCCAGAAAGAACGTGCAAGGCGTGCTTTCAGCCGGGCGGCAGCGCTTGGGCGCTGAGCATCCTGGATCAACCGGGCGGGGCCGTTCTTACCCAAAACGGCGACCAAACCAGTGCGGGCCTGGATGGCCTCGATGTGCTGCCGGGTGGTAGCTGTTGGGTGGATGTAGATGTTGGCCATGTGTGCCTCCAAAAACGCGATATGCGTTAAGGAAACACAGAAATAACTACCACGTCAACACGAAATGCGTTTTTCGCGGGCGCGAAAATTCAATGTGCTGAGACAGAAGGGCCTTAAAGTGCGATCTCTGCGTGGTGGATCACGCCAAGAATGTCGAGTTGTCCATCAACAGGGATAACTGGATAGGTGGGGTTAAGTGCCTTTAGGTAGGTCTGCCCGGCGTCCTCAACGATCATGCGGATGGTGGGGTTTCCGTTCACAGAGGCGGCGACGATTTCCCCGGTTCTCGCCTGTGCGCAGGGCTCGATTAAGGCCCAGGCGCCTGGCGTCAAGCTCGGTGCGCCGGCGGGGTTGATCATGGTGTCACCGGTAATCCGGACCCAAACGGCACCTAATGGAGCGCTTGCCGGCAGGGGGCGCATTGGACGGCCATCGTCGGTGATGTAGGCGCTATCAGCCTGTAAACGAAGGGGTAGGTCTTCCAGCGCCAGGACTGGTGCCGACCTTGCATGGGAATAAGTTGCCTGCTCTTCGCGAACTCCGGGTGCGGTGTGCGGGTCGCCGATCCCAAGGACCAGCCAAGCCTTATTGCACCCAAGTGCTTCGGCGATGATCTCCCAATCCCGCTCGCGGGGGGCGCGATCGCCACGTTCGTAGCCGCTGATGCGGCTTTGAGAATCCCAGCCGCAGCGCTGGGCCAGCTCGGCTTGGGACCAGCCAAGGTCGCGTCGTAGTTGGGAAATTCGGTGACCGATATCGCTCATGCCGCGTATTTGAACACAGGCTGTGTTGGGCGGATAACAACAAAACGCGTTGACATATAAACGCAGAACGTGTTTTTAATGTGCGCATGAATCGAATCAGTCACTTCAGAAAGCAGGTCGGGCTCTCTCAGTATCAGGCGGCAATCGATGCCGGGTGGGAGTACCAAAGCCGCTGGTCCTCCTATGAGCGGGGCGTTCGCGCGATCGATATTCAGACTGGGCGTCTCATCGTCCAGGTGCTGCGGCGCGCCGGTGCGCGGAACGATGAAGGGTCTCCCGTCACTCTTGATGATGTGTTCCCGGCGGATCCCGCCGCTCGAACTGCGGCGGCATAACGGCATTGTTAATGCCGTCTGACCTCGTGCGGGCAAGCTGCGTGGGGCGGGTGGGTGAGCCTGATTTCGATTCATCGTCACAGCTTAGCTAAGTAGCGGCATGGCGTAATGAGTAACCGGGGAGAGCAATTAGCCATGAGAAACAAACCCATGGGCCTGATGGAGCGCGCCACGCGCACCATTCTGGACATCAAGACCGCGCTGGCGTTGACGGCGAAGCGCCACGGCATCAACACCATCGCCGGCAAGTACGGCTTCCACCCCCAGCAGCTCTACAACAACCTGAACGTCAACGACCCCGACCGGGCGCCCACCCTCGCGCAGTTCGAGCTGATCACTGAGTTCGCCCGCGATCACAACGACCACCAGCAGATACTCGATGCGCTGTCTCGGGTGACGGGTTGCGTGTGGATCCCGATCCCGGACGCTGAGGACGTGAGCCGCACGGAACTGTTCGGCGAGGTAGCCGAGTTGGTGGATCGGGTAGGGCGCATGTGCCGCAACACGCAGACGGCCGTAGCCGATAACCGCGTAGACCAGGATGAAATTGCCGTCTTGGAGCGTGACCTGCTGCGGTTGATTCAGGCCGGCCACCGGTTGGTGGAAGGGGCGAAGCGGTTCGGCGAGGAGTAACCCATGCAGCGTGAACCACTCAGCGAGCATGAAGTACGCGAAGCGCTGCAGCACATCGACCCGGATTGCGACCGCGACACCTGGTTCTCAGTGGCTGGGGCGCTGAAAGATGAATTCGGCGCCGCCGGCGAGGACCTTTTCGACGATTGGAGCCAGGGTGGCCAGAGCTATAAGCAGGATTCCGCCAAGGCCACATGGCGCAGTGCCAGTGCCGGCCACTACACCATCGGCACCCTGATCAAGCTGGCCCAAGACGGTGGCTGGTCGCGTTCTCGGCGTGAGCTGTCCGCCGCTGATAGGCGCCAGCTTGCGGCGGAGCGTGATCGTCGCCGGCGTGAGCGTGAAAAAACGGTTGCGGCGGATGAAGCACGGGCCCAGACACTGCGCGAAGCCGTTGCTGATGCGTGCGATAAAATCTGGGCGTGGAACTGCTCCACACTCGGTTCCAGCCCTTACCTGGGCACCAAGCGTGTCGGGGCTCACGGCATCGGGTTTTTCTGGCAATCGGTGGTGCTGGAGATCGATGACCAGGCGATGGCCTGCCGTATCCACTCCGGCGATCAGGTGCGCGCCTTTTTCCAGAACCTTCCAAAGCCGCAGCCGGAACACATCAGTTTCCGGCGGTGGAGCCGTGGCGTTATCGCCGTGCCGCTGCGGGACGTTGAAGGGCGCCTGTGGGCCCTCCAGGGCATCAGCGAGAAAGGCACGAAGCTGTTTCCAAAGTACGGCCGCATGAAGGGGTGTTTTCATATGCTCGGCGCGGCTGTGGCCGGCCGGCCCGTGGCGTTTGTTGAGGGGTATGCCACCGGCGCCACCGTCCATGAACTGACAGGCTGGTGCACGGTGGTGTGCTTCAACGCCGGGAACATGCAGGCGGTGGCCGCTGGGTTGGTGCCCACACTGCCCACCGGCGTCACGCTGCTCTGGTGTACCGACAATGACGCGGCGTCCACAGAGGGTAAACGCGCTGGCCCTGATGCGGCCGAAGCCTGCCGAGAACGCTTTGGTGGTGGTGTGCTGCTTCCTGAATTCAGTCATCGGGAGGCGGCTTAATGAGTGGGCAAACAGATTGGAACGACCTGGCGAACGCCGAGGGCAAAGACGCCGCGAAGCGCCAGCTTGTTGAGGGGTATGAGCGCATTCGGGCGGCGAATCAGGTGCCCGAGAGTGCCCACCGCGACCCGAACGCTGCGCGGCGTGGCAATGGCCCGGAGCAGGAGTTTCCACAGTTCGGCGATTGGCGGGCCGATTTGACCAAAACCCAGACCGGTGCCTTCGCGGCCAACATCTTCAACGCCAAGCATGTCCTTGAGAACGATAAAGAGTGGGCCGGGGTGCTGGGCTACTGTGATTTCAGCTATCGGGTGATGAAGCGTCAGCCGCCGCCCTTTGACAGTGGCGAGGTGGGCGAGTGGACCGATGCCGACACAGACCGCCTGCGCATCTGGATGTGCAAACGCTACGGCTTTACACCGAAGACCGGGGACGCGGATGGCGCGGTGGTGGTGGTGGCCCAGGCGAACCGCTTCCACCCGGTGCGTGACTATCTGAACGGCCTGGTGTGGGATAAGAAGCCACGGGTGCGCCAGTGGCTAACTACCTACCTGGGTGTAGAGCCGCTCGGTGATGAAGACAGCGATCGGCGGCGCTATGAGCGGTACGTCTCGCTGGTGGGCACCATGTGGTTGGTGGCGGCGGTGGCGCGAGTGATGCGCCCCCCCGTGAAAGCCGACTGCGTGTTGATCCTGGAAGGCAAGCAGGGGCTGGGCAAATCCACCGCCTTGGCGATTCTGGGCGGCCAATGGTTCACCGATACCCACTTTGCGCTCGGCGAGAAAGACGGGTACCAGCAGATGCAAGGCGTCTGGCTCTGTGAGCTCGCCGAGCTGGACGCCTTCAACAAAGCAGAGAGCACCCGGGCGAAGCAGTTCTTTGCGTCCGAAGAGGACCGCTACCGACCCGCCTATGGACGACGCACCCAGGCGTTCGCACGGCAGTGTGTGTTCGCCGGTACCACCAACCAGGACAACTACCTGAAGGATCCCACCGGCAACCGGCGATATTGGCCGGTGTTCTGCCACAAGCTGGATCAGCAGGCCCTGGCGCGCGACCGCGATCAGTTGTGGGCGGAAGCGGTGCAGCTGTATCGCCTGAATGAGCCTTGGTGGGTGCAGGACCACGACAAGGGTCTCTTCGAGGAGCAGCAGGAAGCGCGCTATTCGGCGGACGTGTGGGAGGACCTGATTCGCGAGTGGCTGGCCGACCCTGTCCACTCGGACGACCACTACACCACGGCGGCCATCATGGAGGGCGCGCTCCACCTGGAGCCGTCGCACATGCGCCAGCCTGAGCAGACGCGCGTCGGCATGATCATGTCGCGCTTGGGCTGGACGAAACGGAAGAAGACCATCACCCAGCGCAACGGCAGCGCCATGCGTAAGTGGGTTTATGAGAGGCCGAAAGCCTTATGAAGCGTCCAACCTGTCCAACCTCTGCCCAAGGTTGGACGCGCTCTAACCCGCGCCGTTACTGGCGGTGTCCAACCTGTCCAACCTGTCCAACCTTTCCCCGCGCACACGTGCGCGCCCGTGTGCGAGCGGTAAGCCTTGGGCTTTCTCTTGTGTGTGTAGATAAGGTTGGACAGGTTGGACAGGTTGGACAGAAGCCGTATTCATGCGGGTTTCAGCCTGTCCAACCTTTTCAGGGGTTGGACAAGGTTGGACACCCGCAATGTTCCACGCGAAACAACAACTCAACGGTAGGAGGGGAGCAATGAACCCGGTGCGGCTGCTTGGCAAGATGACAGCGAAAGGCGTCCGGCTGGACGGTGGGGGTGGCGGCCCGGTGTTGATTCCGGCCAGCGACGTGGCAGCGGCGCTGGGCATGGGCAGCCTGCCCCGGCAGGTGGTGCTGGTGGGGCTGGCAAAGTACGCCGACGACAACCAGAGTCAGCTGGCCCTTCGGGACTGGGTGATGGCCCGCTTCCGTCGGCGTTGTATTGAGCGCGGCTGGAAACAGAATTACGCGGACGGCCTGGCGCTGCTGGTGGTCTATGAGCTGGTGAACCCGACGCGGTGCCCGCACTGCCTGGGCCGAGGTAAGCGGTGGCTGGAGGTTCCGGTGGAGCGCGGCAGCGATGAGCGGGTGAGGCGCTGGACCGAGTGTGGGCGCTGCAAGGGCGGCGGTGTGGTTCGCCTGAGCGAGCGCGACCGCGCCGCCATTGCCGGGATCACCAAGTCGACGTTCAACGACACCTGGGCCCAGCGTGCCGACGAACTGTTTGCAGAGCTTGTTTCCCTGGAAGATCGGGTGCTTCGGCACCTCTGGAAGCAGTTTGGCGAAGAGGCCGCCTGAGAGATTGTGGCGCGCTTTTTATCTTGACGCTTGACGACCCGGACAAAAACGCCTACCTTTTTCCCATCGTGGAGAAAACCCGCCCAAGCACTGCTTCGGCGGGTTTTTTTATGCTTGTCTCCCCCAGGTCCGCTTCGGCGGGCCGCCTAATAAACGGCCTTCAGGGCCGCGACAGAGGGTCCGCTCCGGCGGGCCCTTTTTTGTTTCCGGCGCAGCGTAGAGCAGAGGTAGCTCGCGGGGCTCATATTCCCGAGGTCGCAGGTTCGAACCCTGCCGCTGCCACCAAACCATGGCCCGCCGTCGAGCGGGCCTTTTCGTTCTGGCAATTGGGGATGCCGATTAGCTGGAGGTCTTATGCAGAGCGGGAGTGACAGAGTGACTACGCCGAACCCGTCACCGCAGATCGGTACGGCGGCTCTACCCGTGGCTATGTCAGGAGCGCTCATTATGGGCCTGCCGATCGATATGTGGCTGCTGCTGATGAACATCGGTTACGTGGCGATCGTGACCATCATCGCGCTCCCGAAGCTGATCCGTGCGGTCCGTGACCTGCACGCGATGTGGACAGCGTGGAGGAAGCGCCAGTGAAGAAGGTCGTTGCGGGTGGCCTCGCGGCTGCCGTTCTCGCCATTGCGGCGCCGGTCATCATGCACTTCGAAGGCCGCGAGCTCACCGCCTATGAAGACGCCGTGGGCGTGCCCACCATCTGCGATGGGATTACCGCTGGTGTCCAGCTGGGTGATCAAGCCACGCCTGAGCAATGCGATGAGCTTCTACAGCAAGAGATGCGCGACCACTTCGCCGGGTTGCGCCGCTGTGTCGAGGGTCAGTTATCACCGAATCAGTGGGCGGCCCTGTTGAGCTGGACCTATAACGTCGGTGTCGGTGCCGCCTGTGGCAGCACCCTGGTGGCGCTGATCAACCAGGGCGAGGGTGCCCACACCTGGTGCGCGGAGCTCAAGCGTTGGGTGTACGCAGGTGGTCGTAAGCTGCGGGGTTTGGTCCGGCGCCGCCAGGCTGAGTACGAGATCTGCGTGCGATGATTCAAAGCCGGTTGGTGGTCGCGGTGTTGCTGCTGGCTGTCGGGGTGGCGGTGGGATGGTTCATCAACGGATGGCGCCTCGGCGAGCTGCACGCTCAATACCAGCTGGCCCAGGCTCAGCTGGTCGCTGATACCCAGCAGGCGGCGGCTGCGAAGGGCGCGGCGTGGCGTGACCAAGTCGCCGAGCTCGACCAACACCATGCCCAGGAGCTTGAAGATGCGGATCAAGAGATCAGCGATCTGCGCCGTCGCCTTGCTGACGGTACTCACGGGATGCGCGTCGCAGCAAGTTGCGGAGACGTGCCCACCGAGACCGGCGCCGCCAGCGTGGATGATGAGCGAGCCCCCGAACTTACTGCCGCTGCTGAACAGGATTATCTGGATTTCCGGGCCCGATACACCAGGCAGTGGCACCAGCTCACGGCCTGCCAGGAATTCATCCGAACGGCCTGCCAATGAGCAGTGATCCCCGCGAATCTGCCGCCAAGCGCGGATACGGGCGGCGCTGGCGCAAGGCTCGTGAGGACTACCTGGCCGCCAACCCGTTGTGCGTGTTCTGCCAGAAGCGCGGGCGGGTGGCGGCGGCAACCGTGGTCGACCACATCGTCCCTCACCGCGGGGATATGAAGCTGTTCTGGCGACGCTCGAACTGGCAGGCGCTCTGCAAACCCTGCCACGACATCGACAAGCAAAGGCTTGAACGAGGTGGCGCACTGCCCGGGTGCGATGCCAGCGGAATACCGATCGACCCGAACCACCACTGGAGTTGAACCCCGACCGGGCGCCAGGGGGAGGGTGCGTCGAAAGTTCACGACCCTTGCCAGGGAGACCGGAGCGGGCCCTCCGCACGTAAAACCGGGAAAAATGGGAGGGGGGTATCTCGACCCGGGTACTCCCTGAATCTTATTGGAGATCACCGCAATGTCAGGAAATCGCAACTCCGGTCGGCGCCCGCTGCCGGGGAACGTCCACCTGCTGCGGGGCAATCCGTCGAAGAAGCCGGGTCACGAGCTAGATGCAACGCCGGCGCTCAAGGTCGAGCCACCGCCGTGCCCCGCCTTTCTCTCGAAAGATGCGCGGGCGGAGTGGCGCCGGATCACCGCAGACCTGGTGATTCTCGGCCTGATCGCCAAGGTCGACCGCGCCGAACTGGCCGTGTACTGCACCGCCTGGGCGGATTGGAAAAAGGCCCGCGAGAAAATGGCCGAGTTGGACGATGCCGGCTACGTGATGAACACCCCCAGCGGCTACAAGCAAATGTCCGTCTGGATGCAGGTGGCGAATCGCGCGGAAGAGCGCATGCGCGTCGCCGGTGGCAGCTTCGGGCTGAACCCCTCGGCGCGCGCCAAGCTCGGCGCCGGCGTCGCCACCCAGGGCGAACTGTTCCCCAATGACCAAGCCGACACCGCCCGAAAATACGGACTTTGAGGACCGCACCACGGCCTATGCTCGGGCCGTGGTCGCCGGTGATCTCATCGCCGGGCCCCAGGTGCGCGACGCCTGCCAACGCCACCTGACGGATCTGGAAGAGGGACCGGCGCGCGGTATTCATTGGAGCCTGGAGGCGGCCACGCGGGCCATCGGGTTTTTCGAGGAAGTGCTCAAGCTCAACGGCGGCCGTTTCGAGGGCCAGCCGTTCAAGCTGCTGCCGTGGCAGGTCTTCATCGTCGGTTCGCTGTTCGGCTGGCTCGACAACGAGGGCTACCGGCGTTTCCGGGTTGCCTACGTGGAGACCGCCAAAGGGTCCGGTAAATCGCCGCTGGCCGCCGGCGTCGGTTTGTACGGGCTCACCGCCGACGGCGAAGAGCGGGCCGAGGTTTACGCCGCGGCGACGAAGAAAGACCAGGCGCAAATCCTGTTCCGTGACGCCGTGGCCATGGTGGACCAGTCACCGATCCTGACCACACGCATCGTGAAATCGGGCGCCGCGGGCAAAGAGTTCAACCTGGCGTACCACCGCACCAGCAGCTTCTTCCGCACCGTGTCGGCGGACGATGGGCAGTCTGGCCCGCGTCCCCACGTGGCGTTGCTCGATGAGATCCACGAGCACAAGACCGGGATGGTGGTGGAGATGATGCGGGCCGGCACCAAAAGCCGCGAGCAGGCGCTGATCTTCATGATCACCAACTCCGGTACCGACCAGCTGACGGTCTGCTGGGACTACCACGAGTATTCGCGGAAGGTCGCCTCCGGCGCGCTGGTCGATGACAGCTTCTTCGGCTTCGTCTGCTGCATGGACGACACCGATGACCCGTTCAACGATGAGGACTGCTGGTACAAGGCGAACCCCTCGCTGAGCCACGGCATCCCCGGCCTCAAGTACCTGCGCGAGCAGGTCACCCAGGCGCGGGGCATGCCCTCGAAAGAAGCCACCGTGCGGCGGCTGAACTTCTGCCAGTGGGTACAGGCCGACAACCCGGCAATCTCGCGGGACGCCTGGGTCGCCGCGCAGGATCTCGGTTACGACGTGCTGCAGCTGCTGGGCCGCCGTTGTTACGCCGGGCTCGACCTGTCGAGCACCCAGGACCTGACGTCCTTGGTGCTGCTGTTCGAGCCCACCGAGAGTGACCCGGTTTGGCGCCTAGTGCCGTATTTCTGGCTGCCCAACGAGGGCCTGGCCAGAAAGGGCGAACAGGACAGGGTGCCCTACGTTCAATGGCTGGCCGACGGGCACCTGGAGACGACGCCCGGCAAAGCGATCAAGAAACAATTCGTGCTGCAGCGGTTGGTCGAGATCGCCGATCAGTTCGACCTGCAGGGCATCGGCTACGACCGCTGGCGCATCGAGGACCTCAACACCTTGATCGAGGACGAAGGGGCGAGCCTGCCTCCGTTGATCCCGGTCGGCCAGGGCTTCCAATCCATGGCGCCGGCGGTGGACGAATTCGAGCGCCGTCTGATCAATGGCGAGCTTCGGCACAGCGGCCACCCGGTTCTCACCTGGTGTGCGGCGAACGCCGTGTACCAGCAGGACCCGGCAGGCAATCGGAAGGTGGACAAACGCAAGAGCACGGGACGGGTGGACGGCATTGTCGCGTCAGTGATGGCGACGGCCCTCACCCTCACCGAACTGGTCGAGCGGGGCGACCTCGACGGGTTCCTCGAATCCCCCATCATGGTAGGCGTCTAAATGGCAGACACACCGAAAACCAGAAAGCCAGGACGGGTGAAAGCCGCGATCCTGAACTGGCTGGGCGTGCCGGTCAGCCTGACCACGGGTGAATTCTGGCGGGAGCTGGGCGCCACCAGCAGCAGCGGCCAGGCCGTGAACGTCGACAAGGCATTGCAGCTCTCTGCGGTGTGGGCCTGCGTGCGGCTGCTCTCTGAAACCGTGTCCACCCTCCCGCTGAAGCTCTACCGTCGCGGGGAAGACGGCTCACGCGAAGCGGCCACCGATCACCCCATGTACGCGCTGCTCTGTCAGCGTCCCAACGCAGAGATGACGCCCGCGCGGTTCATGCTGTTGGTGATCGCCAGCATCTGCCTCCGCGGTAACGCCTTTATCGAGAAGCGCCGGATCGGCGCACGGATCGTCGCGCTGCACCCGCTGTTGCCCCAGAACGTCACGGTAAAGCGCCTGCCCACCGGGCGACTCGAGTACACCTACACCGAGGAAGGCTCCCGGCGCGTCATCCCCGAGCGGGACATCGTCCACATTCGCGGGTTCGGCTTGGACGGCGTCACCGGCATGATGCCGGTCAACACAGGGAAGGAAGTGATCGGCTCCGCCATCGCTGCTGACGAAGCCTCCAGCAAGGTGTTCGCCCAAGGCCTGCAGGCGTCCGGCTTTCTGTCCACGGACAAGACCCTGACCAAAGACCAGCGCGAGGATCTGCGCGAAAAGCTCACCGCCTTCCAGGGCTCCAAGAACGCCGGGAAGCTGATGGTGGCGGAAGCCGGCCTGAAGTACGAAGGCATCACCATGGACCCCGAAGCGGCCCAGATGCTGGAAACCCGGTCGTTCAACGTCGAGGAAATCTGCCGTTGGTGGCGCGTGCCGCCGTTCATGGTGGGCCACACAACCAAGCAGAGCAGTTGGGCGTCCAGCGTGGAAGGGATGAACCTTCAGTTCCTGACCAACACGCTGCGCCCGCTGATCGAAAACATCGAGCAGGAACTCAACATGGGCCTGCTCGGTGGCGACCACCCGTTCTTTTTCGAGTTCGCCGTGGAAGGCCTGCTCCGCACGGACACCAAGGGGCGGGCCGAGTTTTACGCCTCCGCAGCTCAGAACGGCTACATGAATCGCAATGAGATCCGCCGGCGGGAGAACCAGCCCCCGTTCGAGGGCGGCGACATCTTCACCGTCCAGTCCAACCTGGTGCCCATCGACAAGCTGGGCGAGGTCCAAGAAGCCGCCAATCGCGTGGCCGCCTCGTGGATGGCTGGCCGCAACGGCACGACCGACTAACCGGAGTACCCCATGACGATCAAGCAGATCCCGGCCGCGCCGCAAGCGCGACCGCGCGACGGCGTGCGCTGCGATATCGCCCCCAGCGCCCTGGAGCGCTGGAACCCAAGCCTCATGGCCGCCGAGGACGGCGAGGGCGAAAACACGATCTCCATCATGGACCCCATCGGCTTCGATCTCTGGGGCGACGGCGTCACCGCCAAACGGATTCAGCAGGACCTGCGCGCCATTGGCAACCAGGACGTCACCGTGCTGATCAACAGCCCCGGCGGCAACGTCTTCGAGGGCCTGGCCATCTACAACCTGCTGCGCCAGCACAAAGGGCACGTCACCACCAAAGTGATCGGCCTGGCCGCCAGTGCCGCGTCGTTCATCGCCCAGGCCGGCGACGACCGGCAGATCGCCCGCGCCGCGTTCCTGATGGTGCATAACTCCTGGGTCTGCACCTGCGGCAATCGTCACGACCTGCGCGCCATCGCCGACTGGCTGGAGCCCTTTGACCTCACACTGGCCGACATCTACGTCGCGCGGACGGGCCTGGGCCTCGACGACGTCAAAGAGGCGCTCGATGCCGAAACCTGGATCGGCGGCAGCGAAGCCGTGAAAGCCGGCTGGTGCGACAACCTCTTCAGCGGTGACGACGTCCGCGAGTCCGCCGACAACCGCCACACCGATACCGTCGCCGCCCGCAAGCTGGACGTCATCCTGGCCCGCGCCGGCGTCCCGCGCAGCGAGCGGCGGTCCCTGATGCAAGATCTCAAAACCGGCACGCCCAGCGCTGCCGGCCCCGGTACGCACGACGCTACCGACACCCAGGCCGAAACGGCCGCTGTCGCCGAGATGCGAGCGCTGCTCGAGCGACTCTCACCATCCCAACCCGCGTAACCGGAGAACACCATGGCTGACAAAACCAACGCCGAGCTTCTCAAAGAAGCCACGGCCCAGCTGGAGAAAGTCTCCAGCGAATTCAGCAAGCAGGCCGAAGCCGCAATGAAAGAAGCGCAGCAATCCGGCCAGCTCTCTGCTGAAACCAAGGATGCGGTCGACCGCATCGCCACCCAACACAACGGCCTGGCCGAGTCTGTGAAAACCCTGCAGGCGAGCCTCGGCGAACTGGAACAGGACTTCGCCCGCATGCCGCTGGGCCGGGCCCAGGAAGTGGCCAAAAGCGCCGGGCAGATCGTCATCGCCAACGAGAAGATGAAGCCCTTCGCCAGCGGTCTGGAGCAGGGCCGCAGCCTGCGCGTGCCGGTGCAGGACGCCCTCACCAGCCCGGACGTGCCCGACGGCATTGTGGAGCCCCAGCGCCTGCCCGGCATCGACGTGATGCCCAAGCAGCGTCTGTTCATCCGCGACCTGATCTCCCCCGGCCGCACCGGCGCGCCGGCGATCTTCTGGGTCCAGCAAACCGGCTTCACCAACAACGCCGCGACCGTGGCCGAAAACACCACCAAGCCGTACAGCGACATCGCGTTCAACTCCAAGATCACCCCGGTGCAAACGGTGGCCCATATGTTCAAGGCCTCCAAGCAGATCCTGGACGACTTCGCCCAGCTCGCGTCCACCATCGACGCCGAGATGCGCTACGGCCTGAAGTACGCCGAAGAGCAGCAGATTCTGTTCGGCGACGGCACCGGCACCAACCTGGAAGGCATCGTGCCGCAGGCATCCGCGTTCAACGCGGCGTTCGCTGTCGATCAGCAGAACGGCATCGACGACCTGCGCCTGGCCATGCTGCAGGCGCAGCTGGCCCGGTTCCCCGCCAGTGGCCACGTCCTGCACTTCATCGACTGGGCTAAGATCGAGCTCACCAAAGACACCCTGGGCCGCTAC
>Ga0310343_10000280_pt1 | contig 23950 bp, 20 predicted proteins | sample HC15DNA2025_MG_FD_203519 | JGI IMG/M metagenome (GOLD analysis project Ga0310343, IMG submission 203519) | Marine microbial communities from station ALOHA, North Pacific Subtropical Gyre - HC15-DNA-20-25_MG | ecosystem: Environmental > Aquatic > Marine > Oceanic | place: Pacific Ocean: North...
GTGGCCTACGAGCGGATCGGTCCGGCCCGCATTCAGGCCCGCTTCACCAGCCGGATTCTGCGGTTCGTTGATGATGTGACCCTGTACGTGCACGACGACGGTCTGATCGACGTGCGCTCCGCCTCGCGTATAGGTTACTGGGACCTGGGCGCCAACCGGCGCCGGGTGGAAGACCTGCGCGAGCGCCTCAACGCGCGCCTTGGACAACCCCAGCCCAGCCACGGATGAGCGGCATGCCGGAGCACGGCCCGCGCTGGGCGGACATCGGCGTCAATCTTGGCGACAAGCAGTTCGCCGAGGACAGTGAACAGGTGCTGGCCCGCGCCGCCGACAGCGGCGTGGCCCTGATGTTGCTCACCGGCACCAGTGTGCCGGAGTCGGAAGCCGCCGTGGCGCTGTGCCGGCAATGGGCCGACGCCGGCCCGGCCCTGTTCGCCACCGCCGGCATTCACCCGCACAACGCCCGCTTTTTCGACGCCGAGGCCGGCCGCGCGCTGGCCGGGCTGCTGGCGCACCCCGAGGTGGCGGCGGCCGGGGAGATGGGCCTGGACTTCAACCGCGACTTCTCGCCCCGGGACGACCAGGAAAGCGCCTTCGAGGCACAGCTGGCGCTGGCCGCCGAGGCCGGCAAGCCGGTGTTCCTGCATCAGCGCGACGCCCACCACCGTTTCCTGCCGATTCTGAAAGCCTGGCGGCACAAGCTGCCCGCCGCCGTGGTGCACTGCTTCACCGATCAGCGCGAGGCCCTGTTCGACTACCTGGATCTGGATTGCCACATCGGCATCACCGGCTGGGTGTGCGATGAGCGGCGCGGTGGCGCCCTGGCGGAGCTGGTGCCGGAGATTCCCGGCGACCGCCTGCTGCTGGAAACCGACGCGCCCTATCTGCTGCCCCGGGATCTGCCGGAGAAGCCACCGCGCAAGCGCCGCAATGAGCCCTGCTATCTGCCCTGGATCGGGCGGCGCGTCGCCGGTCTGCGCGGCGAGAGTGAAGCAGACTTGGCGGCGCGTACCTTCGCCAATACCCGTACTTTTCTCGGGCTCGTCTGAGTCACTCGATTTGTGCGAGCGGGCCCTGCCCGCGAAAGGGTGGCTTTCAGCCACCCGGCAGCTTCAGGCTTTTTCCGCGCGCCAGTTGAAGTCGACCTCCAGGGCGGGTTGCGGGCCGTCTTCGGGCTGGCCGGCCATTTCCGCGTAGGGCGAGTTGTGCACCAGTACCGCCTTGTCGGTGGTCATCTTGCCGAGCACGTTGTTGGCGTGCTCGGCGCCGTTAAAGCGCACGATCTGGCCTTTCTCGTCCACCACGTGGTAGCTCACGCCGTCGATCTCCACCTGCACGATGCAGATCGACAGCGTCACGGACCGCAGCAGCACCTTTTCCACGTGCCGTCCGTTGAGTTTCTTAACGGTAATCTTTTCCATCTTTACTCCGAAAGCAGCGCCTGAATGTCGAGCAACCCGAACGGCCAGGCGAGCTCGCGGTCGCCGTGGCGCAGCACCGGGATACGCTCGCCGTACTCCGCGATAAGGGTATCGTCCTCGGCGATATCCACCGCGTGAATATCGATTTCCGGGTTCACGGTGAGCAGCAGGTCGCGGGCCTGGTCGCACAGGTGGCAGCCCAGGGTGGTGTATAGCACGACGGTCATCAAAGGGTTCCGTGTCGGATCGCGTAGCAGTGGTGGATGGCGCTGTTGCGGCGGAAGTCCTCCGGCAGGCTCCAGGCGGTCAGGTCCTCCACCTGATACCAGCGGGCGATGCTCTCCTCCAGCTCGAAGCGGCGGAAGTTGCAGGAAAAGTAGAGCACGCCGCCGGGCTCCAGGCGCTTCATGATGCGCCGGATCAGCTCGCCGTGGTGCTCCTGGACCACGAAGTCCTGGCGCGACTTGTTGTTGGAGAAGGTGGGCGGATCGCAGAACACCACGTCGAACTGCTCCTGGCAGTCCTCCAGCCAGGCCATGGCATCGGCGCGCACCAGCGGGTGGGCCTCGCTGGAGAAGCCGTTCACCGCCAGGTTGCAGGCGGCCCAGTCCAGATAGCGGCGTGAGGCGTCCACCGTCACCGCGCGGCGGGCGCCGCCCACCAGCGCCTGCACGCTGGCGGCGCCGGTGTAGGCGAACAGGTTGAGGAAGCGCTTGCCGGCGCACTCCTCGGCGAGCCGCAGCCGCAGCGGGCGGTGGTCCAGGAACAGGCCGGTGTCCAGATAGTCGTTCAGATTCACCAGCAGGCGCGCCTGACCCTCGCGGACCACCCGGTACTGGCCCTGGCCATCCAGTTTCTGATACTGGCGGTTGCCCTTCTGCCGCTCGCGGGTGCGCAGGTGCACCTGCTCGCGGTGCACGCCCAGGGCCGCGCGCACCGCGCTCACCGCCCACTGGCGGCGCTGTTTCGCCTTGTCCTCGTCGACGGTCTTGGGCGCCTTGAACTCCTGCACCAGCGCCTGATCGCCGTACACGTCCACCGCCACGTTGAATTCCGGCAGGTCCCGGTCGTAGAGGCGGTAAGCCTGAATGTCCTCGCGCTCCAGCCAGCGGCGCAGGTGCTTGCCGTTCTTGCGCAGGCGGTTGAACAGCGGCATGGCCGGTTCCGGCAGCTCGAAGCCGGGCGCGTCGCCGACCCGCAGCGGCGGCTGCGGCGCCGGCGGGCGCGGCCGGCTGACGCGGATGAAATTGTTCAACGCGCCGTTGCGCACCTTCCACTGCTGGGTCATATCCATGCCGGAGCGGTCCAGCGCGGCCACGTCCGCGCCCAGCATCACCGCGGTCCAGGCCGGCGCCTTCTCGCCGAGGATGCGGCCCAGGCCGGCGTACAGCCAGGCGGCGCTGGTCTGCTCGTCCAGCCGTTCGCCCCAGGGCGGGTTGGTGGCCAGCAGCCCCTGGTCGGCGAAATCACGGCCGCGCAGGGCGCCCAGCTCGCGCCGCTCGAAGTGCACCAGCCGGCGCATCCCGGCGCGCTCGGCGTTGTGCAGCGCGTACTGAATGGTGTCCGGGTCGGCGTCGAAGCCCTTCAGCGACGGCAGCCCCTTGAGCCCGCCCTCCAGGCTGGCGGCGGCCTCGCGCAGGGCCTCTTCCCAGAGCGGCTTGCGGCAGCCGCGCCAGGCCTGGAAGCCGTACTCGCGGCGCAGCGCGCCGGGCGCCACGCCGGCGGCCATCCAGGCCGCCTCGATCACCAGGGTGCCGCTGCCGCAGAACGGGTCCAGCAACGCCGCCGGCCGCTCCTCGCGGTGCCAGCCGCCGGCGCGCAGCAGCGCCGCCGCCAGATTCTCGCGCAGCGGCGCCCGGCCGCCGGCCAGCCGGTAACCGCGCCGATGCAGCGGCGTGCCGGCCAGGTCCAGCCACAGGCGGGCGCTGTTTTCGTCCAGCCGGGCGCGCACCGCGCAGGCGCCCTCCTCGCGCCGGGCCTGGCCGATCTCCGGCGGCAAGGCGCGCAGCAGCCGCTTACCGCTGACGCGGCTGTCGCCGCGCACGCCCTTGCCGTGGTCCAGGCTCAGATGCAGGTCCACGCCCGGTGGCACCAGGGCCCGCCAGTCCACCGCCGCCGCCAGACGCTCCGGCGCCTGCTCCGGGGTCACGTCCAGTTCCGCCAGCGGCACCAGCACCCGCTCCGCCAGGCGCGACCACAGGCAGGCCCGCAGGGCGTCCTGCTGCCGACCCTGAATCCCCACATGGGCGTTACCCGGATCTGTTACCGAGATGCCCAATTCGGTGAGCTCGTCGGCGAGCAAGGGGCCCAGGCCGGGCAGACAGGTAATTACGAAATCCATGGGTTTTGCCCTGCAAGTGCCTGTTTTAAAGACGGAAATGAAAAATTCATCGGTTGGACCATTATTCGTCACACGCTTAAACGGCGCCACCATTATGGCGACATGTTATTCGACACCCTCTTCCCCCTTTCACATACTCAAAGCGTGGCCCTTCGAAAAGGTGACCGGGGGGCCGCAGCTTACTGACCGTCGCCGCAATCGGCAAAGCGGCACTGCGAATAAGCCAACAGGCGTACAAGCCAAGAGGATCGTGTCTATGAAAAGACAGAAACGCAGTCGTGATGAAAGAGCTTACAGCCGGGGGTACCTGGCCGGATTTCAAGGCAGGCCCAGGGACTTTTGCCCCTTCGGCGCATTGCAGGCCCGCACCCACTGGATGAGCGGTTGGCGCGAGGGCCGCACGAATCAGGTACAAGGCATGGTCGGCGTGGCCGGCATCCAGAATTTGAAAGACGTCACCTAATCGTTATTTCGCGTTAAGAGGACATTGCACAAAACCTGTTTTCGATCAGCGCCGGCGCTTCGCGCGTCGACCCCACAGGGCCCCTCCCGGGCCCTTTTCTTTTGCCACCTTTAAAAACCTACCAGGCGCGGACAATGTCCCCGATCAGCCCGGGGCCCTGGTAAATGAGGCCCGAATAGACCTGCACCAGCGAGGCGCCCAGACGCCGCTTGTCGAGGGCGTCGCCGGCGCCGCTGATGCCGCCCACCCCGATGATCGGAATGCGGCCGTCCAGGGCCTTGGCCATGGTGGCCAGGGCCCGGTCGGCGATCGGCTTCAGGGGCGCGCCGCTCAGGCCGCCCTGCTCGTCGCCGTGGCGCAGGTGCGCCACGCCGGGCCGTTCCAGGGTGGTGTTGCCCACGCAGACGCCGTCGATGCCGTGGCGCACGAACGCCTCCGCCATGGCCGCCAGTTCCTCTTCGCTGTTGTCCGGCGCGATCTTGATCACCAGCGGCACGGTCACGCCTCGCTGTTGGTCCAGGCGGGTCTGCGCCTCGCGCAGGGTACCGAGCAGGCGGTCCAGGGCGTCGCCGTGCTGCAGGTCGCGCAGGCCGGGGGTGTTCGGCGAGGAGACGTTGACCACCAGGTAGCCGGCCAGGCCGTGCACCTTGTCCTGGCAGAGCCGATAGTCGTCCACCGCCTGCTCCGCCGGAGTGTCCTTGTTCTTGCCGATGTTGATGCCCAGCACGCCCTGGAAACGGGCCGCGCGCACGTTGTTCACCAGGGCGTCAACGCCGTGATTGTTGAACCCCATGCGGTTGATCAGCGCCCCGGCCGGCGGCAGCCGGAACAGGCGCGGCTTGGGGTTGCCCGGCTGCGGGCGCGGGGTGACGGTGCCCACCTCGATGCTGCCGAAGCCCAGCGCCGCCAGGCCGTCGATGCAGTCGCCGTTCTTGTCCAGGCCCGCCGCCAACCCCACCGGGTTGGGGAAATCCAGCCCCATCACCCGCACCGGCCGCGCCGGCACCCGCGCCGGATAGAGCCTGCCGGCGCCCCGGCGCAGCGCGGCGAGGGTCAGGTCGTGGGCCTGCTCCCCGGACAGGGCGAACAGGGCGGGACGGGCAAGCTGGTAAAGCATGGGCGGCGGCTCCTCGGTTGGCGGCGCGGATTATACCGGGAGCCGGGACCACGTTACAGGATGCGGTCGAGGACCTCGGCCAGGTTGGCGGACGCGGCGGGACGCAGCTCGCGCAGGGCGGCGCTCAGTTGTTCGGCCAGGGCCGGCTCCAGGCGCTGCAGGCGGGCGGCGCCGTTGGCCAGCCGCGCGGCGATCTGCGGGTTGATGCCGTCGAGCTTTTTCAGCGCCCGGGCGAAGAACGCATAGCCGCTGCCGTCCGGCGCGTGGAACGCGGACGGGTTGCCGTTGACCAGGGTGCCGACCACGGCGCGCACCCGGTTGGGCAGCGTCCATTCAAAGGCGTCGTGGGCCAGCAGGCCCTCCGCCCGCGCCACGGTGTCGGCGCCGGGCACGGTGGCCTGCACCGCGAACCACTGATCCATCACCAGGGCCTCGTCGCGCCAGCGTTGGGCGAACGCCGCCAGCGCCGGCTCGGCGCCGGGCAGCTGGTTGTGCACCAGGGCGCGCAGGGCGCCCAGTTCCTCGGTCATGCAGGTGGGGGTGTCCAGCATGACCTGCAGTTGCGCCACCAGTTTGTCGCGGTCGCCACGGCCGGCGCCGGCGGCGGCGGACAGGTACCCCAGCGCCACCTGACGCAGACGGCGTTTGCCCATGGCCTCGCCGTCGGCGCGGTATTCCGGTTCCGCCAGTTCCTCCACCAGACGCCACCAGGACGCCGCCAGGGCCTCGCCGAGGCCGGCGCGCAGGGCGCTGAGGGCGTCGTGCACGGCCTGCGGGCGCAACGGCGTGTGCCGGTCGCCGACCGCGGTTTCGGTGGGCAGGGTGAGCAGCAGCGCGGCCTCCGCCGGGTCTTCACCGGCGCGCTGGATCACCTGCTCCAGCACCGGGGTGAGCCGGTCGAGCTGCGCGGCGGCGTCCTCGCCGTCGTCGATGATCCGCGCCAGGGCGGCGAAATAGAGCCGCTGCGCCGCGTCCCAGCGGCAGAAGCCGTCGCTGTCGTGGGCCAGCAGCGTGATCAGCTGCGCTTCCTTGAACGGGTAGCGCAGCGACACCGGCGCCGAGAAGCCGCGCAGCAGCGACGGCGTCGGGATGCGGTCCGTGGCCACCGGGAAGCGGAAGGTCTGCTCGCCGTCACGCAGGATCACCACGGTTTCGGTGGCGCCGCTGTCGTCCAGCGGCAGCGCGCGGCCCTGGCCGTCGAGCAGCGCCAGCTTGACCGGAATCATCAGCGGCTGCTTGTCGCTCTGCCCGGGGGTGGGCGGCGTTTCCTGGCGCAGGGTGAGCTGGTATTCACCGTCGGCGAACCGGTCGGAGGCGGTCACCAGCGGCGTGCCCGCCTGGCTGTACCAGCGCTTGAACTGGCTCAGGTCCAGGCCGGACACCTCTTCCATGCAGGCCACGAAGTCGTCACAGGTCACCGCCTGGCCGTCGAAGCGCTCGAAGTAGAGGTCGCTGGCGCCGCGGAAGTCCTCGGCGCCCAGCAGCTCGTGCTGCATGCGCACGATTTCCGAGCCTTTCTCGTAGACGGTGAGGGTGTAGAAGTTGTCGATCTTCTGGTATTCCGAGGGCCGCACCGGGTGGGCCATGGGGCCCTGGTCTTCCGGGAACTGGTGGTTGACCAGGAAATCCACGTTCTCCACCCGGGTCACCGCGCGGGAGTTCATGTCCGAGGAGAATTCCTGGTCACGGAACACCGTGAAGCCTTCCTTGAGGCTGAGCTGGAACCAGTCCCGGCAGGTCACCCGGTTGCCGCTCCAGTTGTGGAAGTACTCATGGGCGACCACCGATTCCACCCGCTCGAAGCCGGCGTCCGTGGTGGTGGCCGGGTGCGCCAGCACGCAGGAGGTGTTGAAGATGTTCAGGCCCTTGTTTTCCATGGCGCCCATGTTGAAGTGGCTGACCGCCACCACCTGGAAGATGTCCAGGTCGTACTCGCGGCCGAACACCTGCTCGTCCCAGGCCATGGCCCGCTTGAGGGAATCCATGGCGTGGCCCAGCTTGTCCAGATCGCGGTGCTCGGCGTACAGGCGCAGCGCCACGTCACGGCCGGAGGCGGTGCGGAAGCTGTCTTCCAGGCAGGCCAGGTCGCCGGCCACCAGCGCGAACAGGTAGCAGGGCTTGGGGAAGGGGTCGTCCCAGGTGGCGAAGTGGCGCCCGCCCTCTTCGTCACCGCTGTCCACCGGGTTGCCGTTGGAGAGCAGCAGCGGGTAAGCGGCCCGGTCGGCGTGGATGGTGGTGGTGAACCGGCTGAGCACGTCCGGCCGGTCCGGGAAGAAGGTGATGCGGCGGAAGCCTTCCGCTTCGCACTGGGTGCAGTACATGCCGTTGGAGCGGTACAGCCCTTCCAGGGCGGTGTTGCTCTCCGGATGGATGCGCACCTTGGAAGTCAGGGTGAACTGTTCCGGCACGCCCGGCACCGTGAGCCGGCCTTCCTCGAGCCGGTAGTCCGGCTCGCCGAGCGGACGGTCGTCCACGCTCAGGGAAAGCAGCTCCAGATGTTCGCCGTCCAGCACCAGCTCGCCCGGGCGGTCGTCACGGGCCGGGTTGCGGCGCACCGTCAGCTCGGCGGTGACGGTGGCGTGGCCGTCGCGCAGGTCCACGTCCAGGCGGGTGTGGTGCACCAGCCAGGCCGGCGGGCGGTAGTCGGTGAGCCGGGTGACCGGCGCGGGGTTGCCGTCTCTCATCAATGTTCTCCGTGTCGGCGCGCGGGGCGCAGGTCCACCGGCTGTTCCCCGGTGTCGCCGTCGGCGCTCTTGCAGTGACTGGGGACGTAACCGCTACGTTCTTCCTCGGGCAGGTTGCGCACTTCCCAGGCGATCACCGCCTGCATGCACAGGGCACGCTGCTCGTCGCTGACCCGGCGGCCGTCCGGCCAGCGGCCGGTTTCCACCGCGGTGCGCATGTTGTGCCACACCTCCAGGGTCATGCCGTCGATAAGCTCGTCGAAGGAAGGGGAAGAAGCCATGGCGTACCTATACCTATCAATCGCTATGCGTGGAGTAATGGGGCTTAGGATACAGGATGCAAGTGAAGCTTGCGGCTAGTTCCCGTCGCCGGGGCGGGTGCTCCAGCCCAGCTTGGAACGGCAGGCCTGGTAGAAATCGTGGCCGGGCGGGTGAATCAGCCGCAGGCGGTGGGGCTTCTTGCGGATCGCGATCACGTCCTCGGCCTGCAGCCGGATGCCGGCGGTGCCGTCGCAGCTGACCAGCGGGTTCACCTTCTCGGTGGTGATGTGGATCTTGATCTCGCTGTTGCCGTCCACCACCAGCGGCCGGCTGGTCAGAGTGTGGGGGTTGAGCGGCACCAGCACCATGGCGTCCAGGCGCGGGTGCATGATCGGCCCGCCGCCGGACAGCGCGTAGGCGGTGGAGCCGGTGGGCGTGGAAATGATCAGGCCGTCGGAGCGCTGGCCGTACACGAACAGGCCGTCGATGGTGAGCTCGAAGTCGATCATGTGGACGCTGTCACCGGAGAGCAGCACCACGTCGTTGAGGGCGCTGCCCTCCCCCATCACGGTCTTGCCGCGCCGCACTTCCATATCCAGCAGGAAGCGCCGTTCGGTGGTGTAGTCGCCGTCCAGCACCTGGCCGACCCGGGATTCGATCTCCGAGGGCAGAATGTCGGTGAGAAAGCCCAGATGGCCGCGGTTGATGCCCAGCACCGGCACGTCGAAACGGGCCAGATCGCGGGCCGCGCCCAGCAGGCTGCCGTCGCCGCCCACCACGATCACCAGATCACAGGCGTCGCCCATTTGCGAGGCCTTGGCGGCCTGCAGGCCGGATTCCGGGAGGCTGCCGGCGATCGCCCGGTCGAGGATCACGGTGCAGTCGCGACCGTGCAGAAAGTGGATCAGCTGCCGCACCGAATACAGCGTTTGTTCACTCTCGGTGCGCGCGATCAGACCGATATTGCGAAATTTTTCCTGGGACACGTTGTTCCTGCAACTAAGTAGACGCCGTCGGCGTGCTATTTCAGATAGTCCTGCAGGGTATCAGCATTGTTATTCAGACCGCCATCCAGGACGAACACATCCAATCCGGCGTTTTTTAGCAGAAAGGCGGCGGTGGCGCTACGCCGGCCGGTGTCGCAGTAGGCCACGTAGCGGCCGGCGGGGTCGAGCAACCGGGATTTCAGGCGCAGCGCGCCCAGCGGAATATTGGTGGCACCGGCCAGATGCTGCTGGTCGAACTCGTCGGCGGTGCGCACGTCCAGCCAGCGGGCGCCCTCGTCGATACGCTGGCGGGCGTCCGCCGGGTCCAGGGTGTGGATCACCGGTTCGCGCAGCAGGGCGTCGAAGTCCTGGCGGTCCAAGCGCATCAGCACGCCGTCGGTGGCCATGGTCACGGTGGCGTTGCGCGGCTTGCCGGAGAGCAGCGCCTCCTCGCCGAACCACTGGCCTTCCTCGAGCATCGCCACCGGCATCGCTTCGCTGCTTTTACCGCCCAGGGTGATCGCCACCTCGCACACCCCTTCCTTGATGATATAGCAGCAATCCGCCTGCTCGCCCTGGGTGACGATGGCTTCGCCTTCCTTGCAGCGGCGCGCGCGCAGGCGGCGGAAGATCTCCAGAATGTTGGCCGGCGGCACCCGGTGGAACAGCTTGGATTTGAGCAGCCGGATCATCCACTCGCGGTCGTGCTGGTAGGCGGCGTTGGCGTTGATGTCGAGAATCACATAGCCGGCGGACTGGTCCCAGGAGAGGATGGTGTCCAGACGGAAGCTGTCGAAGCGCACCACGCTCACCTCGCCGACCGCCTTGCAGTCGTCCCGGCGCGGCTGAAAATGGCCCAGCGGGTGCCAGGAGGCGCTGTCGCCGGCGCTGATCACCGTGCGCTCGCCGTGCTCGCTGAACAGCTCCACCTCGCCGCTCAGCAGGTAAATGGTGGTGTTGTCCCGGTCGCCCTGACGGAACAGCACATCGCCGGCCTCGTAGCGGCGCACTTCCTGCTGATCCAGCAGCCAGTCCAGTTGATCACCCGACAGGGCGTTCACCGGCACGAAGGTCTGCAGCAGACTCTTGTCGATGGATTCACGAGCCATTCGAGCTCCCCCTGATTCATTCTTGTGTTGCGGAGCGTCCGCGGTTTATTGGGCTGACTAACCTGCCTGTACCTGCAAAAAACTTACCAACTCGCGGTCGCGCCCTGCCACGCCACCGTTTAGCGGAAGCGGAGCACGTTATCGATGGACGAATCCGACCGGCAGTGCGGGCAGCGGTTGGAGTTGCAATCCGACACCCCCGGCTTGAACTGATTGGGCACGTCCACGCGGATCACCCGCTTGCCGCAGCAGGCCTGGTCCGGGCCCACCGCCACCTGGCACACCGGGTTTTCGTAGTGCGCCAGCCAGGCCCGGTAATGGTCCTCGGTGACCAGGCACTTGCGGGCGGCGAACGCCACCGGGTTGTCCATATAATCGGCGATCTGGTCGGCGGCCACGGACACATGCCCGGCCCCCGGATGAAAGGCGATAAAGCTCAGGCCCAGGCTCTCCAGCTTATCGAGGATCTTCTGACCGCCGGAGTGGGCCACTTTCATCTGGTCGCGCTTAAGCTCGGAGATTTCCGCGCGCAGCTGGTTGACCAGGTCGTCGCGGTTGAGCACGTCCATTTCACGGCTGTGGATCTCATCGGCCAGCCGGGCGCGCTCTTCCTCCAGGCGCTGCTCCAGGGACAGCTTGTACTGCTCGGCCAGACGCTCCACCTCGCTGCCCTGCTCCGCGTTGCGGCCGGCGTGCTCTTCCAGGCTGCGGTTGAGCGACTCCACCTGCGCCTTGAGCGAGCCGTTCTGCTCACGCAGCGCCGCGTTCTGTGATTTCAGGGTTTTGAACTGCATCAGCACCTTTTCCAGCTGGGCGCTGAGAATCTCTTCCTTCTGCTGCTGGGCATAGCGGAGCTGGGCCATCTCCTCTTTCTGCCCGGTTTCCAGGGTGTGGATGCGCAGCCGCAGTTCCTTGATGGTGCGCGCCAGACGCACCCGCTCCTCGTCGTCGTTCTTGCTCCTGGCGCCGTCGGCGGGCCGCACCGTGGGCACGTCCTCGCCGGACAGGGTGGGCACCGCCGCCGTCGGCGGCGGCAGATCCTCGTCCACTTCCAGGCCCATCTTCGAGCCCCGGCTGCGCAGCAAATCCCGGGCCGCCACGAAATCGTTGGCGCCGGGCTTCATCACCGGATCCCACAGCTGGTCCTGGTGCCAGGCCACCGGGCACTGGCTGCGGCAGGCCAGACGAATCGGGCCGGCGCCCATGTCCGGGCCCGGGCCGCCGTGTTCCGCCAGGTGTCGCAGGGGCACGTTCCAGGTGGTGTCGGCCATGCCGTCGGCGTCGAAATCGATCAGAAACAGCACCATGGCCTTGGCCCGCAGCCGGCCGTTGACCAGGCAATAGGCGCCGCGCATTTCCTTACCGGCAAACTCGGGCACCCCCACCATGCCGTCCAGAATGGCTTCGAAATCGGCGTACAACATGCTTTTGCTGATGCCCTTCTCGCAATAGAACAGCACCGCTTCGGAGGTCACTGACGAACCCGCCATAAGCCTTCCCTTCGTTGTTATTTCTTCGCTGTTATCCACGCGGCCAGTGACAGTACGCGTCACTCCTTGCCGCTGCCCGTCAGATTCAACGGCAGCATATTCACAGGGGTAAGGGCAAAACAAGGAAGCCGGTCACCAAAAAGGGACCTTTTATCGAGGGGAGGGCGTTTCGCTTTCGAAGTGTCGGAGGGACGTTCGGGGATGGGGCTTCAAGCTGCCAGCGACAAGCCGCAAGCTGAAGGCCTCGGGGTGGCGGTGGGGCTTGCTTGAAGCTTGAAGCGTGGCGCTTGTCGCCGGGGCATCAAAGCTCGACTCCGTCATCGGCGACATCGTCGTCCAGGTCGTCGAGGCTTTCCAGCCACAGCTTTTCTTCCAGTTGGTCTTCCAGATATTCATCCATAGGGATACTCCATTCGGCCCAACGGGCCTGTTTCAGTGTGTTCATCGGTAAGGTTAGAGCACCGCCCGTGACGGCTTGATGACAATCGCGGCCGCGAACGGGGGCTACAGGGGGTTAGAACGGTGTCGGCGGGAAAGGTTCAGACAAACAAAAAGGCGACGCGGGCTAGGCCGGCGTCGCCATAAATCCAAACGGAAAACGAGAAAGATCATGAAGATGGCGGAGCGGACGGGACTCGAACCCGCGACCCCCGGCGTGACAGGCCGGTATTCTAACCAACTGAACTACCGCTCCAAACTCTTTACCGCACAGTCTGTCGTGCGTACTGCAAAATCTGGTGGGTGGTGACGGGATCGAACCGCCGACCCTCTGCTTGTAAGGCAGATGCTCTCCCAGCTGAGCTAACCACCCAGGTTCGCGTTGCGAAGTGGGCGCCATTTTAGGGATTGCGCCCGGGGTGTCAACGGCTTTTTTGCCCCGATGACACCGTTCGTTCATAAATTGCGCGCTGTCAGGCCTCGCGCTGCTCGACGAAGGTCTTGGCCGCTTCGAGGGTCGGGAAACGCCCTGGCAGCGGCCGCCCATCCGGGCCGGCGACAATATAGTGGTCGACGCGCAGCTGCAGGGTGTCGCGCTGCAGCTCGCCCTCTTCGATGATGGTATGGCGCCCCCAGGCGATGCCGTTGCCGATCATGCTTCGCCCACCACCCGGTCGACGATCAGGTCCGCCAGGTCCTCCACGGACAGCCGGCGGTTGGTGCTGAACCAGTTGGGGGTCCAGCCGATCATGCCGGTGAGCAGCCGCCGCATGATAAAGGGGTCGGCGTGGAAGGCCCCGGCCTTGTGCAGGCGCCCCAGCACATCCAGCCAGATCTGCTCGTAGATCTCGCGCAGCGCCAGGGCTTCCTGCTGTTTGGCCTCGCCGAGACAGCGCCACTCCGCCACCATCACCACCATCGCCTCGCGGGTATCGCCCACGGTGGCGGTGAGCTCGGCGCGCACCAGGTTGCGCAGCTGCTCCAGCGGCGTGTCCGCGTCAGCCACCGCCTGGCGCAGGCGCTCGGTATTGAAGCGGATCACCTCCTCCATCACCGCGAACAGGATGTCCTCCTTGCTCTTGAAGTGGTGGAAGATCGAGCCGCTCTGAATGCCCACCGCCGCGGCGATGTCACGCACCGTGGTCCGGTCGAACCCCTTGTCCCGGAACAGATGGGCGGCGGCGCTCAGCAGCCGGCCCCGGGGCGAATTGTCGATGCCGTGAATGGCGGGTGTGTCAGGCATGGGGTGCTCCTCCTCGGGGCGCATTTAATCGCTGCAAGCTGCAAGCTGCAAGACCGGGTTGGCGGCCTTGTGGGAGCGGGCCTCGCCCGCGAAAGGGAGCGAAGCTCCCGGCAAAGGTTGCCCCGCAGGATTCCAGAGACGCTGTTTGTGCTGCCGTTAGAAAGGCCTCTGGAATCCTGCCGGCCGGCTTTGCCGGCCTTTCGCTTGCGAGCAAGCTCCCACAATGTCGCCACCGTTTGCCGCTTTACAAACCAAGCGCTTGCTTGGTAGCTTACGGAATCATTCGCACAACAGCAATTCGGGGCAAGACTTATGGCTGGACCTGTTCGCATCGGCTGCGCCGCGGGCTTCTGGGGCGACACCAACAGCGCCGCCTTCCAACTGGTCCGCCAGGGCGAGATCGACTACCTGGTGTTCGATTACCTGGCGGAGGTGACCCTGTCGATCATGGCGGGCGCCCGCATGAAGGACCCCAGCGCCGGCTACGCCCACGACTTCGTCACCCAGGTGATGGCACCGCTGGCCCGCGAGATCAAAGAGAAGAACATCAAGGTGATCAGCAACGCCGGCGGCGTGAACCCGCGCGCCTGCCGCGAGGCGCTGCAGAAGGTGTTCGCCGAGGCCGGCGTGGAAATGAACATCGCCCTGGTGGAAGGCGATGATCTCAACGGCCGCCGCGACCAGTTCAGCGACTGCAAGGAGCTGGACACCGGCGCCGACCTGCCGCCCATCACCGTGACCATGAACGCCTACCTGGGCGCCCTGCCGATCCAGGCGGCACTGGACGCCGGCGCCGACCTGGTGCTGACCGGCCGCATCGCCGATTCGGCGCTGGTGCTGGGCCCGCTGATGCACGAATTCAAATGGGCCGACGACGACTACGACAAGCTCGCCCAGGGCTCCCTGGCCGGCCATGTGATCGAGTGCGGCGCCCAGTGCACCGGCGGTAACTTCACCGACTGGCGCGACGTGCCGGACTTCCACAACATGGGCTTCCCGATCGCCGAGTGCCACGAAGACGGCACCTTCGTGATCACCAAGCCACCCGGCACCGGCGGCCTGGTGACCCCGGCCACGGTGGGCGAGCAGGTGCTCTACGAAATCGGCGACCCCCGTGCCTATATTCTCCCGGACGTGGTGTGCGACTTCACCGGCGTCACCCTGACCCAGGACGGCGAACACCGGGTGCGCGTCAGCGGCGCCCGCGGCCTGCCGCCCACCGACACCTATAAGGTGTCCGCCACCTACCCGGACGGCCAGCGCATCACCGCCTCCTTCCTGATGGGCGGCCGCGAAGCGCCGGCCAAGGGCCGCGCGGTGGCGGCGGCGATCCTGAAAAAGACCGACGGCCTGCTCAAACAGCTGGGCATGGCGCCGATGCGCGACACCAGCGTGGAAATCCTCGGCAGCGAAACCACCTACGGCGCCCAGGCGCGCCGCGAGGACAGCCGCGAAGTGGTGGTGAAAATCGCCGCCCTGCACGACGACCGCAAGGCGCTGGGCCTGTTCGCCCGGGAAATCGCCCAGGCCGCCACCGGCATGGCGCCGGGCCTGTCCGGGCTGGTCGGTGGCCGGCCCAAGCCGATGCCGCGCATCCGCCTGTTCTCCACCCTGGTGCCCAAGGTGGACGTCACCGCCACCGTGGATCTGGACGGCACCCCCACGGAAGTGGGCGTGCCGGTGGGCACACCCCTGGACGTGGCCGGCCTGCCGGACACCAACGGCAGCGACACCGCCACCGGCGACACCAGCGTGCCGCTGGTGAAGCTGGCCTGGGCACGCTCCGGCGACAAAGGCGATCACGCCAACATCGGCGTGATGGCGCGCAAACCGGAATACCTGCCCTACCTGCGCGCCGCGCTCACCGACGCCGCCGTGGCGGAGTATATGAAACACGTGCTCGACCCGGAGCGCGGCAGCGTCAGTCATTGGGAGTTGCCGGGCTTCAACGCCTTCAACTTCCTGCTGCGCCACGCCCTGGGCGGCGGCGGCATCGCCAGCCTGCGCATCGACCCGCAGGGCAAGGCGTTCGCCCAGCAGCTGCTGGACTTTCCGGTACCGGTGAGCGCTGAGATCGCGGAAGCACTTGAGTAGCTACAGGCTCCAAGCCGCAAGCTGCAAGCTGGCCGTGCCACCTGTTTGCTTGCAGCTTGTAGCTTGAGGCTTGTGGCCGGCCATTCGCGGCCAACCAAATTGAATTATTGCAGTGAGGATATTTCGAATGCCATATCGCTCCGTTTTTCGCCCGGACCTATTTTCCGACCGCACCATCATCGTCACCGGCGGCGGTTCCGGCATCGGCCGCTGCACCGCCCATGAACTGGCGGCGCTGGGCGCCCGGGTGGTGCTGTTGGGCCGCAAGGAAGACAAGCTCAAGGCGGTGGCCGAAGAGATCCGCGAGGACACCGGCCAGGAGGCGCTGGTTTTCACCTGCGACATCCGTGACGAAGACAAGGTCCGCGAGACCGTGGCGGCGATCTACAAGCAGGTGCGTCAGGTGGACGGTCTGGTCAACAACGCCGGCGGCCAATTCCCCTCGCCGGTGGCCATGATCAGCCAGAAAGGCTGGGAAACGGTGATTCGCACCAACCTGACCGGCGGTTTTCTGATGGCCCGGGAAGTGTTCATGCAGGGCATGAACAAGACCGGCGGCAGCATCGTCAATATCGTCGCCGACATGTGGGGCGGCATGCCCGGCATGGGCCACTCCGGCGCCGCCCGCGCCGGCATGGACAACTTCACCAAAACCGCGGCCCTGGAATGGGCCTGCGCCGGCGTCCGCGTGAACGCGGTGGCGCCGGGCTGGATCGCCTCCTCCGGCATGGACACCTACCCGGAAGGGATGCAGCAGACCATCAAGACCCTGCGCGGCGCGGTGCCGCTGAAGCGGCTCGGCCTGGAAGCGGAAGTGTCCTCGGCGATCACCTTCCTGCTCAGCGACGGCGCCGCCTTTATCAGCGGCGACACCTGGCGCATCGACGGCGCCGCCAGCCAGGGCAACGTGGCCATGTTCCCGCTGCCCGACCATAAGAACTCCAAACCCTATGACGGCTTCCACCGCGCCGTGACGCCCAACGTGCTCAAGGATCTGGATTAATGCCTGTACTCGAATCCGCCCTCGACCCGAACAGCGAGGAATACCGGCAAAACCGCGACGCCCTGCTGCAGGCGGTGGAGGAATTCCGCGCCATCGAACAGCAGGTGCGCGACACCGCCGAAGGCAAACGGGAAAAGTTCGAGAAACGCGGCCAGCTGCTGCCCCACGAGCGGGTGGCGCGGCTGCTGGATCCGGGCTCACCCTATTTGAGCCTGATGAACCTGGCCGGCTACAAAATGCACGACGACAAGGACGGCACCGAAGCCGGCGGCGGCACCATCGCCGGCATCGGCTATGTGTGCGGCGTGCGCTGCCTGGTCACCGCCTCCAACTCCGCCATCAAGGGCGGCACGGTAACGCCCTCCGGGCTGCATAAAACCCTGCGCCTGCAGCGCATCGCCCAGGAGAACCGGCTGCCCATGGTGAGCCTGGTGGAGTCCGGCGGCGCCAACCTCAACTACGCCGCCGACGTGTTCGTGGAGGGCGCCCGCACCTTCGCCAACCAGGCGCGCCTGTCCGCCGCCGGCATCCCGCAGATCACCGTGGTGCACGGCAACGCCACCGCCGGCGGCGCCTACCAGCCCGGGCTCTCGGACTACGTGGTGCTGGTGCGCAACCGCGCCAAGATGTTCCTGGCCGGCCCGCCGCTGCTGAAGGCGGCCACCGGGGAAATCGCCACCGACGAGGAGCTGGGCGGCGCGGAAATGCACACCGGCGTGGCCGGCACCGCCGAGTACCTGGCCGAGAACGACGCCGACGCCATCCGCCACGCCCGCGACATCATGAGCAAGCTGGGCCTGCGCGACCGGCCCGCCGAACACCGCGACTGGCAAGAACCGCTCTACCCGCCGGAGCAGCTGCTCGGCGTGGTGCCGGCGGACAGCAAGAAGCCCTACGACGTGCGCGAGATCATCGCCCGCCTCGCCGACGGCTCCGACTTCCTGGACTTCAAGAACGACTGGGACAGCGCCACCCTGTGCGGCTGGATCGACATCGAAGGCCAGCCGGTGGGCGTGATCGGCAACAACGGCCCGATCACCCCGCGCGGCGCCGCCAAGGCGGCCCAGTTCATCCAGCTCTGCGACCAGACCCGCCGGCCTTTACTGTTTCTCCACAACACCACCGGTTTCATGGTCGGCACCGACCCGGAGCAGAACGGCGTCATCAAGCACGGCTCGAAAATGATCCAGGCGGTGGCCAACGCCCGGGTCCCGAAAATTTCCATTCTCGTGGGCGGCTCCTACGGCGCCGGCAATTACGCCATGTGCGGCCGCGGCCTGGACCCGCGCTTCATCTTCGCCTGGCCCAACGCCAAGGTGGCGGTGATGGGCGGCCAGCAGGCCGGCACCGTGCTGCGCATCGTCGCCGAAGCCAAGCAGCGCGCCAACGGCCTGGAACCGGACGAAAAGGTGCTCGACATGCTGCAGCAAAGCACGGCCCAGAAACTGGACGCGCAATCCACCGCGCTCTACGGCACCGCCCGCCTCTGGGACGACGGCATCATCGACCCCCGCGACACCCGCAAAGTGCTGGCCTACGTGTTGGACATCTGCCGGCAAGCGGAAGAACGGAACCTTCATGCCAACACGTTTGGCGTGGCACGACTGTAGAGAGCAGTTAAAAGTGAATAGTGAACAGTTAATAGCGAAAACACCGTTGCAGAAAGGCTCGGTGCGGACGGCGAAGGCCGGACCGCACCCTCTTTCGCTCTTCACTGTTAACTATTAACTGTTAACTAAAACCACCAGTTTTTTTGGTTACCACCGACATCCCAGCGCTCAACAAAACGAGCCAACAAACACAGGACACGACCATGTTGTTTACTCAGGAACATGAAGAGCTGCGCCGCACGGTGCGTAATTTTATCGAGAAAGAGGTGAACCCGTTCGTGCCGGAGTGGGAAGCGGCGGGCCGTTTTCCGATCCACGACGTGTTCAAGAAGATGGGCGACCTGGGCCTGCTGGGCGTCACCAAGCCGGAAGAGTACGGCGGCATGGGCCTGGACTACTCCTACGGCCTGATCGTCGCCGAGGAAATCGGCGGCGCCACCTGCGGCGGCGTGCCGCTGTCCATCGGCGTGCAGACCGACATGGCCACGCCGGCCCTGGCCCGCTTCGGCTCCGACGAGCTCAAGCGCGACTACCTGGCGCCGGCCATCGCCGGTGACATGGTCGCCTCGATCGCGGTGTCCGAGCCCCACGCCGGCTCCGACGTGGCCAACATCAAGACCAACGCCAAAAAGGACGGCGACGACTACGTGATCAACGGCACCAAGATGTGGATCACCAACTCGCCCAGCGCCGACTTCTTCTGTCTGCTGGCCAACACCTCCGACGACAAGCCCCACGTCAACAAATCCCTGATCGTGGTGCCCAAGGACGCCGGCGGCATCACCGTGGACAAGCCGCTCAACAAGCTGGGCATGCGCAGTTCGGAAACCGCCCAGGTGTTCTTCGACGACGTGCGCGTGCCGCAGCGCAATCTGATCGGCCAGGAAGGCATGGGCTTCATGATGCAGATGATGCAGTTCCAGGAGGAGCGCCTGTGGGGCGCCGCCAACGCCATCAAGGGCTGCGAGAACCTGATCGCCCAGACCATCGACTACGCCCGCGAGCGCCAGGTGTTCGGCATGTCGCTGCTGGATAACCAGTCCGTGCATTTCAAGCTGGCGGAGCTGCAGACCGAGGTGGAAATGCTGCGCGCGCTGGTGTGGCAGGCCTGCGAAACCTACATCAACGGCGGCGACGTGCTGCGTCTGGCGTCCATGGCCAAGCTCAAGGCCGGCCGCCTGTCCCGGGAAGTGGCCGACGGCTGCATGCAGTACTGGGGCGGCAACGGCTTTATGTGGGACAACCCGGCCAGCCAGCTCTACCGCGACGGCCGCCTGGGCTCCATCGGCGGCGGCGCCGACGAAGTCATGCTCGGCATTATCTGCAAGACCATGGGCATGCTGCCGGGCAAAAAGAAGAACAGTTAATAGTGAACAGTTAACAGTGAATAGCGGGATGGATGATGACTTTACCTGAGACGACGGCGCTGACGCTTTCCCGTGAAAGCGGCGTTTTGCACATCACGCTGAATCGGCCGGAAGCGCGTAATGCCATGAGCCTGGCCATGGTGAACGAGCTGATGGACGTGTTCGACTGGCTGGAGAACGACGCCGCCGGCGCCGAGGTGCGTGCCCTGGTGCTGCGCGGCGCGGACGGCCATTTCTGCGCCGGCGGCGACATCAAGGACATGGCCGGCGCCCGGCAGCAGGCCGCCGAGGGCGATCCGGAGGCGTTTCTGCGCCTGAACCGCCGCTTCGGTGAAATGATCAGCACCGCCAACCGCCTGCCCCAGGTGCTGATCACCGTGCTGGAAGGCGCGGTGATGGGCGGCGGCTTCGGTCTGGCCTGCGTCAGCGACGTGGCGATCGCCGCCGGCGACGCCAAATTCGGGCTGCCGGAAACCGGTCTCGGCGTGATTCCCGCGCAGATCGCCCCGTTCGTGGTGCAGCGCATCGGCCTCACCCGCGCCCGCCGCATCGCCCTCACCGGCCAGCGCTTCGACGGCCACCACGCGCTGACCCTGGGCGTGGTCCACGAGGTGGCGGACTCCCCGGCGGAGCTGGACAAGAAGCTCGCCGAGGTGCTCGGTGAAATACGCCGCTGCGCTCCCAACGCAAGCCGGGTCACCAAACAACTGGTGCTCGACGTGGGCCACGTGCCCATGGACGAGCTGCTCGACCGCGCGGCGGCCGACTTCGCCGAAGCCGTGGCCAGCGAAGAGGGCCAGGAAGGCACCCTGGCTTTTGTGCAGAAGCGTCCGCCGAAGTGGGCCGCCGACGAATGATCAGGTCTTCCTGTGAAAGCGACCCCTTGTGTGAGCGGGCCCTTGTGGGAGCGGGCCCTGCCCGCGAAAGGCAAGCGGAGCTTGCCGGCGGGATCCCAGAGGCCTTCCTAGACAGAGCACCAACAGCGCCTCTGGGATCCTGCCGGGTGGCTATAAGCCACCCTTTCGCGGGCGAGGCCCGCTCGCACAGGGGCCCACAAGGCCGTCGCTGGCAAATGAATAAGGAATGGCAATGAGTTTTGAGAAAGTACTGGTCGCCAACCGCGGCGAAATCGCCTGCCGGGTACTGCAAAGCGCGCGTTCGCTGGGCTATCGCACGGTGGCGGTGTTCTCCGAGGCGGACGCCGGCGCCCGCCATGTGCAGCTGGCCGACGAGGCGGTGTGCATCGGCCCCGCCACCGCCGCCGAGTCCTACCTGAACGTGCCGGCGCTGCTGGACGCCTGCCGCCGCAGCGGCGCCGACGCGGTGCACCCGGGCTACGGCTTTCTGTCCGAGAACGCGGACTTCGCCGCCGCCTGCGCGGAGGCCGGCGTCACCTTTATCGGCCCGCCCGCCGAGGCGATCCGCCTGATGGGCTCCAAGCGGCTGTCCAAGATCGCCATGCAGAAGGCCGGCGTGCCCTGCGTGCCCGGCTACCAGGGCGAGGACCAGAGCGACGACACCCTGATAAAGGAAGCGGAGGCCGTGGGCCTGCCGCTGATGATCAAGGCCAGCGCCGGCGGCGGCGGGCGCGGCATGCGCGTGGTCACCGAACCGCAGCAGATCGCCGCCCAGCTGAAAAGCGCCCGTCAGGAGGCGAAAAGCAGCTTCGGCAACGATGCGCTGATCCTCGAGCGGGCGGTGATCAACCCCCGCCACGTGGAGATCCAGGTGTTCGGCGACCACCACGGTAACGTCATCCACCTGGGCGAGCGCGACTGCTCGGTGCAGCGCCGCCATCAGAAAGTGGTGGAGGAAGCGCCCTCGCCGGTGGTCGACGAGGCCCTGCGCCGGCGCATGGGCGAGGCGGCGGTGAACGCCGCCAAGGCCTGCGATTACGTGGGCGCCGGCACCGTGGAGTTCCTGCTCGGCGCGGACGGCGAGTTCTACTTTCTGGAGATGAACACCCGCCTGCAGGTGGAGCACCCGGTCACCGAACTGGTCACCGGCCAGGATCTGGTGGCCTGGCAGCTGCGGGTGGCCGCCGGCGAGCCCCTGCCCCTGACCCAGGAGCAGGTGCGGCTCACCGGCCACGCCATGGAGGTGCGCCTCTACGCCGAGGACCCGGCCCAGGGCTATCTACCGCAAACCGGCCCGGTGCTGAGCTGGCGGCCGGCCAGTGGCGAGGGCGTGCGCATTGACCACGGCCTGGTGGACGGCGCCGAAGTGGGCAGCCACTACGACCCGATGCTGGCCAAGATCATCGCCTTCGGCGCCAGCCGCGACGAAGCCCGCCGCCGGCTGATCCGCGCCGTGGAAGACACCGTGCTGATGGGCCTGGACGACAACCGCCGCTTCCTGGCGGCGATTCTGCGCCACCCGGAATTCGCCGCCGGCGACGCCACCACCGCCTTTATCGACGGCCCCTTCGCCGACGACCCGGGCCTGCGCGCCGCCGACACCCCGGAAGCCCTGTGGGCGCTGGCCGCCCTGCTGCTCACCCGTATCGGCGCCGGTGACGCCGCCGGCCGCGCCGGCTACCGCAACTGGCACTCCAGCGGCGTGGGCGCGCAGCCGCTGGTGCTGGCCCAGGGCGACCGCGAACGCACCCTCTACCTGACCCCGGACGGCATCCACGGCGGCCCGGACCTGACCCTGGACGCGGTCCACGACGACGGCACCCTGATCGCCACCCTGGACGGCGTGCGCCGCCGCTACCACTGGCTGCACCGGGACGGCCGCGTGTGGCTGCAGGACGGCGGCCTGCGCGCCTGCTTCGAGGAGCGCACCCACCGGGCCAGCGGCGGCGAGCAGGGCCCCGGCTCCGGCCAGCTGAAAGCGCCCATGGATGGCGCGGTGATCGAAGTGAGCGCCGCCGCCGGCGATACGGTAAAAAGGGGACAGACATTGGCGGTGCTGGAAGCCATGAAGATGGAACACGCCCTGAAAGCGGACTGCGACGGCACCGTGGACACCGTCACCGTCAGCGCCGGCGATCAGGTCAAGCGCCAGCAGCTGCTGATCACCGTCACCCCGGAGGTTGTCACTGAATGACAACCAGCCGGCGTTTTCGGGTAACGGACGTTCGTTCCAAAGTATGTTTGAATGGCTCCACGGCGGCGGCGCGACCGGCCGGTCGCGCAAGAGCCGGCGCTTTGCTTGCCGGTATAGGGGGCGAACGGTAAGGTATGGCGGCCCCTGTGGAGCGGTCCCGAGCCGCCACCGGACGCCGGATGTGACGCCACACTAATAGAGCAGTGCTTTATATAAACTCCCGGCTCGATCCGGGCATTCCAAGAACACAGACAATGGAGATCCCATGAGCAGCGCCGACGTCATTACGTTGCCCAAGCTTCTGTCCAAGGTTCCCGAGATTTTCGGTAATCTGCCCGGTTTGATCAAAGGCTCCAAGATGAGCAAGATCACCGACACCAACACGCCGCTGGGCTTGGGGGTGGCTTTCGAAAAGGCCACCGACAGCAACCCCAACGGCGTCGCCATCCTCTACGAGGACCGGGAGCTCACCTACAAGCAGTTCAATGCCTGGGCCAACCGCATCGCCGACTACCTGGCCTCCATCGGCCTGAAGAAAGGCGATACCGTGGCGGTGGACGTGGAAAACCGTCCCGAGCTGCTGGCCACCGTGCTGGGCTGCGCCAAACTGGGCGTCTGTTCCGCCCTGATCAACACCTCCCAGAAGGGCAAGGTGCTCACCCACAGCTTCAACCTGGTGGAGCCCAAGGCGGCGATCATCGGCCAGGAGCTGGTGGAAGTGATCCAGGAAGTGCGTGACGACCTGGACCTGAAGCAGAACTTCTTCTACTTCGCCGACCAGGACACCCTGGCCGACCCGGGCACCGCCCCGGAAGGCTTCACCAACCTGGCCACCGAGATCAAGGATTGCTCCAGCGAGAATCCGGCCAGCACCCACCAGACCTTCCTGCGCGACCCGCTGTTCTACATCTACACCTCCGGCACCACCGGGCTGCCCAAGGCGGTGGTGTTCAACCACGGCCGCTGGGAAAAAGCCTACGGCGCCTTCGGCTACTCCGCCGTGCGCCTGAACAAGGACGACCGCCTGTACAGCACCCTGCCCTTCTACCACGCCACCGGCATGGTGATCTGCTGGGCCTCGGTGATCGCCCCCGCGGGCGGTCTGGCGATCGCGCGGAAGTTCTCCGCCAGCCGCTTCTGGGACGACATCCGCAAGCACAACTGCACCGCCTTCGGTTACGTCGGCGAGCTGTGCCGCTACCTGCACGAGCAGCCCGAGAAGCCGGACGACGGCGACAACCCGGTGCACACCATCGTCGGCAACGGCCTGCG
>Ga0310343_10000283_pt1 | contig 23815 bp, 20 predicted proteins | sample HC15DNA2025_MG_FD_203519 | JGI IMG/M metagenome (GOLD analysis project Ga0310343, IMG submission 203519) | Marine microbial communities from station ALOHA, North Pacific Subtropical Gyre - HC15-DNA-20-25_MG | ecosystem: Environmental > Aquatic > Marine > Oceanic | place: Pacific Ocean: North...
ATGAAGGCGGAATAATGGACCTCTGGGTTAAAGAGGCTCGCCTGTTCAAGTTTGGTTCTGGAACTGGTACAAACTTTTCAAATTTAAGAGGTGAAGGCGAACAGCTTTCAGGCGGTGGTGTTTCTTCAGGGGTTATGTCATTTCTAAAAATTGGTGACAGGGCCGCTGGAGCTATAAAATCAGGTGGAACAACAAGAAGAGCCGCAAAGATGGTCATATTAGATCTGGATCATCCAGATATCGAGGACTTTATTGAGTGGAAAGCTATTGAAGAAGATAAAGCAAGAGCTCTAATTGCTGCAGGATATCCAGCTGATTTCAATGGTGAGGCTTATGCAACTGTCTCTGGTCAAAATTCAAATAACTCAGTAAAAGTTCCAACTGAATTTTTGACTGCAATAGAAGAAGATGGCGACTGGGATCTTATAGCAAGAACAGATGGATCGGTCATGAAAACTGTAAAAGCTAGAGATCTCTGGAACAAAATCGCTGATGCAGCATGGAGGTGCGCAGATCCTGGTGTCCAGTACGATACAACAATAAATGAATGGCACACTTCACCAATGGGTGGAAGAATTAGAGCTTCTAATCCATGTTCAGAATACCTATTCTTAGACAACACAGCATGTAACTTAGCAAGTCTTAATCTTGTTAAATTTTATGATGACGATACACAAATTTTTGATGTTGCATCATATAAGCATGCATTAAGAATCTGGACCATTGTGCTTGAAATATCTGTTGAAATGGCTCAATTCCCATCAAAAGAAATTGCCCAAGGATCTTATGACTACAGAACTTTAGGACTTGGTTATGCAAACCTCGGATCATTATTAATGAGAAAAGGTATTGCTTATGATTCAAAGCTTGGAAGAGCTATTGCTGGTGCTTTAACTGCGATGCTTACTGGAGAAGCATATAAGGCATCTGCAGAAATGGCAGGAATTGTTGGACCTTTTCCTAAGTACAAAGAAAATTCTGAAAATATGTTGCGAGTTATGAATAATCACAGAAAAGCTGCATACGATTCAAATGACTACGAAGGCTTAAGTCATGACCTAATTGCAATTGATCAAGAACTATGCCCTGAGTACCTATTAGAAGCAGCTCAAGCTTCTTGGGATGATGCTGTTGAGCTTGGGACTAAAAATGGTTACAGAAATGCGCAGGCTACAGTATTAGCTCCAACAGGAACGATTGGATTATTAATGGATTGTGATACAACTGGTGTAGAGCCTGACTTTGCATTAATGAAATTCAAAAAACTTGCCGGTGGTGGTTATATGAAGATAGCTAACCAATCAATTGGACCTGCATTAGATGCACTTGGCTATAAATCTAATGAAGTTGATGAAATAATTAATTATGTAATTGGATCAATGTCACTAAATGACTCTCCTTATGTAAATAAGAATTCATTAATGGAAAAAGGATTAAGCGAAGAAGATGTTGCAAAAATAGAAGACGCACTTCCGGGGGCTTTTGAAATTCAACATGCTTTTAATGTTTTCGTATTAGGCGAAGAAACACTAAAAAATCTTGGCATTGAGGAAGAAGCTTATACATCATTTGATTTCAATTTACTTGAAACGCTTGGATATTCTCGAAATGAAATCGCACAGGCGAATCTTCATATATGTGGAACTCAAAAAATTGAGGGTGCTCCATATCTAAAGGATGAGCATTTAGATGTTTTTGATTGTGCAAATAAATGTGGAAAAGATGGAGAACGATTTATTCACTACATGGGACATGTAAGAATGATGGCTGCAGCTCAACCATTTATATCTGGTGCAATCTCTAAAACTGTAAATATGCCTAATGAAGCAAGCATAGAGGATATTGAAGATTGTTACTTCGAAGCAGCAAAAATTGGTGTTAAAGCTATAGCTATTTATCGAGACGGGTCAAAAGCTTCTCAACCACTTTCAGCATCTTCTGATGAGGGGGACTCCGATGAAAATGACCCAGAAGTAAATAAAATTCTTGAAGAAGAAGCAATGCTTGTGCAAGGCAACTATGCTCCTGGCACAAGTCCAACGCAAGCATATGCAGGGGCAAATAGACCAAGATTCTTGCTACCTGAGAGAAGACAGGGTTGGACTCAAGAAGCTAGAGTTGCTGGACATAAGGTTTATCTAAGAACTGGTGAATACCCTGATGGAACATTAGGAGAAGTGTTCATTGATATTGCTAAAGAAGGGGCAACGCTTAAAGGAGTGCTCGGATGCTTTGCAATAGCTGTTTCAAAAGGTCTCCAGTATGGAGTCCCGCTAGAAGAGTTTGTAGATACATTTACATTCCAAACTTTTGAGCCTAGAGGTATGGTTGAAGGCCATGAAAATATAAAGATGAGTAATTCAATCGTAGACTATGTTTTCAGAGCATTAGGTCTTGAATATCTAAACAGAACAGATCTCGTACAAGTTCCCCCAAAAGAGACTTCTAATGAGGTGTCTGAAACAGTAGAACCTGTTCAAGAAGTTGAGCCTGCTCAAAAAAAAAATGAAACAGTAGAACCTGTTCAAGAAGTTGAGCCTGTTGAGCTTATACAAAAAACTGAAGTAGTAGAACCTGTTCAAGAAGTTGAAACGCCTAGTAATGTTCAAAACAATGAAACAACATCCATTGTTCAGGAAACCCAGTTTGTAACAAAAATTGAAGATAATGATACTGTAGAGTCAGTCGAAGCTGTCTCAAACTCTGTTACAACCGTTCAAGAAGTTCTAGGTGATATGATGGGTGATGCACCAGCTTGTTATGACTGTGGACACATTACTATAAGAAATGGCTCTTGTTATAAATGCTTAAATTGTGGTAACTCACTAGGTTGTAGTTAAAAAATTTTAATTATTTACTTTTTTTAAGACTTTTATTGCATCATAAGAATCATAAACATAATAAGATTCACAAAAATTGTTTTCGCTCAATCTTTGTCTTTCATATGTGAGTTTGTCAATAATTATCAATTCTGAATCAAATTGCTTAACTATGTCGCAAGACTGCCTATATACGTTTTTTTGGTAATCAAAAGAATCTTGAAAATTAACCACATCAATTGCACCCGTAATAAACATTAAAGATTGTACACCAGTTTTATATTCTACAATTTCTGAAAAATCACCAAAATAACCAATTTCATTTGGAAGAATGTTGTTAATTGTATAATACTCTTCAACCTCGTCAAATATTTCAGAAAAATTAGAATCTGGCCAGTTTGGATTTTCTACTGTACTCGCAATCCTTTTGTATTCATAATAAGGTGTTGAAGATATTAGAACTGAGCTTACAAAAGTAGCTAATAGTGTCATAAAAAATAAATTTACTAGGCTGTTTTTAAGACTAACAAATGAATTAAATGAATATTTTTTAGAACTACCAGAAGTTGTAAGAAATGTTCCTATCAAAATAGCAAATGATACAGAAATAAAAAACAAAAATATTTGCAACTGGCCACTTGCATAAGAGCGGTTTAAATAATATGGTGATCCTAAAATACAAAAAATTGAAATTATTAATCCTGTTGAACTATTTTTTCTAATTGATTCAGCAGTCTTTTCTGGGTATTGTTTGTAATTGTATAGAAAATAAAAATGTATAGCAAACAAAACAAACATCATTGATAATACAAACATTGATGGCCCAGGTATCATAATTCTCGTATTCCCAAAACCTTTAGCAAATTGCCTTGTCCACCACCCTAAATAAGAAAAGTTTAAATCAATATTTCTAAAATTGTAAAAAATCGGAATAATGGAAAAACCTATTAAAGAATTAATAATAAAAATAAACGAAGGCGGCAAAAGTTTTTTTAATTTTATTTTTTTGTCTTCAACATGTAAAAGAAAAACTAAGCCCAAGATAGTGACTATTATCACCAGAGCAAATTCATAATTATTCCAAATATTTAAACCTGCTAATAAGCCAGTAACGGATAATACTGTTTTGTTAAAACTAATTTTGTCTTTACCAAATTTAATTGATGAAAGGCACAAATAAATTAAAACAATTGAAGGAAATAGTCTTATAGGAAATGAGCTTAATAGAGTTGCCATAGTTCCAAGATCAGACTGTCGAAGATAAAAAATTGGGGCTACAACTAAAAAGGGTATTGTTAGTAATATTGATGATAAATAATTAAATTTATTGTTTGAATCTTTTACAAATTTTAGGCAAATAAAAATAGTCAATAATGTTGCTATAAACATAATTAATAATTGAGCGTCTATAAATTCCTCGGTAGTTTTGTTTTTAATAAATATCCCTAAAAAAGTATATAAGCTTTGATATTGTGGAATAAAAGAAGAGAAATGAAGTTTTGAATTTTTTACCGCAAATAACTCATTAAATACATGATTTGAATGTGTAACATCGATAAGAGAATTTGTATTTTGCCAATAAGCTAAAAGCGCACTTAATATCAAATACATGCCTAATAGAAGTCTCATAAATGTATTTAATTTACTTTTTGAAAATAAAAAATTATAAATAAAAAATGTGAGAAAAAAGCTAGCCAAAATAACTTGCCACCCAAAACCAGACCAAAGATAATGTGAAAAAGGCTTTTCCCAAATTTCCAAAGTTCTGAATTCTATTGTTGCAACACCTTTAAAAAGACCGTAAAAAGCAAAGAATATAATTAAATAATTGGTTTTAAATAAAATCTCGTTGTTAAACATATAGACCAAACAGAAGGAGATTGTTGTTATACCTAGTAGTAAAAATAATAGTAAATCCCATCTTTCTGAGTTGTTCTCATATCTCTCAAACTGCAAAATTATAAATATAAAATTTAATGCTGCAAAAAGATTTAAAACTAGATAGACAATTCTATTTTCAAACCCAATAAATCTTAAATTTTTTATTTTTAACATGTGTAATACGCATCTACAAAAAGTAACTTGTTTTCATAATACTTCATATTTGAAAACCCAATCAAATAATAACCCGCGTCGTTAAGAAGTTGATTAACACTTGTAAAGTTTTGCTTATCATTAAAATTCATTTCAATTTTTATATATTTTGCAATTTTCTCTTCTAAATACTTGCCCATAGAAATTAATGCATCATGCTCTTTTCCTTCTATATCAATCTTTAATATATCAATTTTTGCAATTTCATTTTCCTCAATGTAGTTATCTAGTCTTTTTACCTCAACCATTTCCTCAGACACTATTTCACCGATATTATGGTTATTTAGAAAAGATGACTGTGAATTAATAGAATTTATATAAAATTTGTACAAACCATTTTCTTTACCTATGCCAAATTTATTAATAATTCCAATATTTGAGAATTTCTTTAGTAAAATTTCATGAAGTTGATCTTGAGGTTCAAACAAATGTAACTGTAGATTATTTTTTCCAAATGTTTTTACTACCTTATCAACAAAAGTGCCCAAATTAGTGCCTAGGTCAAAAACTACAACTTTATCTTGGGAATTCATGAACTCTCTTAATAATTTTTTTTCATTGATTGTGTCTGAAAATAAATAATTTATTAAATCTGAAATATTTTGAAAATATTTTATTAGGAAATTTTTTATCATTTATCTGCTTTGTATTGATTTTATGTATATAAGAATATAAAGAGAAAAAAGTAAAAATAATTGATGAAATGAAAATAGCTTTAAGAAAAGTATTGTATATTCAAAAATATTAAAAGAATAATCTCCAGTAATAGATACTGGAGAAAATATTAATAAAGTAATTACAAAATATAATAAATTACTGTTTTCAATTTTATTAAAGAATGTAGGTAGAAAAATAAAGATAAACAATCTGTAATCATAGCTTTCGTAAAGAGCAATAAATACAAAGAGAGTAATAAAAGGTATAGTTACAAATTCACTTTTTATACTCACTAAGATTTCTCTGTCAAATAGTTTAAAAGTGCTAAATATCATTAAGAATGAATATATTAAAAGCAAAACTACTAAAATGTTGAAATCAAAAATAGAATTTGCATAGCTTAAATTTTCTAAATTTGTACTTAAGCCAAAAGATCTAAACAAATCTGGAGTATTTACAAAATTAGTTTCTTCGAAATCATGTTGAAAAATAACATAATATATTGCAATTATTGAAGTTAAACAATTAATGATTACCGTTTTAAAATCACGATTTTTAAGTCCTACTAGAATTAATCCCCCTATTGCTCCTAGAGGATATAGTTTTATAAAAAATAATAAAAGCAGGACAAAGGAATTAAATATTTTACGTTTTTGGTAATTTTTTAGAACATAATAAGTTATTAAAAATAAGAATAAATCTGCATTCATTCTTTCAAACAAAAAATTTACTGGAGGACTTAAAGTTAGAAATACTATCAAAAATTTTTCATTGAAAGAATTAAACAAAAAATTGTAAAATAGCAAAAAACTTATCCCAGCAATAATTGAGAAAATCAGACTTATCATCCAAATGTCCCCCGAAGTTCGAAATAATTCAGGTAGAGGTCCCCACCCTATTGGTTTAGGGCATTGTTGATTGATTTGAGTAAATTTATAAATATATTCAAAACTTAAGTTAGGGACTGTATTACATCTTACTCCCATGAAAAATTGTTGCGCATCTATAAACCTTGCCGTGCTTGTGTAAGCTGCTTGGGAAGAGTTTTCCCAAAAAAAATTTAAATTTTGAGATAATGAAAAAATAAATTTTGAAATATAAAAAATAACTGGAAGAAGTTTCGCAACTTTTAGAAAACGACTATCTAATTCAAGTCTTGTTTTTCTGCGATTTAAAAAATAAAAATATAAATAAGAAGCAGCAAATAAATATATAAAAACTTCATAATTGTAAAGGATTCCAAAAAATATAAAGTAATTAAAGAGTTCAAATAACTTAACAATTTTTTGATTATTCAATGTTATATTTTTCAATAACCTTTAACTTCAGACCTTTGTTTACTTTATTATTTATTGACAAGAGATATTCACCTAAAAGACCCACTGCAAATACGAGGAATGAAACTATTGTTAAAATACAATAAATCAAGATTAGTTCAATTTCTGTACTTTTTACCATATTAAAAACTAGTAAAGAAAAAGAAGTTGTGAACATCAAAGCACCAAGATACAGGAAAAATCTTATCGGCTTAAATGACATCATTATGAATGCATTTATTGCTTGATCCATTAAGTCACTAAAGCTATTTTTTGATTGTCCAAGCTTTCTTTTATCCCATGTATATTTTATTTCAGTCTTAGGAAAATTTAATTGAGCAACTATTCCTCTAATGTACGGTATATCATTATCACTATCTAAAATAATTTGGTGAATCTTTTTTGTTATCATCATGAACTCACCAGCACCTACAGGAACTTTATGACTTGAGAAAATATTCATAAGTCTATAAAAAATAGTTCTCATTAATTTCAGAAAAAAATTCTCTAATCTAGTATTTCGTATTCCTAAAACAATTTCATACCCATTTTCAATTTTATCTAACATTTCTGGAATCAAATTTGGAGGATCTTGAAGATCAGCAGGAAGAAAAATTAATACATAATCACCAGTTGCATAGCTTAATGCATTGTAATTGTTAACAAATGGTCCAACATTATGTGAATTAATTAATACTTTTACATTAGAGTCTTCTTTTGCAATTTTTTTTAATATTTTCTGAGTTGAGTCTGTAGATGAATTATCACTAAAAATATGTTCATAATCTACGTTTTTTAAATCTTTAAATATTTCTTTTACAACCTCATAACAGTTTAAAATACTATCTTCCTCATTGAAGCAAGGTGTTACTACAGATACAATTTTTTTATCATTTTCCATTCAATGCCTCCATATATTCCAAAACTTCTTTGTGGCTATAGTCAGTATCACTATTGTTTCTATAATAATTTTCCCAATTCATTATTTTTTCTAGTGCACTGTCTACGCCAATTATTGCTTTCCATCCAAAACAATTTAATGCTTTATCAGAATTTATACGAAGCTCATCTACTTCCTTGAGTGTGTTAGGAGTTACGTCGACATTAAAACAATTATTGTTTAGTTCAGAATATTTCTTGGTGATATATTCAACGTTGTATTCATTATCTAGCTCTGAGTTTAAATTAAATATATCAGATTGAGACTTATCTAAACAATATATTGTTCCCATCAAGTATCCATAAAGAGAGTCCAGAACATAAGTCCATGGTCTAATGCTGATCGGATTTCTAATATTAATATTTTTTCTACTATTTGCTGCTTCAATTAAGTCTGTCATTAACCTTGAATCTGCTCTGTCCCCTCCTCCAATAACATTTCCGGATCTTATTTTTAAAATATTTAAATTGTCCCTCTTTTCAACATTTATAAAAGCATCAACAACATTTTCCTGCCCTACTTTGCTAGCACTGTAATATTCAAAGCTACCTAAATCTGCATCTTCTTTATTTTCATTTTGAGGAAATTTATAAACCTTATCTGTAGTTGCTACAGTAACTATTTTTATAGATTCACACCTATTTGCTGCGTGTAGAATTTTGTAAGTTCCAATTATGTTTGTGGATAAAGTTTCTATTGGTTTTCTCATTGCAACAGGTACAAGACTTTGTGCTGAAAAATGAAAAACAATCTCAGGGTTTATTTCATTAAATACCTCAATCAATTTTTCTAAAGAAACATCATTTAAGTTTAAGTATTCTTGTTTAGATAAGATACTATTCACATTTGCCATTTTATATATTCCTTCATATGGTTTGTCAGACAGTCCATAAACATCAGAACCAATACTTTTTAGAAATATTGATAACCATGATCCTTTAAAGCCAGTATTTCCAGTAATTAATATTTTTTTACCTGCAAAATGGTCCAGAGCATTACTAAGGTTGTTCATATTCTTTTTTCATCTAGGTCATTTTCTAATATTTCAAGTTCTCTTATTGTGTCTACACACTGCCAATAACCATTATGCTTATATGCTGCTAGTTCTTTTTTTTCTGCAATAGTTCTTAGTGGTGCTTGCTCAAATGGTTCGTCTTTAGTTAAAAAATCAGAAATAGATCCACTTACTACAAAGTAGCCACCATTAATCCAAGATGGTCTTGATTCGTGTTTTTCCCTCATTTCTGTTACTAAATTTCCTTCTATTTCTAAATCGCCAAATCTAGGTGGTGGATTTACAGCTGTGACAGTTACTAACTTATTGCTCTCAAAATGAAATTTAGTGAGTAAATCTATATCAACATCTGAGATTCCGTCTCCATAAGTTAAATAGAAATTATCTAATTCTATTTTTTCAAGTAAAATCTTTAACCTACCGCCTGTAAGGGTGTCTTCTCCCGTATCTAGTAGTTTTATTTCAATGCCATCTTCTCTTTTAAATATTTCTAAAGATTGATCATAAGTATAACTAGATTGGTTTGTGAAATATTTCGAAAACTCTTCCTGCTTAAAACCAGTAAGAACTACAAATTGCGATACTCCATATTTTACATAGTGGTTAATGACATGGACAAGCAGTGGCACTCCTTTTGCAAGTATCATTGGTTTTGGTAAAAACCTGGTTTGTTCAAGAAATCTGGTTCCTTTGCCTCCAGCAAAAATTACAGCTGTGTTAATCATTATTTATTTATTGTAGCTAAGAAAGAAAATTTTAAACTGATTAAATTATAAGAAAGGTTGTAGAGTACTATCATAATTAAACATGGACAAAAATTTACATAAAAGACTTCTACAAATTTGTTTTGAAAATAAACTACACCACCTTGGTAGTTATTTTTCGAGCCTAGATATTGTTGATGATATATATTCAAAAATGAATGATGAAGATATTTTTATAATGTCAAATGGTCATGCATGTGTTGCAATGTATGTTGTTATTGAAAAGTATTTTGGAATAGACGCAGTAGAGTTATTACAAAAATATGGCGAACATCCAAAAAGGAATGAGGAAGACAAGATATACTGCTCTACAGGAAGTCTCGGAATGGGGATTACTGTTGCAACTGGTAGAGCCCTTGCAAATAAAAATAGAGATGTTTACTGTTTAATTTCAGATGGAGAATGTGCAGAGGGTTCAGTTTGGGAAGCTTTGAGATTTATAAAAGAAAAAAAATTATCAAATTTGCATATTTATGTAAATGCAAATGGATGGGCAGCATATGATACTGTTGACCTTAGTTACCTAGAAAATAGACTAAAATCTTTTTTGCCATCTATAAATTTTATTGAGACAACTGTTGATTGGTACGGATTAAGTGGTCAAAGCGCTCATTATACTAATTTAACAAATGAGCAATATGAAAGCGCATTAAAAAAGCTATGAGAAAACTATTTGCAAATTTCTTATTAAATGAAATGAAACGTGATGAGAGAATTATTGTTTTAATTGGCGACGTTGGGTATGGAGTTTTTGATGAACTCAAATCTACATTTCCAGACCGAGTAATTAATCCTGGGTCTTCTGAACAACTTATTGTGGGAATGGCAGCTGGACTTTCATTGGAAGGAAAAATTCCCATCATATATTCAATCACTCCTTTTATTTTGTATCGTCCTTTTGAATTTATAAGAAACTATGTAAATCATGAAAAAATTCCTGTGAAGATCGTTGGAAGTGGGAGAGATGAAGATTACGGACCTGCTGGATTCACTCACTATGCAAACGATGATATCAATATTATGAAAAATTTTGAAAATATAGAACTATTTAAACCTGAAAAGATAGATGAAGAATTTGTAAAAAGTTTTATATTCTCTGACAACCCTGCATACTTAAATTTGACTAGATAAGAAGTGAGTAATTTTACTTTTATTGTAACTGGTTCAGAAGGATGGATATCTAAAAACTTTATCGATATAATAGAGAAGTTTTTTGATGATTGTAGTGTATACAAAATAAATAGAAATAACCCATTAGAGAATATAAATAAATTAGAGGAAAAAGAAAATATTATTTTAATCCACAATATTTTTACAAGGGCTGAAAAATTAGAGGACCCCACAACACATGATAATTTTATTTCAGAATCAATTAAGAATTTTAAATATATAGAAAAATTTATTAATAATTCTGATACAAGAGGTCTTTTCTATCCTTCTTCTGGATCTATATATAAATTTAGGGAAAAAGATAAAAAAAGTTACCTTTTGTACTCAGATAGAAAACTAGAAGAAGAGAAGCTATTTGCAGAAATATGTGAAAAAAACAAAATTAATTATATGATTTCAAGAATTTTTTCTTCAATTGGTCCCCATATGAATAATCCTGATAAATTTCCTATCGGATCATTTACAAAACAGGCTGCTTCAAATAAAAAAATTGAAATATTTAGTGAAACAAATAACTCTTATTCTTTCTGCTACTTGGAAGTTTTGTGTGAACTTGTATTAAAAACATTAACTTCTAGTAAAAATGGAATAAATTATGTTTTTGACCCAGTAAATGTTAACTTAAGTTTGTTAGATATTGCTAAGTTAGTTTCTGAAAAATTTAATTTAGATAAAAATATTGAATATAAATTTAATAATTCAGAATTAGAAGAAAATTATTTAGGAAACCCAGAAACTTATAATGCTTTACTAAAAGAATATCAAATTGAAACAAAGAGTACAGATTATTATTTGACTAAAAATATTGAATATATAAAAAATACATATGTCAGTTAATTTAATTTCGAAGTATCATTTCAATAGGGCGCTTAGCTCAGTCCGGCAGAGCGCTTCCCTTACAAGGAAGAAGTCACAGGTTCAAATCCTGTAGCGCCCACATTTTTAGAAAAAAGTTTGTTTTAATTCAGAAAAAAAAATATATGCCATAATGAAATCTATATGAAAAGATTACTTCGTGTTATTGAAAATTTAATTGTAAAATATCAAAATTACAAAATTCTAAAATTTTTAAATGAAAAAAATACTGAAAATATCTTAGATGTAGGTGGACATCATGCAGAATTTTACAAAGCTTTTATTGAAAATAATATTGACTTTAGTTCCTATATGATATTTGAACCTTTCCCTGAATCATTTGAAATAATAAACAAAATTGAAGATAGTCGGTTAAAAAAATTTAATTTAGGAGTTGGTGAAAATAAATCCTCTATGACTTTCAATGTTTCAGAGTGGGAAACATCAAATACATTTTCAGAGGTCGATGTCAACACTTTTAAAAATAAACTTAAAAAAGTGATTTATAGAACAGATCCTTATATTACAAAATTAGAAGTACAGGTAGATAGTCTTGATAATATATGTTTAAAACTAGAAAAAACATTTGATGTTCTCAAAATAGATGTTGAAGGTTTTGAACTAAATGTATTAAAAGGTGCAAACTTATTACTATCTTCAAATTTAATTAGATATATAGTTATAGAAATCCAAAAAGAAGGAAGTTACTTAGACTATTCCCCACTTGAAATAGAAAAATATTTAGATAATAAAGGATTCAAATTAGAAAAAACCTTTAAAATACTTGGGCTTGGTATTGAAGATAGAATCTACAAAAACACTAATATTTAGGTGAAAGTACTTTATGGCTTTTTTTGTAGATAAATTACAACAAAAAAAGAAAAAAATTTTTTTTGTTGTAATTTTATTTATATCATATTTTTTTCTTACTAATTTAATTAATTACCTTTCAAACATTAATTGTGAAAACATTTTTCTAATTAATATAGATAAGTCTGAAGATTTTAAACAATTTTACTTTTACCAATCTAATTTATTTGAATTAAGAAATAATATTCTATGCATTGGCTCTGTTAATGGGCCTTTGGTAACTTACAGTGCGGCTGGGTACATCATTTTTACACAAGTTTTAATAACATTGTTATTTATTATTTTAAAAAATATAAGATTTCTTCAAGTATTTCAAAAATTATTGTTTATTTTATTTTTTGTTTTTGTTTTTGAATATTTATTCAATTACAAAACTAACTTAAATTTAATTAACTATGTTACATTTTTTCAAACAATACTATTTCTAGGATTCTTGTATGAAGATCGATAGAAATAATTCAGTACTCTTTATATATTTTTTTATTTTATTTATAAGTTATGAGGTATTTGTTGTTTGCAGCAGCATATTAATAATTTTTTTATTGTTTCATAATAAAAATCTTAATCTGGTTTTAAAACCTTCTGTATCAAAGTCTATTTTGTTCTTTTTCTATGTTTTAAAATTTTTATCTGCAATATTTAACTTTGATTTATTTTGGAAAGCTTCCTCGTTAAGAAGTTATCATACCGATGCTAAATTTCTTGATATGCAAGCATTTTTGTTACCTATAAAATGTAATGCAAAATTAATAACAGACGAAATAAAGATTATTGGATTAAATGAATATTTTAACTGCTCTTCAAAGTCAGCTTATGGGCCTCTAGATCAATTTTTAACTTTTGATTTAAATTTAAGATTTTTTACATTTTTATTTTCACTACTGTTAATTCTCGTATTTTTAAAAGTGTCTTTTAAGCTTATAAATAAAAATCAAGAGTATGTACTTATAGCAACTATTATTTTTCTATCTCCCCCTATAAATTTTTTAATACAAAGAATGAATATTGATTTATTTATTTTTTTGTTAATACACCTTGGATATAAACGCTTTTACCAAAAAAAATTAATTTTTTATTCATTAATTATTTTTTTAAGCTTACTTAAGATTTATGTTTTATTTGTATTTATTGGGTACATTTTTTTTAATGCCCTAACAAAGAAGTATAAAAAAGCTATTGGTGATTTGTTAGCAGCATTCATTTCATTATTAATTTATTACTATTTTGGATATTTTGAATTGGGTTCTTATTTTAATATAAGGCCTTTTAGGCCAGATAGGTCTTATGGATTATTGACTGAACTGATAAAACTGGAAAATTTAGGATTTACTGGTCTATATATCATTTTTTCAATAATTTTTATAAGTTATCTTTGTTATTTATTTTTGAATCAAAAATATTTATTTCTTGATAATAATTTATTTTTATCCACAGATGCATGGCCCAGCTTATTCATATTCATAGGTACTTGTTTTTATGCGAATTATGATTACAGGATTGCAATTTTAATATTTGTCCCACAAATATTTATAAAACTAAAAAAGAATTTTTTATTTGTTTTTTTAATTTTTATATATAGCCACCCATCAATTCTTCATGGATACAATGAAAGCTTTGCTTTGGTTGAAAGTTATTTTATTTACTATTTAGATATTATTTTTCTTGTATTCTTTCACTTTGTATTAAAAGACTTGATTCTGTATATTAAAAATGAAATAACCAGTGAAAAGTAATTTATTTTTAGAAAAAACAATTTTAAAATTATTTTGGTTACCCTAAAGGTGTGTAAATATGATTGAAAAGAGAAAAGTTTTTTCCTCTAAAGATTACAGAGGTGAATTAAAAAAAGTTTATGACTCAATTGATTTGTTTCAATTGGAGACAATAAAAGAAATTTTTATTTCTGAATCACAAAAAAACACATTAAGGGGAATGCATTTTCAAACAAAACCTTATGAATTAAATAAAATAGTAGTTTGTTTGGAAGGTCATGTCTTAGATGTAATTGTAAATATTAATAAACAAAGTAAAGAATTTGGTAAATGTAGCTTTATAGAGTTGAACGAAAATGACTCAATATTTGTACCTAGTGAGTATGCACATGGCTTTTATTGTTATGAAAATTCAAAACTCTTATATGTAACAGATAATGTACATTCAAAAGAATATGAGTCTGGGGTTTTATGGAATTCTATTGACTTTGATTGGCCAATTAAAAATCCTATTATTTCTGAAAGAGATAGTCACCTAGGTAAAATAAACGAACTATAAATTTAATGAATATATTAGTTATAGGTTCATCAAGCTATCTAGGAACAAACTTAATAAATTTTTATAATTCAAAAAACTATGAGTGCTTTGGTGCATCAAGAAATAAGACAGACAAAATAAACTACAAGCATATTTTGTTTAACAATGAATTCAATTTAAAAAAAATACTCACAGAAAATGATATAGAAGTTATATTTTATTGTCTTAACTCATATTTTAAAAACCCGTCACTCAAACAAACTAATGAAATGTTAGAAATAAACTATAAAACACCGCTGAGGTTAATTGATGATATTAATGACAGCAGTTTAGAAACAAAATTTATAAATTTTTCTAGCTATTTTAACTTTTTTGAAGTTCCTATTGAGAGCCAAGAATATAAAAATACTAAGCTATTGTTTTCTAATTGGCTGAGAGAAAATAACAATAATAATATAAAGGAGCTCGTAATTTCTGATACATTTGGAAGCTGGGACAAACGAAATAAAATTTTTAATATTATTTTAAAAAATTGTTATTCAAAAAAAAATATTGAGTTCACAAATCCAAACAATTTTATAAATCTAATTTGTATTGATAAGTTGATTGAATATGTCGATTCATTTATTAATTCTTTAAATACTAGTGAAGTATTCACTAGTAAATTTTCTATTCGGGTTGATCAACTCAACGATTTAATTAAAAATTTAATACTTGATAAAGAATGCATATTTGAGGATTATTTTTCTTATGAAACTAGATTTAATGTTGAAAAATCCTTATATGGTGAAGATACAATTGCAGATATAATGAATGTTATAAAAAATATAGACTATAAAAAATTTCTTACATTTAATGAATAAAAAAGATTTAAATATTGACCTATTGATATGTAATACGCTTGACTTTGATGTTGCATTTAAAACGCTTGAATATAATGCAAAATTTTTTAATTTTAATAAAAAAATTTTAATTTCAAATCGAGATGAAAAAGTTAATGGATATGATATTTACAATGTTGGTAAATTTGAATCTATCCAGCAATATAGCGATTTTATGCCAAAACTAATTAACTATTTGGATTCTGATTATTTATTACTAATCCAAGATGATGGTCACATTGTAAATCCTGAATTGTGGGACGAAAATTTTTTAAAATTTGATTACATTGGTGCTCCATGGCCCTCATCGAGAAAGTGGTTAAATCGTTTCAAAAAATATGATTATTACAATGTAGTAAAAAATAACATGCAAAAAAACAGAATAGGAAATGGAGGATTCTCTCTAAGAAGTAGGAAATTTTTAGAATTTTGTAGTCAATTCGAAAATTGCAATGGAGTCCCAGAAGATATTTTCTTTTGTATATTGAATTACGAAGAAGCCAAAAAACATAAAATTAATTTTGCTCCATTTGAACTTGCTTATAAATTCTCATCCGAACATAGTTTTAGAAAACTAACAAATAAGCATCCAGTATCTAAATCAAAATTTAACTTTCAAAATCATTTTGGTTGGCATGGAAAAAGGTTTTTAAATTCAGATAAATTGATGAATTTAAAATACGAAAATTAATTTTTTTTATTCAGTTAAATATTGTAAAAATAAGTTCTCAGCCAAGAACATACTGGCTTCTAAACTTAAATGAATTCTATCATGTACAAATCTATAGAATTCATTTCCGACTTTTAGAACATTTAAACAATAAATATCTTCGCAAATATAGTCAAGCAATGGTATATAATTTATATCTGCAAGATACATTCTTTGTCTAATTTTTTTATCAATTTCAAACACTTGTTTGTCAAGAAAATTATCACTAAAAATAAATATTTTATTTTCATTTAGCAAAATATTCTCATTAAAGTTTTTGCTATCTTCTGTCAATAATACTGAAGTTCCAATTAAATATACTTCAGTCTTATCGTTAAGTTCCATTAATTTTTTTTCAAAATCAAAATATGAGCTTTCAAATATAAAATCTTGTGATTTATGTTCATAGAAATACTTATACCTGTATGAAACAAATATTTTGTCAAATTCATAAGTATTTATTATTTTGTTAATTTCATCATATGCATACTCACACTTTTCTTCTCTTCCAGTAAAATTTTGACCACGCTTATAATCGTCAATAAGAGGAATGCAACCTGTCACTGCAAGGACATTTAATGAAAAATTATCATAGTTTTCTTTTTCAAGGAATCTTTTCATTCCTATAAAATAATTATGAGCGGTGCTATCTCCTAAAAACAAAACATTAGTCTTTTCTTGTGAGTAGCCAGATAAGCAATCTTCAGCTGAAGGTTTGTATCCAAAACCAGTTATAAAGCAAACATTTTCAAGGTAATTACCAGTTCTAGATGAATTAATATTAAAGTTAATTTCATCACTGTCTACAAATTTTTTATCATAAAAGTCTGTATATAATTCTTCGAAAAATTTTTTTTGATTAAATTTTTTATATCCTTCATCATTAACCATGTCTTTAGAACTTAAAACAGTAGTGTTTGTTACAATTACGTTACTTATTTCCATTGAAGACTCTAAATCGTTTGGTGCTGTTTTGATGCTTACTTCATTAGATGAATTAAAAATGAAAAAAGCTATTACAAAAACTGCCATAACATTCATTGAGTAAAACTTTTTATTAGTAATTTTGTATCTAAAATAATTTTCAATTAAATAGTATGAAATTGTTGATACTGAAAAAATTATTAAAATTAAAATTAGATCATTGGTAATGTAGTTAATTTTTTTGTTTATTTTAATTACTGGATCATGCCAAAGATACAAACTGTAACTGATAAGACCTATGAAATAAAAAATTTTTAAATTAATTACTCTATTAAATTTTTTAGCATTATTCATAGAAATTATTAAAAAAGATGTAGATAAACAAGTTGTTAATGTTGTCAATCCTGGATGGTCCAAATAGTTGTAGGGGACAAAAAATTGTGCAGTTAACACAATTAACAAAATAAAGCTTTTTACATTGTTAAATCTATTTTTTGTTTTATTTTCATATAAATAAAGAGCCGTAAGAGTTCCTATTAGGAATTCCCATAGTCTAAAAGGCAATAGATAAAATTTAAAACTGTAATACTGAACTGGAAGATTAGTAGACAGTAGAAAAGAAACTATAAACAAAACGAAAACATACTGTTTATAAAACTTTATATTCCTCGTTAATAATAAATATAAAAAAAAGGGCATAAATATATAAAACTGTTCTTCGATCGATAAACTCCATGTATGTAAGTACAGTTGAGTTTCAAGCTCTACATCGAAATAATTAGTATTATCCAAAAAGTAAAAGTTGGATAAATATAATAAGCTAAATATTGATGAATCAAATATTGTCTTTAAATCGCTTCCTAGAAATATTTTTGAACTTAAATAATTTATTATTAAAATCAAAAAAACTAGAGCAGGCAAAAGTCTTCTTATTCTTTTGTTATAGAAATTTAAAAAATTAAAAGTACCTAATTTAATCTCTGAGATAATTTTATGTGATATTAAGTAACCACTAATGACAAAGAAAACATCTACACCTAAATAGCCGGATTTAAATATATTAAAGTCAAAATGGTAAAAAATTACAGGAATAATTGCAAATGCTCTTAAACTTGTTATTTCTTTTCGATAGCTTAGATTATTCATTTTTTTACAATAAAAAATGGTTTTGAATTTATAATACTATGAATCATATGAAAACAATTACTTATGTGTATGGTTTTGGAAGAGAAAAAAAATTAAGTAACAATCCAAACTATTCTTCTGATTTCCTGTATGGTTTTGATTATTTTTTGAATAATAAATATGAAGTAAATTATATAATAGCTTCAGAAAGCACAAGCTTTATCCTAATTTTTATAGAAAAAGTCCTTCGAAAATTAACAAAACTACCTTTCTATATGAGTAATTATTTAAGTTGGAAGAATATAAGAACTCTTCTATCTTCTGAAGTTTTAATATTAACTAACGATACTATTGCACTTTCTCTTTTACCTGTATTGGCAATTCACAGATTAATAAAAAAAGGTAAAATTTTAGTTATTGTTATGGGTCTTTTGTCAAAACCAAAACCTGACAAATTATCAATTTTTCTACAAAATATAACAATTAAACTTTTACTGAAACTATCTTTTAAATTTATATTTTTAGGCAAAAAAGAAAAAGACTTAGCTTACAAAAAATATCAGAAATATGCAGATAAATTGAAATATATTCCGTTTTGTATTGATTCAAATTTTTGGAAATATGATGAAATTGAAAAAAAATATGATCTAGTTTTTATTGGAAATGATGGTAATAGGGACTTCAATTTTTTAATTGATTTAACAAATAGATTAAGTGACCTTAAATTCTTGGTTATTTCTAATAATAAAATTTTAAAAAAATATTTTAATACTCTTAAGCCTGATAATGTTGATTTCTTGGTTGGAAGTTTATCAGAGTCTGACATAGATGATAGAAAATTAAAAAAGCTTTACAATAGTTCTAAAATTTCGATCATACCACTGAAAGAGACTTTTCAACCATCTGGACAAAGTGTAGCTCTCCAATCTCTTTCTGTAGGGCTTCCAGTCATCATCACATCAACAGGTGGAAATTGGTTTTACGGAGAAAAAATTAATGATGAATTTTTAAAAGTTGTTAACAAAAACGACATTGAACTTTGGGAAAAAAACATTCGAAATCTTTTAAAACAAAATAATTTATCTCAAAATAAGTCCAATGATATATCAAATTTAATAATCGACAATCTTGATAAAAAAAGATTTGATAGAATTCTAGAATCTACCATATTCAAGAAATCTAGCCAAGATTATTAACTTGTATATTCTTTGACTATTGATTCTTGATTTTCTTAAAAATAATTTATTGATATCAAATTTTGGAATATATTTTTTCAGTTGAGACTTAATCAAAATTTCTCTAATTTTTACTTCATTATCATAAATTAATTTTTCTAAATCAAAAACAAAACCCATTTTTTCTCTGTCTAAAAAGTCATTATTAAAGTCTCTTTTCAAAATATCTTTTACATATTTTTTAGATGTCTTGTATTGAATTGTATTAGTTTTGCATGAGAGTAAGTATTCAACAAGTCTATGATCTACAAATGGAGATCTTACCTCCAATGAGTGCATCATTGAAGTTCTGTCAACTTTTAGATTCATCATCTCTGATAAATAAAATTTGTTCTCTAAAATCATTAAATTTTTAAATTTATTTTTTGAATTTTTTAAATATTTTTCTTTAAATTTTGTTTTATTACTAAAACCTAAAGCCTTTAAAAATTTTTTATCTTCAAAGTAACTTGCGTAACTTTCTAAATAATCACTGCTATATTTTAATATTTTATTACCAGTTCCTAGCCAACCTGGATAGATTTTATAAATTAAACTAATTATATGTTTCGACTTTTTGTTTAAATTAAATTCATTTTGAAATCTTTCGTATCCAAAAAATATCTCGTCTCCACCATCTCCAGAAATAGCAACTTTAAATTTATTGGATATTTCTTTTGCAATATATGATGACGGTTGGTTGGATGCATCCATATATGGTTCATCAAAATTTTCAATATTTTCTAATATATTTTCAAAGGTTGTATCTGAATCTATTTCTTTAATAATATTTTTAGTGTTGTATTTATTAGTAACTTGAGAAATATAGTTTCTTTCATCGTATTTTGGATTTCTATTAACAACTGAAAATGTTGGTACCTCACTTCCTAATTCATTTAAATTTTTAATAATTAAAGTAGAGTCTAATCCTCCAGAGCAAAATGCTGCAACGGGCACATCTGACCTCAGCCTAATTTTTATACTATTTGAAATCAGCTCATCAAAATCTTTATCATTAAAATTTCTTTTTTCAGATATAATTTCTAAAGGATCCCAATATTTATAAATTTTCTTTGTGATAGATTTAGAAAAATTAAACTTTACAATTTCTCCAGGGCTTACTTTTTTAATATGCTGAAAAATAGTATTAGGTGATGTGACTACACCGAGGTTTAAGAATTCTTCAAGACCAAAATTATCAATTTCTTTTTGATCACTAATCTTTGATAAAGAAATTAAGTTAGAACTAAAATATAAATTTTTTGTGTCATATGTGAAAAATAAAGGTTTTTGACCTGTCCTGTCTCTAATAAGCAATATGTCTTTTTTTAATTTATCAATAAAAACTATAGAAAACTGACCAATTAATTTATCAATAAAGCTGTGGCCTTCATTGATTAAGCCATGGAATAAAACTTCAGAATCTGAATTTTTTGAATTATAAACAATATTGTATTTTTCTAAATATTTTTTTAATTCAATGTAATTAAAAATCTCACCATTGAACATTAGTAAGTAGTTTTTATCTTTACTAATTAACGGTTGTGATCCATATTGACTTAACTCTAGTATTGAAAGTCTGTTAAAAATTAACTCTACGCTTAAATCAGAACTTTCTTCTTTGACATATTTAGTTTCATCAGGTCCTCGACAAATAATACGTTTATTTTCGGATTCTAAATTATTACTACGTATTTTTTCTTTTGAGGCTATGCCTATAAAACCACACATTTCAAACTGTGGGATACTCCCATGTGGGGTGAATTAAGTTTTCTTTTAGCAAAACTTCTTCCTGTTTTGCAAGGTTTAAATCTGACTCTACCATTGCATCAATTAAATCGTCTAAGCTAAATTTTGGTTTCCAACCAAGCTCTTTTTTAGCTTTCGTAGAGTCGCCCAATAAATAATCCACTTCATTTGGACGAAAATATTTTTCTGATGAAACTACATGATCCTCATATTTCATTCCAAGCTTTGAAAATACTTTTTCCAAAAATTCTCTTACAGTGTAAGTTTTTCCTGTTGCAATCACCCAGTCATCAGGGTTTTTGTGTTGTAGCATTAACCACATTGCCTCGACGTAATCTCCGGCAAAACCCCAGTCTCTTGATGCATCTAGGTTGCCAAGTGTCAATTTACTTTGAAGGCCAAGTGAAATTCTTGTAGCCGCTCTCGTAATTTTTCTTGTTACAAAAGTTTCTCCTCTGTGTGGGGACTCATGATTAAAAAGGATTCCATTAGCTGCAAAAAGATTGTAAGACTCTCTGTAAACTTTAGTTATATTGTGTGAAAACATTTTTGATGCTGCATAAGGACTCTTTGGATCAAAAGCCGAATTTTCATTTAATTTTTCTTTTACTCCTCCACCATACATTTCTGAAGAGGATGCTTGATAAAACTTAATAGTTTTGTCCACTGATTTTATTGCTTCTAATAAAGAAAGTGTTCCAATATTGCCCACCTGTGTAGATAGCATAGGGTTTTTGAATGAAACAGCTACATGTGACTGTGCACCAAGATTATAAATCTCATTAGGCATAATTTCTGAAACTAATGATGATATTGAGCTAGAGTCGATCAAATCAGAGTAGTGTAAATTAAGTTGACCCTCTTTTTGGTATTTTGAAATTAGACCGTCAATTCTTGATGTATTTATTGATGAAGAACGTCTAATAGTGCCGTGAACTTCATAATTCTTCTCCAAAAGAAACTTTGTTAAATAAAATCCATCTTGACCGGTGATGCCTGTAATTAAAGCTTTAGATTTCACAAACCAATCATAATCTAATATATCTGTTTTGATAGTTTAAATTTGTAAGTTTTATCTAAGTTGTTTAAAAAATATCCTAAAAAAGTATAAAAAATAAATGGATACCTTACACTCTCATTTGTTGCATCAAAAAATGAAATTGCAAGGACAGAGAGAATATACATAAAAATGAGATAATTTTTACTGTCTTTTTTAGAGATCTGAACTATTAAATACATGAAAAGAAAAAATGGAATCAAAGATATAACTCCACCACGTGCAAGAATATTGATAATAAAATTGTGAACATTTTCGTTGCTACCATCAGAACCTTGCCGATGTGCTAGCTCCATTTCAGGAATTATTGATGAGTAACCATAGCCTGTCAAAAGCAGATTATTTTTATTTAAGTTGAAAATAACATCTTGCCAAATTTCTAATCTCCAATTTGCATTATTTTCAGTTGAATAAAGTCTTCCATCTTGAATATAAAAAGAGGAGAATATCATACTTGTATTCTTTGATTCAACTATGGACTCAAGATTTGATGTGGTTTTTTCTACATAACTCGATGCTGTGTCCTCTCCATAAAGATTTAATTGAGAAACATGGTTTGTAGATATCATAAATATTAATACTCCCAATAAAAGAGTTATAAAATTCTTCAGATTTTTGTATACAAATGTAATATTTGTAAAAAATATAAATGTAAAAAATATAAAAGCACCTAAAAAAGCTCCTTTACTCTTGTATAAAAGGAAAGGTAAGTACAAGGAGTTTACAAAAATAAAATATGTAAAAATATGATGTTGTTTTTTTAATTTTATTATTGCAATTATTTGTGCTGAAATAATAACTAATGCAAGGTCACTACCCTTTAAAAAATCAAATTTATCTGAATAGCGAAAGAAAAACTCCTGTAAAAAGTCTGGATAGTTTACTGTTTCTGTAAAAAAAAGAATAAATGGTAGCAACATGTAAACGATAAAAAACCAACTATCTTTTGGTAAGAAATTAGATAACAATAAACTTACAAAAATTAATGATGCCATCCAAATATAAGAACTAGATTTAATTATGTACTCTGTGAATATGGGTTGCTTTACTATCACAGAAGAAAAAATAAAAACCGCTATGAGAAACTTAAATGAATTTTGTAAACTCTTATAATTTTTGTTATTAACAAATAACAAAATTAACGACACTACAAATAGACCACCTACAATTAACTCGCCTAACCTATAGTCAAAAAATGTAAGACCGGTAAAAGATCGTCCAGAAAAGGATATTAATAAAAGCGCTAAAAATAATATGTTTTTGAAGATGTTAAAAATAATTTTGTTATTCATTTATATAAGTATATTTTTTAGTTTATTTAGCTTATAAATAATTTGATAAAAATTTATTCTATTGTTGACCGCATAAGTATTATTAGATTGATCATTACTAATGTTTTGAATAAG
>Ga0310343_10000284_pt1 | contig 23811 bp, 19 predicted proteins | sample HC15DNA2025_MG_FD_203519 | JGI IMG/M metagenome (GOLD analysis project Ga0310343, IMG submission 203519) | Marine microbial communities from station ALOHA, North Pacific Subtropical Gyre - HC15-DNA-20-25_MG | ecosystem: Environmental > Aquatic > Marine > Oceanic | place: Pacific Ocean: North...
TTACTAGAAAATGAGTGGGAAAAGCATGAATTAAATGAAAATATACCACTAAAATTTTCTGGTTGCCTAGGTCCGTGCAGTATGCGCAATGTCGTGATATTGGATACTGTGGAAGGGCCGATATGGCTAGGCGGATTAAGCAGTGATGAACATTACAGAGGTATTATTGAATGGGCTCGGGATTATGCCACTAATGGACCCGAATCTAGCCTTTCAGAAATAGTACAACAATTAATTTTTGAGCGCACAGAGAGTTTTAAAATTCGTGAGCCTCGAAGAAATTTCTGATTGATTTAGCAGCAGCCAGAGTCTCTAAATGGGGCTAGGATAAATTCGACTTTATCAACGTCATTTATATTTCTCAGTTCAGTTATCATTCCTCTGATAGCACCAGCTTCTCCACTTACCTGCATGGTATCTACACATGTGTGACTTGTGGACAGGCAATTATGATGATAGGATGTAATTTGAAATTGTTCTGAATGCCTTAACTCTGCGATTTTATGCTCCACATTGTGTTGAAAATATACCACTGCAGTACCTTCTACATGTCTATTTTCATCAATAGATTCTAGATCTCCCCTAATCGATACATCTGCAAAGTGAATACTAGCATCACGCAAAAACAAACTTCGATTATTGTAACCCGTCTGTTGAATGAATCCATCTAGCCGTCCTGCAAATTCTTTGTCAACGCTGAAGGTGATGATTTGACTCATATATAGCCGAGACGTCCATCGTTAATAATAATAACTTCTGACCTATTTATTAGTTCTGATTATATAGTTATTAGCGGGCGCGAGGCCAATGAATAGCACCGCATATCGAGCCGCTTTGATGAGTTTAGTACTAGTTTTGTCCAGTCTAGCTGGATGTCTAGGTGGAGACGAAGAAGAAGACCCAACAATCATGGTATCAACTTACCACGTTGGAGAGTTAGTATCTGCAGTCGCGGGTGATACCCTCGATGTTGAGATAATCAGCCCTTCAAACATACCAGTCCATGACTATGAGCCATCTGCAGCAGACATTGCTAGGTTGATGGATTCCGAGATTTTCTTCTATCACGGACTCAATCTAGAGCCATGGGTAGATACAACACTAGACGCTCTTGGAGATGATGCTCCAATCGCTGTAATGACTCACACAATGCCAACTGGACAGGATACGCTTGATTACGAATCAGTATTGATTTCTAATCTATGTGAAGTTCTGACTGAGGGGCCATTTGAGAGTACTACTTTGGGTACCATGTCCGATGACCATGATGATCACGATGACCACTCAGATGAGGAAGGCGACCATGATGATGACCACGATGACCACTCAGATGAGGAAGGCGACCATGATGATGACCACGATGACCACTCAGATGAGGAAGGCGACCATGATGATGACCACGATGACCACTCAGATGAGGAAGGCGACCATGATGATCACGATGATCATGAAGGACACGAACATGCAGAAGCAGAGGAGACTATCCAGAATCCAGCAGATTGTCCAGCTGACACAGTAATCTCAATCTTCCACATGGAAGAGGGAGAATACGTTCTTGAATTCGAATCAGAGCATGATGAGGACTTCAACATGGCTGCTTTGAAGATGCCAGGTGGACACGCACACCACCACCACCATGGTCATGGCTCAGGTCCATTCGAGTGGGCGGGAATTTTCAGTATCACTGATGTATCTCATACATGGACAATGGAGAAAGTCGACGGTTCCTATGCCGACCCAAGCATGCGCGTGGTCCTAATTCCAACCGACACACCTACCGAAGAAACAATGCACAGTTTGGAAGATGGCGTAGAGGCGCTTATCGAAGGCGACACATGTACAATCATAGAAGATGGAGAATCCATGACACCTGTTGAAGGTGGATCATGCTTTGAATGGCACGTTGGTACTGGAGACATCTCTACATTTACTATTGATACAACTGGAATAAGTGGATTTGCCGCTTACACAGCACACAGTCCGTATGAATTCGAAGCTACTCAACACTACCTCAAAGACTCAGCTGGTAACGATGTCGAACACGTTGCCGAAGAAGGCGGTGGTGGCCACGGTGACCATGGAGACCATGGTGATGAACACGGAGATGAGCATGGAGACGAGCATGGAGATGAGATGTGCCACAACACCGATACTCACGAGAACTACGAATCCACTGAGGAAGAGTGTGAGGCTGCTGGACATGTTTGGATGGAAGATGGTCACGATGACCATCACGGCGTCTGTCACGATACTACTACACACGAGAATCATGATGAGTACGAAACTGAAGAGGAATGCGAGGCTGCAGGCCACATGTGGATGGAAGAAGAAGAACATGACCTTCCTGAAATCCATGCAGATTTCGTCGCTCACACACTATCTTTCCCAGAGGATGATCATGATGACCATGACGATGATCACGATGACCACTCAGATGAGGAAGGCGACCATGATGATGATCATGATGACCACTCAGATGAGGAAGGACACCACGAAGTTGGATACGTTGTCATTCACATTGAGGAAGAGGGAGATTACGGGTTCGCTCTACCTACTGATGTAGAATTCTTCGTTCTCATGAATGATGATCACGACCATGGTCATGACGACCATGATGACCACTCAGATGAGGAAGATGACCACTCAGATGAGGAAGATGACCACTCAGATGAGGAAGACGACCATGATGATCACTCCAGTGAAGAGATTGAGTATGACCCACACAGCTGGCTATCTCCACTTGCATTCAAGGCTCAAGCAGACCTTGTAGTTGAAGCCTTAAGCCAACAGTACCCAGAGCATAAAGATACGTTCGAAGAGAATGCTGAAGCGTTCAAAGCAGAATTGGATAGCCTACACATGAAGTACAGTGCTATCAGTGACGAATGTGAGCAAAGGACTGTCGTTGCCAATCACAATGCCTACTCCTACATTGGACAACTCTATGACATACGCTTCGTAACCGTTCATGGATTAGATCCAGAAGGCGAACCATCAGCAGCAGATATTGCTGAAGTTCTTGAGCAAATTGAAGAAGATGGCCTGACTGTACTATTCGTAGAAGAATACACCAACCCTGACGCTGTAGCAGGAATTGTTGAACAGACAAAATCTGGCACCATGCCTGACGGAATCAGCATCCAGACTCTCTATACAATGGAGATGCCACCAATGGATTCAGAAGATAACTACCTCAGTCTGATGGAAAAGAACCTGGATAGCTTAAAGGCCGGAATGGGCTGTTAAACAAGTTCAATTTTGTAACGTTAGGAGATTAGATTGTGGATACTGTAGACTACATTCCTATCTTATTTGTGGGAACTGTATTTTTCTATCTGACTTTCAAAATGATGCGTAGATACTTACAAGCAAGGTCTCTTTGATAAATAATGAAGGATGGGATTTCCGTCCTGAATCAAAGTAGAGGCGCGGATTATGCTGACCGGTGAATCAGAAAAAATGGAGATGAATGACTACATTTTGGAAGTCGAAGATCTTTCGGTGATTCGTTCTGGTAAATTAGTAATTTCAGACATTAATCTAAAAATTGCTAGAGGCGAATTCGTTGGAATTGTAGGGCCAAACGGAAGTGGAAAAACAACTCTTCTTCTTTCTATACTCGGAATTCTCAATGCAAAATCAGGTAGGATTCGAATACACGGCTGCGAGCCGATGTGTCGGAGCAATGATGGGAGAATATCATGGGTCTCTCAAGCAGCATCAAATATTCCTAACAACTTACGAATAACAATTCGGGAACTAGTAAAATTGGGTTCTATTTCAAGTCGAAACATGTTTTTCCCTGATCGAAAAAAGATAGATCCAATTGTTGATAAGGCAATAGAAATGGTCGATTTGAAGGATGTGGAGCATACCGATGTTGCAAGACTATCGGGGGGGCAAAGGCAGAGAGCAGTAATTGCCAGAGCCTTGGCATCAGAAGCTGAATTTATCATTCTTGATGAGCCACTAGTTGGTATAGATCGAAAAGCCAGAAGTTCCTTGTTGAAATTGTTAGACAAACTATGTCATGATGCTGGAAAGACGATACTAATGGTATCTCATGATTTAGCTGCTATTCGCCAAACCGCTCATAGAATGATTTACCTTGAAGAAACTATCAAATTCGATGGCGAAACAAGTGAATTTCCAGATCTTACTGAAATTGCTGAATTAAGGGGAATAAATCCAGTACACGATGAATCGAGCGGACACCAGCATTAGGAAATTAGGCTAGGAGGTGATACTAGATGTTTAGAGGAATTATTGAAGAAATTGGAAGAGGGACTCTACGAACAGTATCTCCGATTTTAGAATTCTTTGCACCAATTGTTCCGGGCAATACCTTCCCGTTATATTTCGAAATTGGATTATTTCAAAGTGCATTAATAGCTGCAATTTTATCCACTATTATTGCTGGACTCATGGGTTCTTTTCTTCTAATTCGTAATCTTTCCTTAATTGGCGATGGTTTAGCACATGTGTCTTTCGGCGGGGTTGCTTTTGCGATTGTTATTGGGTCAGCAGAGGAGTCATTACTCTGGGCGTTACTTTTCAGCACTATTGCTTCAATTTTGATTTACGAACTACAATCAAGAGAGTTACTGACTGGGGATGCATCAATTGCAATCTTCCTTACAGGTATGTTGGCACTTGGCTTAATGATGCTTGGATTATGGGGTGGAGGCATAACCAGCGATGTTCACGGTTATCTTTGGGGTAGCTTGAACTTAATCACACCCTTTAGTCTCGGAATTATCACCATAGTTACTTTCATAGTGATAATTTGTTTATTTTTCATTCATCCAATTTTGTTGGCAACCACCATTGATCCATTAGCGGCAAGGGTTCAGGGGTTGCCAGTGCGGGATGTTGGATTATTGTTCAGTGTTCTAACTGCAGCAGTGGTAGTTAGCATGGTCAAAATCGTTGGCGCTTTGTTGGTGACTGCACTTTTAGTAACTCCAGCAGCTACCGCTCAATTCGTTGGTAAGAGCTTTCGTTCCTGCGTTCTTTGGACGCTATTTTTTGGTTTGACTTCGACGATTGTAGGGATATATTTCGCAGCAGAAACGGAAGCAGCAAGTGGCGCTATGATTGCTTTAACTGCCGCCACAATTTTTGCAGCAGTAGCAACGTTCCAAATAGTAATCAAGCCTAGTTCGGAAGCATAACTCGAAGTCATCCAAAACGCTGCCTTTGGGCCTCGATAGCGACAGAGGATAATGGTGCCTGTAGATTGAAAGAGGGTACAAATCCTGTCATTGGGATTCTGATGATTTCGTCAACTGAAGATAATACCTCATCGCTGATGCCTTCTCTTTCACCTCCGACGATTAGAATTACATCACCAGTCAAGTCTACTTCCCAAGGTGTCTTTTCCCCAACATCTTCAACCGCGATTATTCTGAATCCTGCCTGTTTAGCAAACTGAATTGATTCAATTGCGTTACGCCAGAAAACTGGAATGAAGCGATGTGCTTTCATGGAAGCACGTTTCGCTGCACTTCTTTCTTGATTATTCAATGGACCATCTATGATTACAGCATCTGCCCCAGAAACTTCCGCAGTACGTATACAAAAACCGATGTTGACAGGGTATTTTGCCCCATCAAGCATCCAAATTAGACCGCCGGATTGGAGAACTTCTTCGAAGGTAGCAGATGGATTTCTTCCTATCAAAGCAAGAATATCGGGCGCGCCATCAGAGTTGTCCCTTGCCATTCTCCACAAATCATTCTCTGAACCTTCAATCACAAGAATTTCTGATTTTTCTGCCATAGAAATAATTTCGTCAACTTCCTGATTACCATGAGCTCTTTTTGTTAAAATCAATGAAATGGGGTCTCCGTTTTCAATAGCATCTCGAACCTCGTCGGTTCCACAGAGTTGCATTGACATTAGCATCACTCATTGACGATTTTTCATCTCAAAAATTGGTATTGGATTCATCTTATGTGAATTGGCTTTGTTGAATCCCCGATAAATTTCGAGGACCCGATGTTGTCTTTCGGTCAAATCCTTCGACGGATTTTCTTCATGCCTCATTGCCCATTCTAGTTCAGCGTATGTCGCTCCGATTTGATCTTCATCAGTTCTACCATCTTCCCATAATCCGTCCGTAGGTGCAGCCTGTTGAATTTCCTCAACTATGTCTAGAGCCTTAGCAATCTCATAGACTTCTGATTTCATCAGGTCGGCGATAGGTGAAATATCGACTCCACCATCGCCGTATTTTGTGAAAAAGCCTACTCCAAAATCCTCGACTTTGTTTCCTGTTCCAACTACTATTCCACCTGTCGAACCTGCAATCGCGTAGAGAGTGGTCATTCGTAGACGAGCACGGGAATTAGCTAGTGAGAGGGAGGACAAATCGTGTTCATTCATTTCTTCAGTGAATGAATCATATGTACCTGTCAAATCTACTAATCTGCCTTCTACATTATCAAAATTAGATTCTAGCCAAGAAATATGCTTGTTCGATAACTCGTTTTGCTTTCGATCTTGGTGGATTGGCATATTGAGAACAATTGTAGTTAGACCTGTTTTAGCCGAGAGAGTTGAAGTTACGGCAGAATCGATGCCACCAGAAACCCCAATGACTAGGGTGGATATGCCATTACTTTTGGCATAATCTGCTATCCAAGCGGTAATTTCGTCCGCTAATTCACTCCAATCAATCACATTCTCACCGTTTCAATGACATGCTAAGCCGTATTTCTTTAGACGCCAATAGTTGTATGGCCATGGAGTAATGAATCCTACGAATAACATAATTGGAATTACCCACCATGTCAATGAAGGTTCTCCCATGATTAGAAGATCGGTAGCATTCATCGAAGATTCCATTGCTATCATCGAAATAAGAGACATCCCAATAGCTACTCTGAATGCTTCTCTAATTCCCCCCATCTGTTTGATTAAGATGAAGGTCTCAAGTGCTATTGAGGTCATGATTCCATTGAACATTGCAAGCATCATAATCGACATTGCAGTCCAGCCAAGTGCATCAAGATAAGGAATAAATTGGAAAGCGGCAATTGTTCCAAAATCACCAATGCTACAGCCAATCAAGCACCACTTGGTATTGTGTGCTGACTGTTTCCATACACTTCCATCTCGCCAATGGAATTCATCTCCAAGGCCATCCACGGTGTATCCGATTGCTCGCACTGCACTGGACAAATTTTCTCTTGATGAGCCAGTGTGAGAAATGACCGCGGTTCCTTGCTCATGAGAAACCTCGGCAGAACTAACACCAGATACTGATTGAAGAGCATCGCGAACTCTAGATGAACATCCGTCACAGGTCATTCCCCCGACTTCGAGCGTGATGGTATCTGACATGTATACAACCCCGCTGAATTAGCCTTTGAACCCTTGCAATTAGCCATAAGCGCCCTTTGGGCGACCCCCTCAAGTTCAAGACGACATCTCAGTTCGGGTGCTCCGATGGTAGTGCCCACGCAAGCAGGTGATCTTGATCCGGTCGCTCTAGAGACTGCCTTAATGCAAACCTGGAGCGATGAGAAGACATTCGCCCAGAGCATTGAGGAGCGCCGCCAAGGTGCATCTCCTTTCACCTTCCTAGAAGGTCCGCCTACTGCTAACGGAAAACCTGGTATTCATCACGTTATTTCTCGTCTATTCAAGGACTTAGTTTGTCGATGGAAGACTATGGAAGGGCACATCGTGGAAAGAAAGGCTGGCTGGGATACTCACGGACTTCCTGTTGAAATCGAAGTTCAAAAACAACTGGATTTGATGAGTAATGAAGCGATTGAGGCCTACGGTATGGAAGCATTCAATCAGAAATGCAAGGAGAGTGTTTGGACTTACGAACAAGCATGGCGAGAAATGACCGAAAGAATGGGATTCTGGGTCGACATGGATGACCCGTATGTTACCTTGCACGACGAATTCATTGAATCTGCTTGGTGGTCTTTGAAGCAAATGTTCGACAAAGGACTGTTGTTCAGAGGACATAAGGTCCTACCTTATTGCCCCCAAACAGGAACCAGTTATTCTAGTCATGAAGTTGCTCTTGGATACAAGGAAGTTTCAGAACCTGCGGTTTTTGTTAAGTTCAAATTGTTAGATGATGATGCTTCTGTCTTGGCTTGGACAACCACTCCTTGGACGCTCCCTGGAAATGTTGGACTCGCAGTTGGGCCAGATGTGACTTATGTTCGAGTCAAGATTACAGCTCCGCCATCAGACTCATGGGAGGGGCGTGGAGGATCTCCAATAGAGGAAGAATTGATTCTTGCCAAGGACCTAATGAGTACAGTTTTGAGACATCAAGTGGAAGTTATTGACGAATTTCCAGGCTCAAATTTAGTCGGCATGTCATACCAGCCTCTGTTTGAAGGTGCAATTGATGGATCGAATCATCCCGCTGCTTGGACAATCGTAGGTGCTGACTTCGTTACCACTACTGACGGCACAGGTGTTGTACACACAGCGGTAATGTATGGTGAAGACGATTACAATCTCGGAATGAAGGAAGGTTTTCCTGCACAACATACCGTTGGAATGGATGGAAGATTTGTTGAAGGAACTCATATGCAACTTGACGGAAGATACGTCAAGGATTGTGATTCCGATATTATTGACCTACTCGCAGAGCAAAATTCACTCTACAGAGAGCACACATATACTCACGATTACCCACATTGTTGGCGAACCGATCATCCTCTGTTGTACTATGCAATGGACAGCTGGTTCGTTCGAATGACTGCGGTCAAGGAACAAATCCTGCAATACAATTCCGAAGTAGAGTGGGCTCCTTCGTGGACTGGTGAAAAGCGCATGGGTGAATGGCTTTCCAACATCAAAGATTGGGCGATTAGTCGAGAAAGGTATTGGGGGACTCCAATCCCAGTTTGGATTTGCCAAGAATGTGGTAAGGAACACTGCATAGGAAGTATCGCTGAAATGGAGGAAATGAAAACCGCTGATTCCCCAATGCCTCCAGAATTACACAGACCCTACGTTGACGATGTAAAATTGCACTGCCCATCGGATGGATGTTCTGGAGAAATGATTCGAGAGCCCTATGTCATGGATTGTTGGTTCGATTCAGGATGTGCTTCTTTCGCCCAATGGCATTATCCATTTGAGAACCATGATAAATTCGACGGTTCATTCCCTGTGGACTACATTTGCGAGGCTGTCGACCAAACTCGTGGTTGGTTCTATTCGCTCATGGCAGTATCTACTACGGTATTCGACAGCATATGCTACAGAAGATGTCTCTCATTGGGTCATATTCTGGATAAAGATGGTAAGAAAATGTCGAAATCAAGAGGGAATGTTGTCAATCCCTGGGACCATTTCAACAAGGAAGGTTCAGATTCAATTCGCTGGTATATGATGACACAAAGTGCCCCTTGGTCACCAACCAATTTCGACCCTAACGGAGTTCGCGAGTCATATGCTAAGATGTTCCTGACTCTTTGGAATGTTCATCGATTCCATGCAGACTATGCCGCACTTGATGGATTTGACCCAGATGAGGAGGGAGGATTTGTTGAGGTATCTGAAAGAAGTCCACTCGATCGTTGGATCCTCTCAAGATTACATACGGTTTCCAATGCTTACCACGACCAATTCGTTGCTTGGGATTTCCATAAAGCAGGTAGGGATTTGGAATCATTCGTTGTTAATGACTTGTCCAATTGGTATGTGCGCAGAAGTCGGCGACGACTTTGGGATGAGGCTGATTCGAGCGATAAGCGAGCCTGTCAGCACACCCTCCACGAGGTACTTCTCACAGTTTGCCGTCTGATGGCACCGGTGGCTCCATTCATGCCAGATCAGATTCACCGAGACCTGACTGGAGTATCCGTACATCTTGCTGATTGGCCGGTTGGCTCGAAATTAGTAGATTCAACCCTACCACCTCAGGACTGGGCATTGGAGCAAGAGATGGCCTTGGTTCGAACGTTGGCAGAAACCGGACGTCGAATTCGGGTTGAAGCGGATCGTAGACAAAGACTACCATGTAAGTCGGGATGGATAGTTGGTGGCCCGGACATTTCACAATTTCATGATTTATTGTCTGAAGAATTGAATGTTGAATCGCTGACTACGGAAGATGACCTCGAGCGCTTCCAAAGAATCGTTATCGAACCGAATAGAAAGTCACTTGGTGCAAAGTGCCGTCAAGATTTGCCCGCGGTTCTAGCATTGCTCGCAGAAGCAGAACCTGATAACCTACTACTCGAAATTGACGCAGGAATCTGTATCCTTGAAGGATATGACATAACAATGGAAGACATAGAAATTCGTAGAGTCGAACAAGAAGGTTATGCTGCAGCAACAATCTCTGACGAGGACATAGGAGATGTCTCTTTGGTACTCGACATGGTTTTGGACCAAGACTTGCTATCCAAAGGTCTAGCTCGTGATATTATTCGTAGAGTACAATCAAAGCGTAAGGACCTAGATCTTGATGTTGAAGCCACAATTAATCTGGCTGTCTGGATTGATGGACTTGACTTGTCGGACTCCGACTGGGGTCACCTTCAATCTGAAGTCAGGGCGGGTTCAGCAAGCCTGAACCAAGGCATTGCAAAGGGAGATAACTTCGAAGTGGATGGTGTCTCGGTGACCTTTGATGTAGAATCTTAAATTCAAATCGCTATTGAAGGACCATATTCTGCTGGCAAAAGTAACTCTAGCCCGAACAATGGGTCGGGGTCTGTTGAATCATGATAAGCGATAAATGAGCCACCATCTGGTAGAATCCCCATACTCGCAAAGTCAAACCGAATGTCATTTCCTGCACCAGATGTTGAATCTAGGTCGCCTTGACCAAGATAGGTCATTGAATCGGGTTCAAGAGATTCCGAGAAGCCTCTAACATGCCAGGCAACATCAACATCTGGGCCTTCTGCACTCTGGTATCTGATATTTACAACCATTAAATCGTGAACTCCACTTGAATGCCATTCCCATTCTTCAATTTCAGTAGCGACTCCGCTTATGTTGTAATTCTGCAAATCCCAAGTTTCTCCACCATCCCAGGACATGTAGTGTGTAATCCCAACACCGCCTGACAACCCGGCAAAGCAATGTAGAGCCGATGAAGAATCAAAAGCACAGTACTGAGTAGGAAGTGATGAACCATTCAGTGTTGTAGCAGACCACCAATTTAGAGAAGTGTCGACAAATGCGTCGGTTCCATCGGTGAAGTAGTCGGGAAAATATAACCCGCCTGAAGGTACGGGAAACGCTCGCATCTCTTTATGTGGTTTTGTGAAATCCCATTCGGGACCCAATCCTTCCGCAGTTAAATCCACCTCGATTGAATCGAGGTTAGCGTCTCTATCGGGGAAATCAAAGTAATCATAATTCAATCCATCAGTGGAAATTTGACCGCCGAGATTTGCAACTTGATGCCAGAAATTTGAGATTACCAAAGTTGCATATTCACCATTACCATAGATTCCACCATTAATTGGGCCTACGACCTCGACCTGCCAAGAACGATCGTAGAATGGTTCGGGAGTGCGATTGAAACACCAACTCCATTCCTCATCATCTGCATCATACAGAAAAGCATAGAATTGGTCAGCTCCACTACTACTTGGATATGGGAACCAACCCATGGAAATCAAATCTCCATTCGTGGCCTGAACGATACTACCTTCGCCAAGACCTTCTTGCCCCGGAACTGTTGGCTTCGGCTCCCTACATCCTATCTGAGATAGTACACTTGGGCGATATTCCTGCCAAGTGTGACCTCTATCTTCTGACCAAGTTGGATACTCGCCACCAAAATTGAGAATCCAGCCTTCTTTGGTGGCCGCAAGATAGTGTTCACAGCAATTACCCCCTTCTTCATTTCCGAAGACCGCCCAACTAGAATTACCCCAGGACTGGTTACTAAATGGTGAACTGACTTCGAAGTATCTAGCATCCGAATGCCCCATTGGATTATCGACGTAAATCATGTCTTTATCCCAGTCCGGGATTGAATCACTTTGGCTAGAAGAAGACCCACTGGAAAGACATCCAGCGAAGGACATGGTGAAGACCATTAGGGCCGCACAGGTCACTCTTCCGCTACGCTGCATGACTAACGCTAGAGCTTTGCACTGGGTCAGTATTTCGGTGCTTCGCTTTCTCGATATGAAAGATTCAGGTGTAAAATTGATAAATCAAATCCTTGAACTAATCGGGGTTGGATTGAAGGGGAGTATTGACTCGTGTGCTATTCGATGCGTAGAGCTCTAGCCTTGGCCCTGCTGATGTTAATGATGACGATTACACCGATGCCTGCTTCGGCACAGGGCACCGGAAATTCAATTGTAATCAATGAAATTCTAGTATCTGTCAACAATGCAAACTACGGAGGAACTGACTGGAATGGAGATGGTTCGATGGGTTCTTACAGTGATCAATATGTTGAGTTGTACAACCCAACCTCAGAAGCAATAGATATTGGTGGATGGTACCTAGACGATATTGCAGATGGAGGTTCACCTGCTTGCAGCATCAAGTGGGATACAATTCTTGAACCGGGCGGCTATATCACATTCTTTCGATCTTGGACACAAATTGAATTCGATTATTGGGATGGAGACACAATTAGAATACTCGATGGTAATATGAATGAAATCGATACTGTGAGTTACCAAGGAGAAGACTCCGATTGGGATATTCCGTATGGATACGATTCAACTGGAAATTGGGCAAAACTTTCGGATGGTGCTCCAACTCCGGGAGGAGTTAATGATCAGGAATGGGTAGGTGTAGCAAACGTAGTGCAAGGTAACTGCTACCCACCTCAAGATCATATCCATCGAGGTGAATATGTCCTAGAAGGTCGAGTTGTTACAATGGAATCGCAAAATTCTGTCATCGATGATGGTCGTATTCTCGTAATCGATGGAATGATTGAGGCTGTTTGGAGTGCCTCTGACCAAACCCCGTCGGCTGCAGAGGGTGTTGTATCAATTCCAACCAGTGGCACAATATATCCGGGTTTCATCGACCCACACAATCATGCGAAATACAACATTATTCCACTATGGGATCACGGAACTGATGGCTGGGATAACCGCTACCAATGGCAAGCTGAGGATTCATACAGAGATGCGAAGGAAGTTGGTTGCTCCCTAACCGATCCTACTGCACAAAGATTTGCGGAATTAAGGGCAATAGCAGGAGGAAATACTGCACTACAAGGAAGTTCGACGTCCTATACTGACACATTCGAAACAATGCTTGCAAGAAACATAGAACTCTACAATTTTGGCAAGGATTACATCCACACAAAGGTCTCAGAATTGGCTTCTGATTATCAGGGAAATCACATCAAAGACGGAAATGCATCCGGTGAACTAGATGCTTGGTTCTTACATCTTGCAGAAGGAATTGATGAATCAAGTAGAGCAGAATTCGATATCTTGGTACAAAATGATTTACTCGTTGGAGAATTGGTTGTGATTCATGGAACAGGATTAACCCAAGCAGAATTCGATGCACTCGGAAATGTAGGAGGAAGTCTCGCTTGGTCGCCTACTTCTAACCTAATCCTTTACGGAGAAACTACGGATATTGCAACTGCTAAGGCTGAAGGTGTAAACATAATGATTGGACCTGACTGGGCCCCTTCAGGTTCGAAGAGTTCGATGCACGAATTGAAGACTGCAGATTGGTGGGATCAGAACGTACTTGGAGATATTTTCACAGATTATGAATTGGTTCAAACGATTACTACCAATATTGTAGATGCGATTGGTTGGACTGATTTTACAGGTCGAATTCAACCTGGTCTTGCCGCTGATCTTGTTGTCCTCGATACCTTCCATGCCGACCCTTATCGTAACGTTGTAGAGGCAATTGACCCCGATGTACGTCTTGTCGTAGTAGGAGGACTAGCCGTATTCGGTGATGTCGACATAATGCAAGCCATGGACGATGAAATTCAGATTATCCAAGGAGAGGGGTTCACTAAGGCCGCTGACATAACCTACGATGGAGTTCCTGAGGCAACACAAACTGTGGATGAACTAATGGCTTTCTTAGCAAATTGTAACCAAGGTGCACAAGTCCCCCTAGAATATCTATTCACTCTAGGTGATGAGAGATACTTCGATGTCCTGAACCGTTCTCAGACTTTCCAAAATGGGAGAAGCATTGACCTATGGTCTGAATATTATGATATTGATTTAGACGAAGATGGCCACAGAGTAGGTGGTACCGTTGGAGGAGCAGATCCCATCAACACAACAATCGAACCGAATAACGGTGGTAATGGAAATAATGGCGGTTCGACTGTTCCAGAACCTGATTTGCCAAACGTGTTCGCAACATATGGACCTAGGGGAGCGACTCTTTCTCATCCAACGACTATAGAGGAAGGAATACATCTCGAAAGTTGCAGCTCCGATAACGGACAAACAACGCCCGAGGACAAAGAATTGCTCTGTGGTTCGATTTTAGTTGTAATGCAACCCACCGATGATTGTATTGAATTAGAAGGATGGTACTGTCAATTAGAGGTAGGTGACGCCTTTGCAGTACCTAGTAAGCTGTGCGAGGATACTGGCTCTTTGCCTACTGATGTGACCTGTAGGGATGCTTGGTCATACTTGGATATAGAGGAGGAGCCTGAACCTGAACCTGAGCCAGACTTACCAGAAAACGAAGAAGACCCACTATTGGAAGGACCATTGTATTGGGTTGCAGTGATTTCATTGATTGGACTTCTAGTCGCTTCGATTGTGACTATCAATCAGAACCTTCGAGGTTCAGATGAAGATGAATGATTAAGATAATCGCCAAGTTGGCCCATCAGGGCCATCTTCGACAATAACATCCATCGAAGTGAGTTCGTCGCGAATCTCATCTGCGCGATTCCAGTCCTTTGATTGCCTGGCAATTTCCCGTTCATTCAGTAGAGACTCTACTTTATCGGCAACCTCTGCTCTAGCAGAGTCTGCCCTAGCTCGTCCTGCTAACACCTCTTCTGAACTTGGTAGAAGTCCCAAAACCTCACCTGCATATTGCTCTAACCAAGTAGCAATATCTCTGCCAGAATATTGAGAAATAACCTCTTGAATCCCTATAATCGCGGCTCTAGAATTAAAGTCATCATTCATTGCATCCGTGATACGTTGGCTGGCTTCAGATAGGTCTGCACCTGAATCTGAATCTGAAGAAAGAGATACGCCATATGCCTCAATCAACCTCTCATAATGAATTCCGGCATCCTCTAAGAATTCAGGAGATAAGTCAATTGGATTTCTATATGGGATACTCAGTAATGCATAGCGAAGAGTAAGTGGAGTGTAGTTCTCGAAGGCTTCTCTAACCGTCCAAAAGTTACCCAGACTCTTACTCATCTTTTCACCATCGACATTCACGAAGCCGTTGTGCATCCAATATCCTACAACCGGCTCACATCCTGTACAACACTCGGATTGGAAAATCTCAGCCTCATGATGGGGGAATCTAAGGTCATGTCCACCACCGTGAATGTCAAACTGTTCTCCAAAGTGATTGAGAGACATGGCTGAACACTCAATGTGCCAACCGGGTCTACCATCTCCCCATGGGCTCTCCCAAAATGGTTCACCTGGCTTTGCTAACTTCCAAAGGGCAAAGTCGCGATGATCTCTCTTACCTGAGCCGGTGTCTGTAACCCTACCCCCAGCACCTGCTCTGACCATCTCTAGGGTTTGACCCGTTAATTGTCCGTATTTTTCAGGTGCTGTGTCTATCTCAAAATACACACCATCATCGCCAACATAGGCGTGTCCCTTTTCTTGTAACTTAGAAATCATATCGATGATTTCTGATATGGTCTCAGTTACTCTAGGGTAGTGGTCAGCCCTAAGGACGTTCATCGCATCCATTACTTCGAAATAATCATCGATATTTCGATTTGAAACCACAGAAAAATCAACACCCTCTGATTCGGAAATATTGAGTATCTTATCATCTATATCAGTGAAGTTCTGAACATAATCAACCTCGTAGCCGCTGGCTTCTAGCCAACGGTGCACTAGGTCGAAGGCCAAGTAGCAGCGAGCATGTCCTAGATGACTAGGAGAGTATGGTGTGATTCCACAGACATACATGCTAACTCTACCCTCGTTAAGGGGCGAGAATTCTCTCTTCTCGCGAGTACGTGTGTCGTAGACCCTGAGAGTCATTCTGATTGCTCTGCGTGGCTTATCGGTCAAGAACCCCGCGCCGCTTCCACAAGCGCGCGATACAATCCGATATGTCCAATGCGCTCTGGGTGCCATTGAACTCCTATGCAAAATGTCTTGTCAGTTCGCTCTACACCCTCAATCAATTTATCATGTACAGAATAGGCACTAATTTGCAAACTTCCTGGGTCAGATATTCCTTGATGATGAGTAGAGTTTGCAATAACTTCGTCACCCATTATTGCATTTAGACGAGTGCCTCCAATAATCGAAACCCCATGTTCAGTCACCTCTCCATCCCAGCCTCCATGCTCCTCAAATCCAACAGTTTCGGGTAGATGTTGGTGCATTGAACCACCATGGATTACACACATCAATTGCATCCCTCTACAAATCCCTAGAAGTGGAATGTCTCTTTCGATTGCGGCTCTGATTAATGATGCCTCAGAATCGTCTTGGTCGGGATGAGCGAGGTAGATATGTTCTCCAGGTTCCTGCCCATACATGGAAGGATGAATATCAGGACCGCCCGCCACGACTAATCCATCAAGAAAATCTAGGTTTGAAGTGCAACATCCAGGTGGTAAAAGAATTGGTTGCCCGCCTGCTTCTTCAATAGCGTTAGTGTATGTTGAGGGAAGGATTACAGCTTCGATATTCCAAGGGCCAAAAGTAGAGTCTCTTTTACAGGCAGTAACGCCAATTACAGGTGCCCGCCCCTGCTTCCTCATACCTAATGCACTTGCTGGTTGAGTAATTCAAATCGATGGTATAGAAATTTAGCAGATTATTCCCTTGCTGCTTCAATTAATGCATCGAATACTTTTGTTTGGTCAATCATTTCTGGGTGCCATTGCATGGAAAGCAGAAAACTAGCACCTGGAAGTTCGACCGCTTCGATAAGCCCATCATCAGCTCTAGCAACCACCATGAGATCTCCAGCATCTGCAACTCCTTGATGGTGACCCGAATTAGCCATAGTTTCAGTACCAATAACAGATGCTAATAGCGAAGATTCCTCTATCTGTACTGGATGATTAGACCAATCGCCAGCAGTTGCACCGTGACTTTCATGACCGGGAGTTTCAGGTAGATGTTGGTGAAGTCTGCCTCCCCTCTCAATTGACAATAATTGATGGCCTCTGCAAACACAAAGCATTGGTAAATCTCTTTCAATTGCAGATGTGATTAGTGATGCTTCCCAACTATCCTGTTCTGGACGAAGATTGGTGGTTTTTTCATGTAGCACCTCTCCATAGCGTGCTGGGTCGATATCTCGGCCACCAGCGATAATTATCCCATCGAGCCGGTCGAGCAATGTTACAACATCATCTCCTTCAGTAAGCAAAACAGGTATTCCACCAGCCTTTCTAATTGCATTTGCATAATTAGCAGGCAACATGATTACTGCTTGCTCAGGAGTTTCATAATCTCGCAAATTAATCGAGGTAGTAACCCCGATTATAGGAGATGACAAACTATCACTCCGCTTCTCTAGCAAGACGAGCGGCGCGGAATGACATAATGCCACAAATCATGAACGTCGCCCCAACGAAAATTAGGATAATGTGAGAGGAAATTGCAAGATTTGACATATCTGAAAAATCAGCAAAAACTCTCGCCCCCCCAAGCACCATCAATAGTGCCATCACCATTGATGCGTGCATGAGGTGATGACGCATATCCGGGATCTTTTCCGATAAGAGTCCGAGAATCATCAAAGGAGCGCCCATGAATGAAGGAATCATTGCTGTAATAGAGGATTGGCCCGATATTATGTATGCCGCGACACCCCACAAAACAAGTATTGCTCCTTCGTAAATTGCGATTCTTGGAATGGTCAAGCCTGAGACAGTGAATTCATCACTCATGGTTACTCGTACGTTCGGTGCTATTTATGCATCACTCAGGAGCATTTGTGCCAGCAGCAGCTTGAATCTCTTCGTCTCTAGCGACTATTTGTTCCCAAAGAATCTCGGCTACGTCTTTGACATCCATTTCAGCACCAACTGAATCTAATCCGTCTTTGACCATTATTGAACAGAAGGGGCATCCAACAGCAACCGTATCACAACCAGTCTCAGCAATTTCTTTCGCTCGAATTTGATTAACGCGCTTGTCGGCATCTTCCTCCATCCACATTTGAGCGCCTCCCGCTCCACAACAGAATGAATCAGTTCCATGCCTCTCGACTTCCTTATCCACTCCACCAATAATGTCTCTAGGTTCGTCAACTATACCTCCTATTCGACCAAGGTAACAGGGGTCGTGGAAAGTAACTGATTCTTCAGTTGATACATGCGGAAGTTTTCCTTCCTCTTGTAATTTAGCAAGTATTTCAGAGTGGTGGAAAACCTCTAATTCGGCACCACCATAGTCTGCATATTCCTTACCCAAAGTATGGAAACAATGAGGGCAAGAAGCGACTATCCTCTTTACTCCTAATTCTTGGAAAGTCATCATATTGGTCTCTGCAAGCATTTGGAAAAGGTATTCATTACCTGCGCGACGAGCAGGGTCACCGGAGCATCCTTCTTGCATCCCGAGTATTCCAACATCCAATCCTGCTTCATTTAGCAATCCAATAGTTGCTCTAGCTACTTTCTGATTCCTCTCGTCAAAACTCGCCGCGCAACCTACGAAGTAGATGTATTCCGCCGGTTCGCCGATCTTAATATCGAGTCCTTCTGCCCAGTTACCGCGCTCATGCATACCGAATCCGTATGGGTTTGAAGCCGACTCAAGATTACCCATTGCGACATTCAATTCCTCTGGATATTCCATTGTCTCCATCATAGCATTTCGACGCAGGTCTGTGAGTTTGGGAACGTGCTCGATGTATACTGGACAAGCATCAACACAGGCATGGCAGGTAGTGCATGCCCAAACTGCGTCTGCACTCATGCGGTCGAGGATACTCTCATCTGGAGTTTCACCCTTCAGTAAAATTGGAGCGTGATCATTTGCATAATCTCGTACATCATGGACGATTTGCATTGGGTTCAATGCCTTACCAGATTCATAGGCTGGGCAAACGTCCTGACATCGTGCGCAGGTAGTACAAGCCCAGCCATCAATCAGCTGCCTCCATGAGAATTGTTCGTAACTCGCAACCCCAAACGCCTCAATGTCCAAGTCTTCCAAGGAAACTGCTTGGCCACTATCATTGACTGCTAGCGGCCGCATCTTGGCCATTGGCTCCGTGTCGTAGAAGAACACGTTAGGGAACGCCATAACCAAGTGCATGTGCTTAGACATTGGAATTAGTACGAAGAAGGTACAAATCGCCAACATATGAGCCCAATAGGCTGCTATTACCTGTCCTTCTGTGACGCCTTGTTCAGCAAACCAATACCCTAGTGGCTCCCAGGTCGAAGAGGGTGATTCTCCAGATTCTACGATGAAAGAAGTAGTTGTAATTGTCATGATTAGGAAGAGAATGAAGTTACCTTCCAATTGTGATTTACCCTTTAGTTTCTCAGGAGTGAATACAACTCTGCGCGTAAGTGCCGCAACACATCCAACTAGACCCATTGTATAACCAAGTTCTACTATTCCATTCCAAGGCCCTACTAGGGTACTAGGTAATGCTTCACCTGAGAACCAATTTGCAGTGGCCAAGTCAAACATATCGGTTGAGAGCATCAAAAAGCCCCAAAACATCAGCACATGCATAATTCCAATGACTCTGTCTTCGAGTACTCTTTTCTGGCCCAGCCAGCCGGTGATGACTTCCATAACTCTCTTTCCCCATGAGTCAAAGCGATCATCACTGGATCCGATCATTACCAACCGAATTGCCAATTGTACTTGGTAAAGGAAGAAGCCTATGGATAGCCCCCCTATCGCTAAGAGAATCATCCATCCATCTAGTGGACCATAGGTCTGAAGAAGTGGGTGCTCCATCATGAATCACCTGCAGGCCTTAGGCCTGAATGATACTCCCAAGTGTGGCCGGGCCTTCAATCAACCGCTTGCCGATTACAACACGAGCCATCTCCCCAACCCTCATTTCCTCGATACCTTAGCGAAAGACATGGTGAGGACCTTCGCACCAGGAAAGTGTATCCTTTTTGGAGAGCATGCAGTAGTCTATGGTCATCCCGCTGTTGCTGTTGCCATCGACGCAGGAGTCGAGGTAGAATTGACTGAATCAGACTCATGGACGATTGAAGGTATGCCTTTTCAAAGTGAGAAACACCCTCACATTTCACATATCTTGAACGATGTTTTCGATTACGGTGGAAGTCCATTGAAAATTGAAATCGAAAGCGGGTTATTTTCAGCCGCTGGATTGGGATCTTCTGCAGCCCTATCGAATGCTATGGGGGCGGCTGTACTTCGAATCATGGATTCCAATTCAGAATTGGATTCAATAAAATTAGCTAGAATCGGGCATGCAGCAGAGGCAAAAGCCCAATCTGGTCGAGCAAGTCCTACAGACACAGCAACCAGTGCCTTGGGTGGATGTGTTGTTGTGGCTGGCGAGCAAGTCACAGGCACAAAGCACGTATTCGATGCATCGATGGTTACTCCTGAAGGAGAGAGAAAATGGTCCGTCTGCGAGGTAGAATTGCCTGCAGATTTGGATGCATGGTTGGTGCTTGGATTCACCGGTATTGGTTCGCCGACAGGAGAGATGGTTGCTGGAGTTGCAAAATTGCTGGAAGAAGACACCTCCAAGCACCAAGAAATGGATGCTATTGCAATGATAACTCAAGCAGGATTAACCGCTCTAGGTGCTGGAAATCTAGAGGCGGTAGGTATTGCAATGGATGCTTGTCATGAAAAATTGCAAAATATCGGTGTTAGTAGTCCTGAACTCGATTCTCTAGTGGAGGCGGTTCGCCCTCACTCTCTCGGAGCGAAATTGACAGGAGCTGGTGGAGGTGGGTGTATGGTAGCCCTTACGCAGCACCCACAAAGGGTTGCTGAAGCCATCGAAGTCGCTGGTGGAACACCATTGATTTCACGGCTTGGTGCCGATGGCGTCAGAATATTGTGAAAAATCAGGTCACTAAGCCTAATGATTCATCATTAAAAGTCTTCTTTATCACGACGATTCTTTATAAGGAGTTCATAAGTGCGAGCCCCTATGAAGAGCGACGAAGAACGACTAACTGTCGTAAACGTGGTCGCCTCCACCCGAGTGGCGGAGGAACTCGACCTACCAGATATTGCCATCCAACTGAACTGCGAGTATGAACCAGAACAATTCCCTGGTGTAGTCTACCGTGTTGTAGACCCAAAACTCGCCATCCTAATGTTCCGCTCCGGCCGAGCGGTTTGTACAGGTGGAAAGAACAAGGATAACATTCACACTGGAATTGAGAGAATGATTGGTGACCTAAGGGCCGCTGGTATCGAAACATGGGAATTAGATGATGTAGAAATTGAGGTGCAAAATATGGTTGCAACTTATGCACTACACTACCCAGAGGATTACTATGGAACCGCAAGAATGGATGATAATCACACCAAAGTCATCGACGTAGAAGGCGGAATTCGTGCTGCTACAGACGAAGAAGTAGAGGCAGAAGATCCACGAATCCGAGGAATTCGAGAAGGTGAACCACTAGCAACAATGCCACGCAGATTGAATCTCAATAATTTGACCTTCCACCTGCCTTTCGATAAGGTAGAATACGAACCAGAGCAGTTCCCAGGTCTAATTTACAGACTCGATTACCCTCGAGTAGTTTGTCTGATTTTCGGTTCCGGAAAGATGGTAATTACGGGTGCTCGAGATAAGTCAGAGATTCTTGAAGCTGTACAATTCATCCAAGATGAGTTAGCAGACTTGTTGTGAAAACAGCCCGAAATTTATCGTTCAGATTGTCTGAACGTCTTTGGGTGAGATTCATGTGCAGACGTAGTCTGCAAAGTTTCGTGTCTAGCATTAGATTTAGTGGATTCATCGTTGTCTTGATGTTGATTCTAGTACCTTCAATGGGTTTTATGGAAGAAGTCAAGCAAAATCCGAAACTGGCTGAAGAATTAGAAGAAAGTGAGGTAAATCGTAATCCTGTAAGTCTTGTTGATGTTCCCGATTGGAGAATTGGAGATCGTTGGTATTACAGTGGCTTTCTGGATGTTAGAGACTTTGTTGCAGATAGTGGAGTAGCAACTAATGTAGAGACCTTGAATGGAAATCTCGATACTCAAGTTACCGATATCTATACTACAACTGTTGAGGGTGTTTCCACGCTGGTTTACAAGGTTGAATCAGAAGGTGAATATGAAGCACAAAACGTGGAATTAGCTGGCTACGATGGTGATTTAATCATAGAGATAGATACTGTCGAAATAATCCGTGCCTCAGATTTGGCATCTATTGAACAGGAGGCAACAATAGACATCGATTTTGATTACCAAATTTGGTTTTGGACCTACACTATTCATGTGGCAGAATTAGTGGTGACTAACGAATATGACCCTGCTTTGGAAGGATATGATTTCCCAATTAGTGTTGGAGAGTATTGGGAAACCAGTTACTCACAAGATACAACCTATAGTGGAAGTAGCGATTACGTAGATATTCCATCCGATACCAGCACTTCCAATACCACATCATGGGAAGTTGTTTCGCGAGGAAGTTCCGGCGTTACCTACAGCGGATGTGCTCAATCTTACAATATAACAACACGTAACTCTAATGGCGATGATACTGGTTACAAATGGTATTGTCCTGCGATTAGTAATGATATCAAAAGTTCAACAACAGAAAGTATAGGTTTCATCGCTACCCATGAGTTAAGTTGGTACCAAAAGTCTGCAAGAATCAACGAAATAGATGTTGATGTCGAATTTCAATTATCTCCTCTAGACATGCAAATTGACGCGACTGTAACAGTGACGGATAATGCTGGGAACGCTGTATCAAACCAAAATGTAGAATTCCGTTTTGAGATAGATGGAGATATCAGGACCTTTACAACCGATTCCTATGGGCAGTTTATTGTTAATTTCAACACAGGAAATAGTCCTGATCAATCCGATGGAGGAAGTGAACATGGATCTCACGGAGTGATTACTTGGATTGATGGTAATTTCCCCCAAGTTGGAACTACTACGGTAATTATTGATCAGAATGTCCACCCTGTAGATCTGATAGCAAATGCTGCGGGAGTGACCGTAGAGAGAACTAGGGGGGACAGAACAGTTAGCCTAAATCCTGCAATCGGATTTAACGCAGTTCCCGGAGATGTACTAACTTTCAGTGTGCCAGTGGTAAACAGAGGCATACTAACTTCTCCAGAAACTGATCTACGAGTAACTGGTCCGGATGGAGTCTCATCCACAAGTTATGTTCCTGCATTGGGGAGTTTGGAAGAACAGCGTGTAGAATTAGATTGGGAAGTGCCCGCTGGTCAACCGATAGGTAATTCGTTGTTAGAATTCATAGTCGATGAATCAGAAGCGATAACAAATGATGGAAATCGAAGCAATAATTTAGGTTTATTTAGCCTCTATATTGGAAGATTACCAGTTGCAGAATTATCGATAAATTCTCCTCTGCAGACGTATGAAACTGCTACCCTTGATGCAATGAATTCAATCGATCCCGATGGTGGAATCGTAGAATGTTTGTTTGAGATTGAATCAACTTCTGGAAATATGGAAATTATAGAAGATGATG
>Ga0310343_10000287_pt1 | contig 23681 bp, 18 predicted proteins | sample HC15DNA2025_MG_FD_203519 | JGI IMG/M metagenome (GOLD analysis project Ga0310343, IMG submission 203519) | Marine microbial communities from station ALOHA, North Pacific Subtropical Gyre - HC15-DNA-20-25_MG | ecosystem: Environmental > Aquatic > Marine > Oceanic | place: Pacific Ocean: North...
ACACTACGATGGAGCTGCCGCCGCTGTAGGCTCCCTAATCTAAATGAAAGACTTCATTTAGCTTCGTCGATACGGGGCTGTTGTCGGGGTTGGTATCCATGATATCACCCATGTAAGCCCACCAGCGTTGGCAGACCTCCGTTTGAGCGATGGCTTGCCATCTTGCTTCGTCTTCGATTTCAGCGTAGGCGAATAGCTGCAGTGTTTCTTTGTGAAAAAAGATGGAATAATTGGATACGCCTTGCGATTTCAGTGTTTCCTCTAATTCCGGCCAAATGGGGTTGTGGCGGTTTTGGTAATCCGATTCCTGACCTGGATGGAGCTGCATGACGAACGCTTTGCGGATCATGGGCGCTCCTCCATATGCCAATCGTATCCATTGGTCATAACGCTGGCGTTGATATCTAGCAATTTACGTTTGAGTTCCTGCAGCTTTTCAGGGTAGCGGGAAGCGAGGTCGGTGGTTTGCTTCGGATCCTTTTTTAAGTCGTACAGCTCGTAGCCCTGGTAGCCGCCTTCTTTAATTAGTGGAATCCAAGCTTCGTCAGTTCGATTGGTCAGGGGAAGCTCGTCATTGTCCCTATGAGCGATAAGCGAGTAGTCGCCATCCCGAATGGCAACTATAGGCTTGGAACGGTGCACGTGCCAATAAAAGGGCTGAGGTCGACTGAATCCATCGGGATTACCGAGCAGAAGCGAAGCTAAACTCGTTCCGTCGAGGTGTCGATTTCGTGGCAGATCTAAGGACAGCAGTTCGCACAGAGTCGGTAGGATGTCTACGAGGCCGCCCGGCGTTTCGATGGCTTTTCCAGCAGTGATCGTTCCCGGCCAATAGAAAATGCCGGGCACCCGGATGCCGCCTTCCCAGTTGACTCCCTTTTGTCCTCGGAGACCGCTATTCCGATTTCGCAAGTAGGAACCATTATCTGAAGCGAAAATGATCAGTGTATCTTCTTTCGGGGCGATGGATTCCAGTTTGGCTAGCAAGCGGGAAATCGCCTGATCCATGTTGTCTATGGTTGCTGAATACAGTCCTGCAATTTTCGCTTGGGCTTCCGGTAGACCCAGCGACTGTTCGGACCCTTGGTATTTAGCGACGATGGATTCTGGAGCGGCGATCTTCTGATGGGGCTCGTGAAACCAAACATTCAGAAAGAATGGCGTATCTGGATTTAGATGGTTCTCCAGCCAATCGATGGCTTCATCTGCCACGAGCTGGCAGGCATAGCCTTCCATCTCTCCGAGAGCCTTCCCATTGCGAATGAAATTTACTGGATTGTGGTGACTAGGCTCGGCATTGTTGGGCGTGGCAAACCAGTAGTCGAATCCATGATCGGCCGGCGTGGGCTTGTAGTTGCTATGCCCTTCGAAGGGCAGTCCTAAATGCCATTTGCCCACGTGAGCGGTGGCGTAACCGGAGGCCTTAAGAATCTCCGCTATGGTGATCTCTCTCTCCCGCAAGTGAGATTTTTGTGTCTGGTCATAGATCCAATTGTAAACGCCAGTACGGATGTGTTGTCGTCCGGTCAGCAGCGTTGCCCGGGAGGGTGAGCAGACGGCACAGCCGGAATAAAAGGTTTTGAAAAGGGCCCCGCCAGTAGCTAGCGAATCGATGGCTGGCGTTCGGACAGGACCGCCGTAGGAGCCGATGTCGCTGGAGCCGAGATCATCGGCCAATAGTATGACAACATTGGGACTTTGGGGACCCTGAGCAAACAGACCCGGCGAAACCAAAAGTGTGGTGGTCAGGATGATGGCGAGGGCAATTGCGCGTTTTCGTATCATAGGTAATGGATTTAGGGTCAGATCCTAGGGTGTTGTGGACTGTATTCAATCCTAGTTGTCCTCTAGCTCGGAGTGCCAGAACTGCGTAATTTGCTCACATTGGACCTTGTCTGTCCATCGCTATTCGCTTCTAGGTAATAGAAAACAGCAACTGTTTCTTCCTAAGCACGATGCGTCTCCATCTTTATCCGACAACCATGGCTGTTGCAGTCGCCGTTCTGTTCGGCTGTTGCGTTGGGCGCCATTCGAAGGAGGCTTCCATAGCTCCGGTTGCACAAGTGGGATCCGAGTACAATCAACACCAAGACGAAATCGCGGCGATTGAGCCTTGGAACGCTAGCATCTTCAGTTGTAGTGCTTGTTTTGTTACCTGTCGCCTTTGTCGTTAGCGAAGAGCTGAAAGGGATGATCTCTGACGATAAGGAAGAGGCTGTTCCGCCGGAGGAACCGGAGTTGGATACAATGGCTGCCTCGCTGCGACAGAAAGCATAAGTTAGTAATTAGGTAGATGCCTCTATTTTAGGAACAGCGATCCCGCCGGTGACGGGAGCGGGATGGCCCCGCAAATGCGTGGCCAGCAGGATTTGTGAACCGCAGATTTAGTGGATGGCGCAGATCGGAAAGCCATCATGAAGCAGAACAGGCACCCAGCCTGAGAAATGTAAAGATTCAAGGCACGGACTGGAAACCTGTGTTACTTTTCGAGGATCCTTGTTTTACTTGTCTCGACCTATATCTCCCATCCTGGGCGGACGGGTTCGTTGATGTATTGATCTGCCTCAGGAAGACCGATGGCTTTCATATTTTCGGCATCCCAGCGAATCATGGCTCCGCCCATACGTACAGACAGTACGCCGAGCAGCGCGATTTCCGTCAGTCTTGAAGCGTATTCAAAATTTGAACTCGCTGCGGGACCACCCTTGATGGCGTCAATCCAGTCGCGGTGATGTCCACCCGTGCGGCGTATCGTTTTCGCGGGACGCTTGATAGAGGCTCTCAACTCCTGAGGGAAGATGCGAGGTCCGCCCCCGGCTCCATCGCATTGGATGGTTCCTTTGGTCCCTTCAAATAGCAGTCCTCGTTTAGAGAGCTGGAAACTCTCGGGGAAAGTTTCGTGGTGGGCGGGACGTCCGGATCCTGCGTACCAGGTTATCTTCATAGCCTTCTGCTTACCTTTAGCCTTGAAGTCGAAATAGCCGATTTCGCCGAAGGGGGCAATTTCTTTGTCACTCTGGCCGATCGGGTAGATTTGCACAGTTTCCGGTTCTTTAAGATCGTAGGCCCAGACGGTAGCATCGATGTCGTGACAAGCGAAGTCGCCAATGGCTCCGCAACCAAATCGCCAAAAGTCCCGCCAGGTAACTGGCGTATACTCTTTATGATAGGGCATTTCTTCTCTCGGACCGAGCCAGAGATCCCAATCAAAGCCGACCGGTTTGATCGAAGTTCCCAACGGAAGGCCGGTCAAGCCATTGGTCCAACGAGTAGCATGGCACCAGGAGTGTGACTCTTTTACCTCGCCAATCGCTCCCGCCCGCAGCAGCTCCACGACCTGACGGATCCCTTCCGAGCTGTGTCCCATGTTGCCCATTTGCGTGGCGACGCCCGTCTCTTTAGCGATCTCCGCAAGTTTGCGATTTTCCCAAAGATTATGAGCCAACGGCTTTTCCACATAGACGTGTTTACCCGCTCGCATTGAATTGGCCGCGACGAACGCATGCGTGTGATCAGGTGTAGCGCAAAGTACGGCGTCGAGTGCGGTTTCTTTTTCTAGCATTTCCCGAAAGTCTATGTACTCGGCGACTTTAAAATTTGGCGTCTTCTCCTGGTAGTGTTCTTCGATGATATCCTTTACCGGTCCACGTCCCGCTAACGCTTTGTAGTAGAATGAATTGAGGTCCCAATATTCCGCGGGATCTGCGATGGCGGTCACTTGCACATCGTCCATCGGCAGCAACTGAAGGGTATTATGTCGCCCTTGTCCCCCAACGCCAACAATTCCTACGTTCACTTTCTCTGATGGGGCCACGAAATTGGGACCCCCCAGAACGTGGCGTGGAATAATGGTAGGGAAGGAGACTGCCGCTGTGGCCGCGCTTGCGGTCTTAATAAAATTCCGTCGATGGATCATGGGCAAAGGCTCTTTGGTTTAGAATGATAGTTAATTTAGGGTTGGGGGAATACGAATCTTAAATTAAGCTGAACGACAACTGTTGCCAAGTCGAGCTTGTTGGAAAGAGTAGAGCAAGAAGATCAATGGGATGATGGGCTTGGAGACTTTGTCAAAACGGGATTGCCCGGGACTTACTGGAAAAAGGAGATGACTACTAGCTTCGCTGACGTTGGGTCAATTCCAGAATACCATTTGATTCCGATGATCAGGTCTCGAATTTACTACGTCATCCTATCGCTTGTTTGACACATCAGGTTTTAGGGTATTCCTTTTGGCTTTCTGAGGATGTCCCTACAATCGGTAGCTAACCTCTTCTCCTTTTTGTTTAAAAATGTTTGTGGATTACCTCAGGTATTGCTTGTTAGTTTGCCTTCCCCTTTCTGCGGAAGCGGTCATGCGTACGGTTCCGGATAACCCGGAGATTCCGGAGTATCGCCTCGAGAAAGGGTATAAGCCGAAACTCGACGCTGTTCGAGCGGAAACAAAGCCGAAGATTGATGCTTATTTCGATGACGAGGTTTGGCAAAAGGCGCCTGTAGGTGGTCCTATTATTCAGAATGTTCCTAGCCCTGGAAAAGCGATGGATCAGCAGACTGAATTTCGGATAGCCTACGACAGTCGCAATGTGTACGTCGCGATATGGTGCTGGGATACAGATCCGGATAAAATTGTAGCTCGCTACATGCGGCGGGATGATACCTTGCGACCTGATGATTACGTTATTCTCGTCTTCGATACTTTTAACGATGAGCGTAACGGTTACTGGTTTCGGTTCAACCCGAACGGAGCACGTCAAGACGGAATCATTAGCAACAATATTAATATTAACATACAGTGGGATGGCATATGGGATGTGAAAACGCGCGTTACCGAAGACGGTTGGGTTGCGGAAGCGGCTTTTCCGTTGACGACCTTCAGTTTTGATCCGGAAACAAGCATATGGGGGCTGAATGTTAGCCGAAGCTTGAAAAGGAAGAACCAACGTGGCATCTGGGCGTCGCCTCGATCATCGATGCGTTCTTATTATGTGGCCGAAGCCGGAAAATTGCATGGTCTAAGCGACTTGAAGCAAGGATTGGGATTAGAATTCAATCCTTACATTTTGGCGACACAATCTAAGGACAGTATTACCGGCACAGATAATTTCGATTTCGAACTGGGTGGCGATGTGCGCTATCGCATCTCTCCGAAAATGGGCGCTACTTTCAGCTACAACACGGATTTCGCTGCCGCGGAAACGGATGCTCGGCAGGTGAATCTGACCCGCTTTTCGCTGTTCTTTCCTGAAAAGCGACGTTTTTTTTTAGAGGATGTGGGGGTATTCAATTTTGGAGGACTGGAGGGACGATTTCGAAGGGGACAGCGAACAACGCCATCCTTTCTTCCCTATTTTAGTCGGCGCATTGGACTGAACACCAGCGGTCAAGTTGTACCTCTTTTGGGTGCCTTGAAAGTATCCGGAAGAGTGGGTGAATACGATATTGGAGTGATAGATGCTTTTATCGATGATTCGGATACATTGGATAGTCAGAACGTTTTTATTGGGCGCGTTTCCAAACAAGTGCTCGAGCAATCGACCGTTGGGGTCTTGTTAACTCACGGTGATCCCAATTCGGAATTCGACAATCTGGTTTTCGGATCGGACTTTAGGTACCTTACCAACGACTTCCTGGGAAAATACCGCTTGGAGGCCAATGCGTATGCTATCGGATCCCATTCGGACGATCCCCGTTTCGACGATGGACTAGCGCCGAGCTTTGGGGGGAACTTCGTATTGCCAGCTGACGAATTCGAGATCGACGGAGCCTTTATGCAGTTGGACGACAAATTCAATCCGGCTCTAGGCTTTGCTCCTCGCAAGGGTATCCGCCGTTATTCGACTACTTGGACTTATCAACCAAGACCTCAAGAGATTCAATGGCTCCGACAGTATACTCTGACCTACGGAGGTGAGTACATAACTAATCTAGACGATCAGTTGGAATCCTCTCGACACGTATTCACACCGCTGAGTCTAGAGTTCGAATCTTCTGATGAAATTTATTTTCAGTTTGAAAATAGTTTCGATGCTCCGCTTGAGGATTTCACTGTGCTCAGAAGCGGGATTGTTCCTGTTGGCGATTATGAATGGAACCGAGGGATACTCGGTTTATCGACTGCGACGCAGCGTATGCTGAGCATGGAATACGAGTACTCTTTCGGCAGTTTCTACGACGGTGAACGAAAGGAGCATGCTGTAGAGTTCAGCATCGTCCCGTCAAAGCATTTTGGGCTAGAAGTTGCCTATACTTACCAGGATGTTCAATTGCCCAATGCGGCGTTCGATATTGAGCTGGCATCATTGACTGCCCTTGTAAATGTGACGCCGGATCTTACATGGTCAAATCTTGCCCAATACGATACGATTTCCGATACAATGGGAATCAATAGCCGCTTGATATGGGAATATCGGCCCGGCAAAAAGCTTTTTCTAGTTGTAAATCAAAGCTATTTGGATGAGCGAACTGGATTTGTACGCCAGCAAATGGATACAACGTTTAAACTGAGTTCTATCTTTAGGTTCTAAAAAAGTTTTAGGTTTTCTTTCCAAACGGAACCGCCGAGGTAGCAGACATCTTGGTAATGAATAGCTTCGATGGTCTTTTGCGTAAGTGAAACCTTGGTGTGGTCATCGTGCTCTGCTAGCCCGAAGCGAACGATCACTTGATTGAAAACTATAGTATTTAAAACTGAGATACCAATCTCTTCCACCAAGAAAAAACAGTACCGACCATATGAAAGAAGTCTGTGCGAAAACGGCTTTGGGGTGAGCGTCTTGAGTACCTAAATACGAGACGATATCGAGTTCGATGCTGTCTATAAATGGGAAGCCCGAACAGGCAGTTTTCACTGCGGACATGATCCATACACCCGCTATTAAATACTTCGACTGCACCAACTATTTTGAGGTAAAGCTATTCCCGGAAGAAGCAGAGAAATAAACCGGGAGCGCTTGGAGAGTGACTATTGCAGTGCGGAGCTACTTGATGAAAACGTAGCGTTCGAGACGGGAGACTTCCTCGTCATCGACGTATTTGCCGATTTCGCGACGAAACTGCTGCATGGAAGTGTAAGGACGATATTCCTCAAATTCGTGAACCATCTTGCGGCTCATGCCGGGAATACTTCTAAAGGTATCCGATGAAGCCGAGTTCAAGTCCATGGGGACGAATACGTATTGTTCGAACCGGGCGACTTCCTTGTCGTCGACGTACTTCCCGATTTCTCGTTGAAACTGCTTGATAGAAGCGTAGGGCCGGTATTCCTCAAACTCGTGTTTCATTTTGCGGCTAATTCCTGGAACGAGTCCCAACTCATTATCGGATACCGTATTGAGATTGATCGGGAGAAACAGTTTGGCCCGCAGGCTCTCTTTGTCTTTGCCGGAAAGATTATCGCCTATGATCTTGTCGATTTGCAGGTTCGATGAGATCGGGCGGGCTTTAATGATCTTGTCGGCAATCGCTGTCGTTAACCCTGGGAGAGCGGTTAGTTCGCCTTTCTTGGCGAGATTTGGATTGATTACGTTCGCGTTAGCGCCGACTTGGGCGAAGCCCATGTGGCAGACGCTCAAACATACAAGCGTTGTGATTATCTTGGCAATGTGCATGGTTGTCTCCTAATTATGATTACAAGCTGTTTTTGGAAATGTTGAAGCTATCAATTTTATTGGGTTCCCGGTATTTTGCTTGGGCGATTTTATTCGGTCCCGTCTTTTGGATCAGTTGGCGCTACCTTTCGGGAGCCCTGTACTATGGCGAGTTCATTCATGTAACGGGCGAACTATCGGCCCGGTTACTTATTATTACTCTGGCAGTAACCCCTTTGCGTCGATTATTCCCGAGAAAGCTGTGGACGGCTTGGTTGTTGAGGCAGCAGCGATATCTTGGATTGGCTGCCTTTGCTTATGCCGTTCCCCACATGATCGCTTATTTGTTCAAGCTGAGCGAAACCTCACGAGTTTTAAAAGAGGCTGGTGAGATCGGGATGCTGACCGGCTGGCTCGCAATGCTGATATTTGTCGCTTTGGCGATCTCGAGCAACGACGCTTCGATTCGGACCTTGGGCAAGCGTTGGAAAAGTCTGCACCGCTTTGTCTATGGTGCCGCTATCTTGACCTTATTGCACTGGATCTTAACATCCTTCGACCCAACTGAGGCCTATATTCACGCGGCGGTTCTGCTTGGTATCCAGTCCCTTCGCTTTTTGCCCAAGCGTTAGTTGATTAAAACTAAAGAGATTTTTTAGCATCGCTTCGCTGGATCCGCTTCGCGGCAAAGATCCCGACCACTCGACAAGCTTATGCTTGAAGGTCGGGGAAGGTTTTTTCGGAATAGATATCCAAGCGAATTTTTTATATTCCAATGGTAGGGCTGACTAACCCTAGTCAGCCGAGTGGATTGTCCATCCGTCACGGTACGAAGTCTGACCTGCAGGTTGCATCCCTATTGATTTGAAATTTCAAACGATTTGGAGGACCGAGACGGTCCTCCCTACCTTGGAAGAATCCACTAGTTACCAAGCGCCAATCGCTATAGATTATCCTGATCTTCGTGGTGGGCGAAGGCGTGGCGTTCTTTTTGGATGATCGGGGCGGTGGCGAACCAAAGGACCATACCGATGACCATGAGCAATTTTGTTTGGGAAAGGCTGAGGGCATTAAAGAGATACAGGAAACAAGGGGCCGCTGTTAGCAGCAGACCGATACGTGATAAGGATTTCAATACGAGTTTCATGATAGAAGAAAGTTAGGCGTTGGTGGCGTTCCGATTGAAGGCGATGTAGAGCAGGCCAGTAGCAATCCAGCATGGAAGGGGGAAGTACCATGGATCGATTCCAATGGCTCGAATAAAATAGAGGGCTACTCCCACCGGCAGGAGCCAAGCGAAAAGAACAGCCATGTTGAAAGGGGAGGCTGGTTTGGTTTGAAGCAACGTATCCGCGTTCCCCTTGCAGCGAACGTGCCAGTCGAAATAGATGATGGCGCCTATTGGCGCGAGGATCGTTCCGTAGATACCTACAAAGCCGAGAAGTTTCCAAGCGAAGGCAGGGAAGATACTGGCAAGGGTCGCAACTAGACCGGCTATGAGAGTCGCTTTAGACCGAGACGCCTCGGGGATAATCGCCTGGAATGCGAGGCCCGCCCGATAGATAGTGGGATTGGCAGTGGTCCATCCTGCGACCACGACGCAAATAATACCAGCCAGACCGGCTGCGCTACTGGCCATAGGGCCGGGAACCGGATTGGAATCCTGTTGTAATTTGATTTGGGCGGCCAACATGAAAGCCGCCGCGATCCAAGCCATGTAGTGGCCAATATACATTCCTGCCGCAGAGGCCCATCCGTAGCTGGCTTTCTTGGCGAATCGGAAAACGGAAAGATCCGACATGCCTATGTGCATGGCGGCGTTGCAGAACCAGGCGAACAGGAAAACGCTCCAGAATCCCATCGTTCCACCTTCTTGGCCGCCCTGGGCGAAGGTGATGGATTCCGTCCAAAGGGCATTGAGCTCCTCCCAGCCGGATGTTCCGAGCTGCTTGAAGGAAACGATCCCGCAGGCGAGGAACACCAGGACCATCCATGGCGCCGCGATGTTAGCGAACTTAGCCACCGTTTCGTATCCGAGCGAAGCGACAACCGCGATGACCGCGCCAACAGCAAGAGCGATGATGACGAAGGAAAGGCTGTTCGGGTATAGATCCTCGAGCCCGGGCATGGTCATGTTGAAGGGAATCCCCACTGCAGTGGCGGACACGGTTATCATGGCCCCGGCTAGAAAGCAGAAGAGAATGCCGTTGGCCAGATTGTAGACTTTGACCAGCTTTTCTCCGGCGATTTTCTCCAAATGGAAGTAGAGCGTCAAGCGAGCTCCCGTAGCGATAGGGGCGCATATATATCGCCAACTGAGAACGGCCATGAGGTTGCCCAGCAGCAAACCGAAGAAGATGTTTTGCAAGCTCACGCCGTTTAGCAGGAAGAGCGGCCCGATCATGAATTCGGTTCCGGCTGCATGCTCGCCAGCGTACATGCCCCAGAATTTGTTGGCCCCTTTTAGGGAATTTTTGGATACGGGTTCACGTTCGAACTCGTTAGTAGGAGTGTTTTCTGAGGGAGGGGGGTGGTCAGGAGGCATTGGAAAGGTATTAAGCAGGTAGGGGGAGGGCAGTCAAATCCTACGTTGGGAGTAGAGTTTTAAAACCGCAGATTTCACGGATGTTATGATAGGGAGGACCGGCTCGGTAGGGTAGTGGGGTGTAGGAGCGGCCCAAACCTTGCGGGGCCGCGATCGGGGTATTGTTAATCCCGCTCTCGCGATAGCGGTATCCTGCTGTCATCGCAAACGCGAGGACATCCCTGTGAATTGAAATACTTTCCTTTAGCATCAATACCTGTGTGCGCCATTGACATCGATCGAAGAAAGACCGTTGTCTCCCTGCGTCAGCTTTTGCCTTTGAAATTATACCTTCTATTTCCGTTGTTCAGCGGTGTCACCTTCGTGTTGGCGATGCTGTTCTTCAAGCGAGCCACCATATACAGTGTTGGCGTCTGGCGAACGACCTTCGTGTCTAATTTCATTTCGGGGACGTGTTTCTTGGTCTTGCTTCCTTTTGGGGAAGGGGCAATCGATCCGCTAAAGCTCTGGCAGCCTCTGGTGACGGGTGCCTTGTTTGTCGGTGGCCAAGCCTTAACGATGCTCGCTTTGGAAAAGGGGGATGTCTCCGTGGCTACGCCAACCTTGGGCGTGAAAACCATCATCGTGGCCTGGCTCAGTGTCTTATTGCTTGCCGTGGAGATCTCTTGGCAGCTGTGGATGTCGGCCGTCATGACTTTCTTGGCTGTTGGTCTCTTGAGCGTCCAGTCGTCATCCAGCGGCGGTTCGAACGACCAATCAAAAGCGACAATAGTGACGATCGCGATCGCTTTCCTGTCAGCCGTTTCCTATTCGATTTTTGACGTTCTCGTCCAGAAATGGGGAGCGACATGGAGTGTGGGCTACTTCCTGCCTCTTACCTTCGGATTTTGTGCATTGCTGTCATTCGGATTCATTCCTCTTTTCAGTCGCGGTTTGAGTACCATTCCGCGAACGGCATGGCGATGGTTGCTGGGAGGTTCCGCATTTATGACAGCCCAGGCTCTGGCGCTAGTGACGGCGCTAGCCGTTTTCGGCGACGCGACCTCTATGAACGTCGTCTACAGTTCGCGTGGATTGTGGAGCGTGGTGGCTGTCTGGCTGATCGGACATTGGTTTGCCAATACGGAGAGCAAGATGGGCCCACGGGTCATGTTATTTCGATTGGCGGGAGCTTTGCTCATGACCTTCGCAATTGTGGTAACCTTTCTAGGCTAATTTGTTCAACCGAGAGGAAAATCGCTATTGGTCAGGGATGAAGGTCGCTTCGGCTGGAAGTTTGGCTCGTTTTCGCCATCCAGAGGGAGGCGAATCGGCTAGCTTCTTAAACCATTGAGAGAGATGGAAGGTTGAATCAAATCCTAGCAAAGCGGCTATTTCACTGATTGAGAGGTCGGATTCACGAAGAAGCCGTTTAACGCGTTCGAACCTCAGCTGCGTGTGATATTGCTTAGGGCTGAAGCCGGTGTACCGTTTGAACATGCGGCGAAAATAAGTGTATCCAACGTTCAGCTCCTGCGCGAGTGATTCGATCGAATTAATTTGGTCAACGCGTTCTCGCAACAAGAAGCAGGCTTGGCGAACCGTGCCCCGCATCGGCTGACTTTCTTCTTCGGTTCGCAAGGAGTGGTTGGTGGCGAATGCCAGAATTTGCGATATCGACGCGGCTGCGATACGGCGAAATCCAAGGGCCTCGTTTTTTACTTCGTCAAGAACTAGTTGAAACTGAGAGAGGATGCTGTCATGGTGACCCACTTCAAAAATAGGCCGTCTCGGACTGATGACTCCCGCCTTCATCAGTTGATTTGGAAGCGAGCCATCGAATCCGATCCATCTTTCTTGCCAGCCTATTTTCTGGGTTGGTCGATATCTGTGCCAGATATTCGGGAAAAGTAGAAAAAGGAAGGGTGCTTGGATATCACGCATCGGCGTTTCCGAAGTCTCTATTCTTCCCGCTCCATGGGTGACGTAAACAAGTTGGTATCCGGTTAACGTCCGACCCTTCTCCCAATCAAAATGATAGCCCGTTGGGTGGATTTTGGAAGGATAGGGCTGATTGGGGCCAATATTCGATTGGCCTGCTCCCAATATTTCTATATCCCAAGGGGAAGATTCGTTTGGGTGAGGAAGGTAGTAGAATTCATCCCTTTTCATTGTGTCATTATCTATATATAATTTGTCACTCTGTCTATGTTTAATCTCCATTAGACCTGTTATAGTGTCTGAATGAGCGAGCTGGCTTTAGACTCATTGGATCACTTAAAGATCGAGCTTCCGTCTTGGGGCTTCGCCGATACGGGAACGCGTTTCGGAAAATTTCTCCAGGATGGAGCGGCGATCAATACGGCCGACAAGTTAGCGGATGCGGGAGTGGTAAACAAAGTTACGGCCAGTTGCCCGTTGGTTGCAGTCCATGCCCTTTGGGATTTCTCAGAAGAGGAGCCTCCGGCGCGGGTGGCTGAAATCGCGGTATCCCATGGGGTCGAGATTGGCTCTATAAACGCCAACCTTTTTCAGGACCAGGAGTATAAGCTTGGCTCGTTTGGTAACCCAGATGCAGACATCCGGCAACGAGCCTTGGGCCACAGCTTAGATTGCATCCAGATTGGCCAGGACGTCGGTAGCGACTATTTCACTTTGTGGTTCGCCGATGGAACCAACTATCCGGGGCAGGATAGCATTCGGGAACGCAAGCGTCGGTTCCAGGAAGGATTGCGGGCCTGTCACGAGAAACTGGCGCCTGATCAGATCATGTTGGTCGAATACAAGCCCTTCGAGCCAGCATTTTATCATACCGATATCGCCGACTGGGGAATGTCGTATGTGTTTTGCAAGGACGCGGGTCCTCAAGCTAAGGTACTAGTAGATACAGGGCATCATTACTCGGCTCAGAATATCGAACAAATTGTGGCTTGGCTGTTGGACGAGGAGATGCTGGGCGGCTTCCACTTTAATGATCGGCGCTACGCGGATGACGATCTGACTTTGGGCTCAATTGATCCCTATCAGATCTTTCGCATCTTCAATGAGATTCATGATTACGCGGCAGAGAAAGGCGAGTACCCGAATATCGCCTACATGGTGGATCAATCGCACAACTTGAAGCCGAAGATCGAAGCCATGATTCAGACGGTTATGACAGCTCAAGATCTGTGGGTGAAGGCCGCTCTCGTGGACCGTTCGGCACTGAAGGACCATCAGAAAGCCGGATCGATCGTGGACGCAGAGAATGTCTTGAAGGCGGCTTTTAATGTGAATGTAGAGGCCATTCTGGCTGAATGGCGAAACGCGAAAGGCATAGGAGCAGACCCGTTGAACACTTATCGAGAAAGCGGATACGGTGAGCAAGTGGCTAAGGAAAGAGCGGCCCGAAGAGAAGAGTTGGGGATTAAAGGTGGAGGGTCTTACGCGTGAAAGGCCGCTTTGGAGGATATTTTGAAAAGGTAGAGCCGCTTATCCTTAAGCGGCCGAATAATACATTAAGGCTCGGCTGTTTAGGGATAAACAGCCCTACCAAAGAAGACTGAGATTTAGCATGAATACAGCAATCACCTACGCGCCGAGCGATTATCGGCATGTGAAGTATCTTTGGGATGACGACAAAGTCGCGGGGATGACCCCCCTCGAACGGCTCGTTTTCCGCTCCAATATCCTTGGGCAAGACTTAAGGATCACCAACACGGGAGGAGGCAATACGTCCTCGAAATGTTTCGAGACAGATCCTATGACGGGTGAATCCGTGGAAGTTATGTGGGTGAAAGGGTCTGGTGGAGATCTGCGGACCTCCACGAAAGTCAACTTCTCCTCATTGTATCAAGACAAGGTCCTGTCGCTGGAGAAGCTTTACCGGGATGATCCCAATAGCGGGGTTAAATCTGAGATAGAGGATTCCATGGTGGAGATGTACAAGCACTGCGCTTTCAACTTGAATCCCAGGGTTCCATCGATCGACACTCCTTTGCACGCGTTTGTGCCTTTCAATTACGTCGATCACATGCATCCTAATGCGGTGATAGCGGTGGCGGCATCGGAAAATGGAGAGGCCCTGACGAAGGAGATCTACGGGGACGAGATCATTTGGACGGAGTGGCAGCGACCTGGATTCGATTTGGCTTTGATCATGCGGGACGTGATTGCTGAAAATCCACAGGCCAAAGGGATCATGATGGGCCAGCACGGGATCATCAACTGGGCTGTTGATGATAAGGAATGCTATGAGTTAACTCTGACGCTTATCGAGAAAGCAGGTCGATTCATTGAAGAGCGGGAGAATCGAAAACCAGTTTTCGGCGGCGCTCGATTTGAACCTTTAAGCGAGGAGGGCCGAAGGGAGGTTCTAGTTGAGATCCTTCCCTGGCTACGAGGAAAAGTGAGCCAACCCAAGCGACTGATTGCTACCATCCAATGCGACGACCGTACCTTGGAATTCGTCAATAGCTTGGATGCTAAGCGCCTCGCGGAATTGGGTACAAGCTGTCCAGACCATTTTCTCAGAACGAAAATAAAGCCTTTGTTTGTCGACTGGAAACCAAGCGATGGAGAAGAGGCTATCGAATCGCTGCGAACTCTTTTAGAGGGTGGGCTAGAACAGTATGTTAAGGATTACGCCGACTACTACGAGCGTTGCAAAAAAGACGATTCTCCAGCCCTTCGGCAAGCGGTTCCGACAATCATATTGATTCCTGGACTCGGCATTATCGGTTGGGGCAAAAGCAAGAGCGAGTCCCGGGTGACGACTGAATTTTATAACTGTGCGGTAGAAGTTATGCGAGGAGCGGAAACGATCGACCGCTACCGGGCGTTGCCAGAGCAAGAAGCATTCGATATCGAGTATTGGAAGCTAGAGGAGGCCAAGCTTAGGCGTATGCCTCCAGAGCAATCCCTTGCTCGCCAGGTTGCCGTGGTCGTCGGTGCTGGGAGTGGAATTGGCAAGGAGGTCTGTCACCGTATTTGCGGAGAAGGTGCTCATATCGTTAGCGTGGACCTCAGCAAAGAAAACGCTGATGAAACGGCTCAGGAAATCGTGGCCAGAATGGGCGAAGGTATCGGTATTTCGGGCACCGGAATTTCAGGGTGCGGACCTGCATTTGGATTGAGTGCAGACGTTACAGCTCGTAGTACGGTTGTGGAGATGCTTGAAGAAGCGATCCTCGCTTATGGTGGCGTCGATGCGCTGGTCGTGACTGCTGGGATATTCGTTCCTCCCAGCGTGGCGGGCGACATTTCCGATGACGCGTTTTCTTTGACTTTCGATATTAACGTGAAGGGTGCCTACTTAGCGGCTAAGGCGATTTCTAATTGCATCTTCGACAAGCAGCAACTACCCAGCAATGTCGTTATCACCACCAGCGCCAACGCAGTGGTGGCCAAGAAAGGTAGCGTGGCTTACGATACGAGTAAGGCCGCGGCCAATCATTTGGTGAGGGAATTGGCCATTGAACTGTCGCCATTGTCCCGGGTGAACGCCGTAGCTCCGGCAACAGTGGTAAAAGGTAGTGCTATGTTTCCGCGTGATCGGGTGATCGCTTCGCTAGCGAAATATAATATTGAATACAGTGATTTCGAAACGGATGAAGCGCTGCGGGATAAACTTGCGGAGTTCTACGCCCAGCGAACTTTAACCAAATCGCCAATAACGCCGGAGGATCAAGCGGAGGCCATCTATCTACTGTTGAGCGACTCGCTTAGCAAAACAACGGGTCACGTTCTCCCTGTTGACGGAGGATTGGCAGACGGATTTTTGAGGTGAGGGGAGAAAAAGAGGTAGGGCCGACTATCCCTAGTCGGCCGCTCGAAGATGGATTTAGTTTTCGGCCGTTTAGGGATAAGCTGCCCTACCTCGAATCTACGCGATGAATCCGGCATCCAAAGTATACCTAGCGATCGATCTTGGCGCGACTAACAGCCGAGTGATTGCGGGTTTATATGATTCAAGTTCACGAACGCTAGAACTCGACGAGGTCAGTCGCTTCCCAACTAAGGCGGTAGAGGAAGGGGGTTCGCTCAAATGGGATATTCAGGACATATTCGATCGGATCTCGGAAGGCCTCGCAATTGCGGCTCGAAAGTACGATGGCCGTATTCAAAGTATTGGCGTAGATACCTGGGCGGTCGACTACGGTTTAATTGGTGAAGAAGGTGAATTACTGGGCAATCCGTATCACTACCGTGATTCCAGGACCGAAGGGGTGCCGGAAGCCATACGGAAGCTTGTACCCGATGAGGTTATCTTCTCAGAAACTGGTATCCAGTTTCTCTTTATAAACACTATCAATCAGTTGTTCGCCGAGGTAAATAATCCGAAGAGCAAGATCGGCAGCGCCAGACGGCTTCTCTTCATTCCTGATCTAGTCAACTATTGGCTAACTGGAAACTCGGTCCAGGAACGCACGCTAGCAAGTACCAGCCAACTACTGAATCCGGTCAACGGAGAATGGTCGGAGAGATTGTTGACGTCGCTTGGATTGCACGAAACGCTCTTCGCTCCTGTAGTGGAGCCGGGCAGCAAGGTAGGAACGCTAAAGCCGAAGCTACAGAATTTTACATCGCTGGACCCCATTCTAGTTGTCGCCGTTGCTAGCCACGACACTGCCAGTGCATTTATGGCTCTCCCTGAGAGTCGGCCTGAATATGCGATTATGAGTTCAGGGACTTGGTCCTTGATGGGCATCGAATTGGAGCGACCGGAATTGGGAGAGCAGGCCTTGGCGGATGGGTTTTCCAATGAAATCGGATTCGCTGGGACGGTTCGCTTTCTAAAAAACATTTGCGGCATGTGGTTGATAGAGCAGTGCTTAAAGGAATGGGCCACCGAAGGGACTACTTATGACTATGACGAGGTAATAGAGATGGCCCGATCCTATGATGGATCGCTTTCAACTATTGATCCGGATGCTCCCGAATTCGCAGCTCCAGATAATATGCCTGAGGCTATTCGGGAATATTGTCGAAAGACCGAGCAGTTGGTTCCCGAAGAAAAGGAAGCTCTTTTGAGATGCATCTTTGTTAGTCTGGCATTGAAATACAAATACGTTTTCCAAAAACTCGACCATCACTCGCCAGTTCCCTTGAAGGGTCTGTTTATGCTCGGGGGAGGCACTCGCAACCACTTCCTCAATCAACTGACGGCTGATTCGTTGGGGGTTACGGTTAGAACCGGTCCCTCGGAAGCAACTGCGGTGGGAAACATAGCGGCTCAGTTGATCGCTTTTGGAGAGCTGGCGGATCTGAGCGATGCCCGGACGATGGTAGGAGCGAGTTTTCCATCTGAAGTGTTCGAGCCAAGGGCTGCCGACCAGTTTGAGGAGCTGTATGAGCGGTTTATAGAACTCGTAGAAAGGTAGCGGCCGTGCGGGGCTCCAGCGGAGCATGCTGGGCGGCACACATGACCTGATGCAATTTCAAATTATAAACAGTCAAGATGGCTGTTCTACTATTGATGGCTGCTCGGAGATCGGCTGCTAACCTAGCGAAAATTCGTATTGCTGCTTCAAAGACGCCCTCTTAGAAACGGAATCTTCAAAATATGTCGGACCCATTTGTACCTAAATTGCCATCGGTTGAGTTTCTTCGAGCCAAAGCGCGGCGCCGAATGCCGGGTTTCGCTTTCGAATACCTGGAGGGCGGGTGTAACTCGAATATCAATGTTCGTCGGAACACGGAAGAGATTCGTGAGATCCAGCTACAGCCTTACTATGTCAACGACTACGCGGGCACTGATATGAAGACCGAGTTATTCGGCCACACCTACGATGCCCCGTTCGGAATCTCGCCCATTGGTTTGCAAGGAATGATGTGGCCTAAGGCCCCTGAGATTCTGGCTGCCGCCGCCCATGAGCATAATATTCCCTTCGCGGTGAGCACGGTCAGCACGGCGAGCGTGGAAACCGTGTGCGAACTGACCGAGGGCAAGGCTTGGTTTCAGCTTTATCATCCAGCGGAAAACGAACTGCGAGACAAATTACTGAAGCGTGTCGGAGCTGCAGGTTGCCCGGTGCTCATTATACTAGCGGATACGCCCACGTTTGCGTGGCGACCCATGGAAATTCGTAACGGATTGTCGATACCTCCCCGTATGACTCTGCGAAACATAATGCAGATGATTGCCCATCCGACTTGGTCATTCGGTCAGTTGGTTGCGGGGGTACCGGAGTTCAAGACGATCAAGCCTTACATTCCGAAGGGACTCGACATGAAGCATCTCGGTTTGTTCATGAACAAAACCTTTTCCGGCCGCCTGTCCGAGGATCGGATTAAGGCCATTCGGGATATGTGGAAAGGCAAGCTTGTCGTCAAAGGGATCGTCAATCCTGAGGATTGTCAGAAGGTGGTCGACCTCGGTGCCGATGGGATTATCGTATCCAACCACGGAGGCCGTTCACTCGATGCGGGTCAATCCACGATCAAAGCCATGCCTCGCTTGGCTCAAGAATTTGGTGACAAAATCAAGGTAATGATCGATAGTGGTCTACGTGAAGGTCCGGATATCGCCTGCGCATTGGCAAGCGGGGCGGATTTTGCTTTCATGGGCCGTTCCTTCATGTACGGAGTGGGAGCCTTAGGAAAGCGTGGTGGTCGGCATACCATTACCATGATCAAACGCCAGCTTCAACAGATCATGGAGCAAGTCGCTTGCCCGACGGTGAAGGAACTACCAAAGCATTTGATCAAAGACGCTTAGGCGAATAATGCGTTCGGGGTGGATTCAGGTCTTAGCTTGATCTGGGTATCCGCGGCTGATGAAAAGTCGAACACGTTTTTGTTGATTCGCGAACATTCGTGGGTTTCAATATACCAATGACCACTATTGGAACGCCCTTCACCTCAACAGCGAAAAAAGCCCTGCTTTGCGGCTCAGGAGAATTGGGGAAGGAGGTGGTTCTTGAGCTTCAACGCTATGGTGTGGAAGTTGTCGCCGTGGATGCCTACGAGAATGCACCGGCCATGCAGGTTGCGGACCGTTCGCACGTGATCTCCATGCTGGATAGCGATGCTTTACGGAAAGTTATCGAATCGGAGAAGCCGGATTTAGTGATTCCGGAAGTGGAGGCAATTGCGACTGGCACCTTAGTGGCCTTGGAAGCCGAAGGCGCGACGACCGTAATACCGACAGCGCGGGCTGCCCAATTGACGATGAATCGCGAGGGGATTCGGCGCTTGGTGGCGGAAGAGCTCGAGCTACTGACCTCTCCCTATCAATTTGCGGACAATTTTGAAGACTACAGCAAAGCGATTCATGAGATTGGCATGCCTTGCGTGGTAAAGCCAATCATGAGCTCGTCGGGCAAAGGGCAAAGCGTGGTCAAGTCGGAAACGGATATTGAGAATTCCTGGAACTACGCTCAAGAAGGCGGCCGGGCCGGCAAGGGAAAGGTCATTGTCGAAGGATTCGTGAAATTCGATTACGAAATTACTTTGCTCACAGTTCGGCACGTCGATGGAACGAGCTTCTGCGATCCTATAGGCCACGTGCAGGTGGACGGCGATTATCGCGAATCCTGGCAACCACAGCCTATGAGCGAGGCCGCTTTGGTAGATGCCCAGAATATAGCCGGAGCTGTGACGGGCGCTTTGGGCGGATATGGGATCTTTGGCGTGGAGCTATTTGTCAAAGGAGACACCGTTTATTTTAGCGAAGTGTCACCACGCCCCCATGACACGGGAATGGTGACCATGATTTCTCAAGATCTTCCCCAGTTTTCTTTGCATGCTCGAGCTATTCTGGGATTGCCAATACCGACGATTCGCCAGTTTGGTCCTAGTGCTTCGGCCGTAATCCTCGTCGAGGGTCATTCGGAAAAAGTGGCTTTTGGGAACTTGGGTGAAGCCCTCACTGAAACGGATACGCAGTTGCGTTTGTTCGGTAAGCCAAAGGTGACGGGCAAGCGACGCATGGGCGTGGCTTTGGCTCGGGGAGCGGATATCGAGGAGGCGAGAGAAAAAGCCAGGAACGCTTCAGCAGCGGTGGACGTGCAGCTTTAAATAGGGTAGCACAGGCTACTAGCCTGTGTCGGAACAGGCAAGATGCCTGTTCTAAGTTATGCGCTGCCTCCTCAAAGCTAATCGCTAAATGTTCCCTATGGTCTCCACCAAGCATCCAACTGCTCGCGGAGTTTGTAGCGAATCATTCGGTATTTTGGTTCTTCCGCCAGATTGACCGTTTCGTTTGGATCCGTTTCCAGGTCGAATAGATGAACTGTATGCAAATAATTGTTCCAAGAACTTGATGAACTGGGAACTATGAGCTTGTAGTCGCCAACTCGAATCCAGCGATAAGCGATGTCTTTGGAAGCATCTCCTAAAACCGTAGCGTCACCCGAATAGATTTCTCCAAAGATGGCTCGGTTCCTAGGGAGAGGCGCGAGCTCCTTGGCATTGGAAAGCAGATTGATCCCGGGGGCGCTATCGAAATCGATTTTGACGGCGGCTAGCGATGTAGGAAATAGGTCCAGGCTGGAAACAAATGCATCTCGTCTTCCAGGTCTGATCTCCCCGTCCCAGTGCAGAAGAATGGGTGTTCGATGCCCCGGTTCGAAAGGGGAGCGCTTGCTGCTCGTCGTGTACTGGCTAGGCTGATCCAGGCGTGGTTCGAACCCATTATCGACTACGAATACGAACAGCGTTTTCGACGCTAATCTGCGGTCGTCGATCTCTCCGATAAGCTCGCCAACCGTATCATCGAATTGGGTAATAGCCGCGTAGTAGGCGAGTTTGTAGTCCGAAACGGAGTGCTCTGGATACTGGTCGAAGTATTTCTTGGGGGAGTCATGTGGTGTATGGGGCAAGAAAGGGGCGTACCAAATGAAGAATGGCTGCTCGTCCCCGACTTCGTCTAGGAATTCGATAATTGGCTGCATCCCTTCCCGGCCAATATCCAATCCGGCATCGCCATTTCCATGAGCAACCAGTTCACCGTTCGGCAACTGTTTGTCGCCATTGGCTCCGCCTGAGGGCTCGGCTAGTGTCATGCCTTCGGTGAATCCGGCATTCCGCCAATGTCCCTCCCAATGCTTGCCCGTTTGTAAGCAACGATACCCCTTTTCGGCAAGCAGCTTGGGTAGGGTATCTACCTTTTTGACATATTCGGCTCCGGCTTGACGTAGGGCATCGAAACGAGCCTTAGTCATGTCAGGATCCTTGGTAAGTTCCGCGAATCCCGGTGGCGGATGATTGAAATAAATCTTGTGTTGGTGAGGGTAAAGCCCGGTTAAGAGGGAAGCGAGAGATGGCCGACAGACGCTGGACGGTACATATCCGTTTGGGTAGAAGGCGGATTGATCGGCGAGGCGATCAAGATTGGGTGTGACGACTTTTTCATTCCCCATGAATCCGAAATCCTGAAAGTATTGATCATCAGATATAATGTAGACGATGTTTGGCTTAGAAGAAGCAGAGTGAATAGTGAGTAGTGAAAGGTGAAGAGTGAAGAGGAGGGCAAGAAGGTAACGGCCGATCTTCGATCGGCCGCGATTACAGACAATTTGGCCGCTCGGAGATCGGCCGCTACCCGATGTCAGGTCCCTCCTCATTCGTTCCAGTGGCCGAAGCGATTGATTTTCGGGAAAGCTTCGCCTTCGGGCTTGGCGTCGATGGTGGAGATCCCCTCCGCGTAGAGGAGGTCACCGGTGTATCCATCGTGGAAGCGCACAATGACTTGAGGTTCATCGTAGGCTAGAAACTGGTAGCCGGGCCCATCGTTGCGCCCGGCTCTGACGATATTGTTTACATCGATAACGGTATAAATCGTGTGTCTTTGCCTAAGATAGTGAACATTGTCCGGATAGCCTCCGGCCCATTTTATTTTTACTTTCCGGCCCTGACTATCGAACCAGCCTCCAAGAGGGGGTAGTCCAGCGGTGCCAATGGGATGGTTGGCGGAATTCATAGGAGAGCAGAGGAACTCCCAAACGTTATCGGAGATTTGCGTAGCGAAGGGCTGGTGGACGTCACCGGTCAAAATGAGGACCGGCTTTTCAATCATGTCGAAGAGCTCCAGCAATTCTTCCCGCTCACTGACGTAGGCGCAGAATCCATCGCCTTTGGTTTCGGTATCGGTTCCTCGCACGTGAAATGCCGAATGATAGATTACCCAAGGGTCGCCGGATACGATGAACAGGAAGTCTGCTTGTGAGGATGCGGTCTTTTCTTTGAGCCATTCTTTCTGTGCGGTTCCGAGAATCGATGAGTTTTCATCGTAGGCATGTTCCGCTCCCTTGAATTCGGTTCGCTCGCTTCGCGTGTCGATGAAGAAGAAATGGCAATTGCCGACGATGCGATCGAAGTAGTGGTGGGTGCCGATGCTGTAAGGTGCGTCAGCATTTTGCTTGAACGGAGGGAATACCCGGAGCTTGGTTCGGTCGATGATTTCTACGACCCGATAGACCCCTGCGTTCTGACCCCCCCGATCCGCTTTTGACGGCTTGTCGCCGCCCTTGTAAAAGTGTCCGACATGGAGCGTGCTTATCTGTTCGAGACTCAGCGTGGAAAAATCGGCGGAAGGGTCATTAAGAATGTCGCTGTCTTCTTGGAGGCGAGCATTTCCAAAGCGTGGCTTACTCCTCTGAGGTTGACGGTCGTTAGCCCAATTCGCGTAGTATTGCCACACTTCCGCGGCAGGGTCGCGCACCAGGTGGTTGCCATCGCCCAAACCAACCTCGCCAGCCCCGTCGATATTGTCGGTCATCTCATGGTCGTTGAAGAGGGTGAACATGGGAACATGGCGTAGAAAGCGATTGAGGGATCTGCCTCTCTTTAGGTAGAGCTTGTAGTTGTCTTCCAATCCGCTCTTAGCCCCGTTCAGCGTTTCCTCATAAGTGTAGTCACCATTGATGATGTGGAAGGCTAGTTGGCCACGATGGCGTTCCCAAAGTGTATTGAAAGCCGGAGGATTAGCGTAGATGCCGTAAGTGTCGGTAGGCGAACGCTGTCGCTGGCAGGCTCCAATTGAAAAGGAGAAATTGAATTGGCCATCAGGATTGTATTCGTGAGAAAAGCTTGTCTTATCCGGCAAGGTGCGAAAAGAAGGCCAGGGTTGATCGACCTCCGCTCGGGTATCAACGATTTCGCCCTTAATAACGACTGCGTAGTAGTAGTGGGTATTTGGTTTTAGCCCGTTGAGGGCGGCCCAGCCAACGTTATCCTCACTCTCGATCGTAGTGCCAGTTGCAGAGAGCACCTCATCGAAAGGCAACTGTTCGCTGGCGAGAACATCAAAGCTCATGGCTTCATTGGTTCGTATCCAGACTTTGATAGAAGAACTTGTTACGCCGCCCAGCACGGGTCCGTGAGAGATGCCCAGACTTTGGTAGGGTACAACGTGGTTAGCTACGGGATCTGGCCAAGAAGGACTTTGTCCGAAAGATGAGAGATGAAAGATGAAGGATGAAGTGAGAAGCAGAAGCCTTCCACTATGAACGATGGTAGCTATTGATCTCCGAGCAGCCATTAATCTTGATATTGTGGCCGCTAGGAGATCGGCCGCTACCTTTGGGTTTTCTATTCTCATTGTTTCGGAATCTGGTTAAGAGTATAATAGGCTTCGGGATGGAGAAGGG
>Ga0310343_10000288_pt1 | contig 23609 bp, 28 predicted proteins | sample HC15DNA2025_MG_FD_203519 | JGI IMG/M metagenome (GOLD analysis project Ga0310343, IMG submission 203519) | Marine microbial communities from station ALOHA, North Pacific Subtropical Gyre - HC15-DNA-20-25_MG | ecosystem: Environmental > Aquatic > Marine > Oceanic | place: Pacific Ocean: North...
ATTCTTTTTTAAAATATAAATTTTAGAGTTCTTATCATGTCGCAAACTAAGAGAGAGCAAGTCATTAGTCACATACGCTATTTAAGACAAGAGCTCAGAGAAATGCATCTAGGAATAAAAGAAGATGACCTTTTTCCCGAACCAGGCGAATTAAGAGGAATAATGGCTCAGTTGGAAGCATTGCTTGAATTAATAGAAGGAAATACTAAAATCCAATCAAACTCTGAAGCAGCCTAGTTAAACGTAAAATGGTTGTTAGACCTCAAAAGACAAAATTTCAGTTAATGATCGTGGATAATATTCAGACATTAAGTATTTGGGCCAATAATCCTTGGAGGAGATATTCAATTTCTACTATTACCCTTTTAATTGGCTATTTTTTAGGCAGTTCTCTTGGAATGGTAAGCGCTGTTGTGGAAATTATGGATCCTGTAGCTGCATTCCTATCAGTAGTTTTTATCGAAATTTTAATAGTTTTAAGAAGAAATTTTAGATTTGAAAGAAATAAGAAATTTTTAGTACTTTTATTAGATTCTTTAAGATTGGGATTATTTTATGGTTTCTTTACTGAAAGTCTTAAGTTGTTATAAATTTACTTGTTGTATTTCTGTAATAGGTAAAGCATAGCCATTCTTATAGGGATGCCATTTGCCACTTGATTATTAATTAAGCAATTAGGATATTCATCTACTACTTTACTACTTATTTCAATATCTCTGTTTATGGGTCCAGGATGAAGAATCGGAATTTCTTTGTTATTCAAAGATAATTTCTCTGCAGTTAAGCCAAAATCCAAACTATATGAATCAATGCTACTTAGCAAATTTTCCATCATTCTCTCTTTCTGGAGTCTTAAAACAATAATCGCATCTGCAATTTTTATTGATTCTTCTAATGATCTAGAAATTGTTATGGAACCTCTTGATTTAACAGGATCTTCTATTTGATTTGGCGCGGGATTTTTTAAAAAATTGGTAAATTCATCAGATATTAATGTTTTAGGACCACATAAGATTATGTCTGCACCGAAAGCACTCAAAGCCCAAAGATTTGATCTTGCGACCCTTGAATGATTAACGTCCCCAATTATTAAAATTTTTTTGGAATTTAAAACCTCTGGACTCAGCGTTTTCTGGGAAAAGAATTTTATCAATGTATAGATGTCAAGCAACCCTTGGCTGGGGTGACTATGTAATCCATCTCCCGCATTAAGAACCGAAGTCTTAGAATTTATCGCATCAAGTTTTTTAGATATCTCAAAGGTTATGTAACTTGATGAATGTCTTATGACTAATGTATCTGCCCCCATAGCGGAATAAGTTATGGCTGTATCAATTATTGTTTCGCCTTTTGTTAAAGAACTAGAAGATGGCGCAAACGTTTGGAAATCAGCAGAAAGCCTTTTTGCTGCGAGTTCAAAACTATTTTTTGTTCTTGTACTAGCTTCAAAAAACAAAGACGTAACTAACGTCCCTTGTAAGGCTGGTATTTTTTTTGTTCCTGCATTCTTTAGTGAATCAAATCTATTAGCCAATTCAAATACTGCTTTATAATCTTGAATTGAAAAATTTGCGAGTGTGTGGATATGTTTATGAGGCCAAATTTGCATTACGCTTAAAAAGATAAATGATTATTTGAATTTAGGTGTTCTGTCACCTTTTAATCTTTTACTTACACTCCTACTGCTTTTGAGATACCAACGCCATTTTATATTTTTTGCTTTGGAAATGCCAATTCTTGTGGTTTGAATAAGATCTTTATGTTCTATTGTAGATTCTCTTTGAGAAATCCATAAAGAATTATTATTAGTAACTTCAAGTGAGTTAAATGACATGTCAATACCAAATGTCTTAGTAACTAGACCAGGACCAGAAGCTAATCTTTCATGCTTGTTAGGGATAAAAACTGCTCTGATTAAAACACCACTTGCAAAATTATCTTTATCAGTAACTATGTTTAAACAATGATGTATACCATAAGACTTGTATATATAAAATGTTCCGGGTTTGCCGAATAATGATTTATTTGATCTAGTTATTTTACTGTTTCCATGGCAGGCCTCTTCTTCCTGCGAATAAGCTTCAGTTTCAACAATTATCCCTTTGACTTGCTCTTTCCCATTATTTTTCTTTACGAGATAACAGCCTATTAAATCAGGGGCAACAAGTTTTGAGTGTCGATAAAAAAAATTTTTTGGAAATAAGTATTCTTCTATTTTTAAATATTTATCTAATATTATTTTTAGCTGAGAAAGATAAATGAGGCTATTAATTGAAATTGATTTTAAAAAAGAATTGATTATTAGTTTTTATGATTATTAGAGATCCAAAGGATATATGAAAAAAATGTTCTTAAATAAACTATTATTTAATAAATAAAAATATTACATTACAAGGCATGGCAAAAATAACAAAAGAGGAAGTCAAAAAAGTTGCTCATTTAGCAAGATTGGAACTGAACGAGAATGAAATTAAAAGCCACGCAGAACAATTAGAAAAAATATTGGAATATATTAAACAACTTGAAAAAATAGAAACAGAAGATGTTCCATGTACAACTAGAGCGATAGAGGTTATTAATGTATTTAGAAAAGACGAAAAGAAAAATTCTGATTGTACCCAAGAGCTTTTAGATTTGAGCCCATCAAGAGAAGATGATTACTTTAAAGTACCAAAAATCATCAATGAATAACTTAGGTGCTTCCTATAAATGTTTTGTTGACTATCTTTAATAGGAATTTTTTTAATTTATTTCCCGGGTATAAATTTATAATTTTTCTAATCTTACCCCTTCTTTTGCTATGACTTCTTACACCTATTAATAAATCATAAATAAAGTTTAATACGTCTTGTTTACTTTCAAATATTCCAACTCTTTGAGGTGAACCTTTTATATCCAATAATGGCTTGGTTTTTTCATAAGCTATTTTGTATTCAAACCAGGGAATAGAAGGCCAAAGGTGGTGAATAAGATGGTAATTTTGACCCATTATCAATAAGTTCATAAATTTACTTGGGTAAACTCTAGAATTTATCCATTTGTTTCTTGATCTAAAAGGTCTATGTGGAAGATAATCAAAAAATATTCCTAAAGTAACTCCTACCATTAATGCTGGTCCAAACCATAAATTATAGATTAGATTCATAAAGTCAAATTTTATCCCGGCTAATATTAAAGTTATGAAGATGGATCTTTCAATCCCCCATTGAAGTAATTCATATTTCCTCCAAAGTTTTCTTTGAAAGAAAAATACTTCGTGATAAAAAAATCTTGGAGCGATTAACCAAATTGGTCCAAAAGTACTGACAATATGATCTGGATCGTTTTTTGGATGATTTACATGAATATGATGCTGTAAATGTACTCTTGTAAAAACTGGGAAACTAAAGCCTAAAAGAATCGCTGAGCCATGACCCATTGCTTGATTTATCCATGGAACAGGATGAGCAGCTTTGTGACATGCATCATGAATTACAGTTCCTTCAATATGTAATGCTAAAAAAGCAGTGGCTACAAGCAAAGGTAAAGGCCATACACCTCTATACCATTGCCAGATGCTAAGAAAAGCCAGAAAATAACCACCAAAAAAAAGACCTAATGTTGGATTCCAAAAACTTGGCGGATCTACATAATTTTTAATCTCTTTTTGCCAATGAAATGTATTTGGAAAATTAGTAATTTTTGTTGTCTTTTTATTGGTTAAGTTTGAAATCGTTTCTTTTATTCTTAAGTCAATATAACTAATTTTTTTATGTGATTGTATGCATTAATCATAAAATATTTTAGAAATAGGAATTTAATATAAATTTTATGTGTCAAATTAATCAGCATAAGTTAAAAATATTTTTAAAATAATCCACTTTCACTTATTATTTTATTTGAGCGGTCGTGGCGGAATTGGTAGACGCGCGAGTTTTAGGTACTCGTATCTTCGGGTGTGGGAGTTCAAGTCTCCCCGACCGCATTTAAGGGAATTCTGATAATAGTTTATTTATCAATATCAGTTTCTTATAATTTGATAGTTAATTTTAAGAATGAATAGTTTTATATTTTATTTAGGAATTTTTTACTTTTTTATTGGAACTGGATTTTTATTGGTGCCACTGCTTTATCTTGAGCTAGGAAAACCTAATGATTTAATAAAGGCTTTTTTGAATTTATCGATAGGTTTTATATTAATAATTAAAAATAAAATTATAGGTGAATCATTTTTTGTTATTTTTCTCTTATTAACATTACTGGAGATTATATATCTAATAGAGCTTTTTTTATCTAGATGGAATCAATTGACAGATAAAGAAAAGAATAAATTAACTACTTTTTTGGAATTCAAAAAAAATCTCTTGAAAATATTAGAGGCTGTTAATTTTGGATTTAGGAATTTTAAAAAAGACATAAACTTTTTTAATTTTGATGGCAAAAATAAAAAATTAACCCCAAAAAAGTGGGTAAGAAACGAAAATAGTGATAATATATAAAATTAAAAATAAATCAATTAGTTATTTGAAAAATCCAAAAAAACTACAGGCCCTCTAATAAATAATATAATAAATAAGATTTAATCAAATTATTTTATCGATCACCAATATGTTTTATATCTTCGAATGAAATCTCAAAATAACAAAGCAACCAAATCAGACTTTTCTTACAAAGAAACTTTAAATTTACTGAAAACTGACTTCTCTATGCGCGCTAACTCAGTTGTTAGAGAACCTGAGATTCAGAATTTTTGGGCTAAAAATAATATTGATTTCGAATTGGGTTCAAACAATGCAGGAGAGACATTTACATTACATGATGGCCCACCATATGCAAATGGAGCACTTCATATGGGTCATGCTCTTAATAAAGTTTTAAAAGACATAATAAATAAATATAAAACCTTGAAAGGATTTAAGGTACATTATGTTCCTGGCTGGGACTGCCATGGTTTGCCTATTGAATTAAAAGTACTTCAGAAATTATCTTCTGATGAAAGAAAGAAACTTGATACTCTAAATCTAAGAAAAAAAGCAACAGATTATGCATACATACAAATAAACAATCAAATGGAGGGTTTTAAAAGATGGGGGATATGGGGAGATTGGGCTAATCCTTACTTAACACTCAAGAAAAGTTATGAATCTGCTCAGATTGGAGTATTTGGAAAAATGTTTTTAAATGGATACATATATAGAGGTCTTAAACCTGTGCATTGGAGTCCAAGTTCCAGGACTGCGCTCGCAGAAGCAGAATTAGAATATCCTCAAGAACATTATTCAAAAAGTATTTATGTTTCCTTAAAAATCACTAAAATCCCTGACGAAATTCTATTAAAATTTTGTCAAGCAAATACTATCAATAAAAAGGATCATTTTCTAAGTAATTCTTTTATAACTATTTGGACCACAACACCATGGACTATCCCTGCTAATGAAGCCGTTGCAGTAAATCCAAAAATAAATTATGTTTTTGCAATAGATGAAGATAAACGTATATACCTTTTTGCTAAAGATTTATCATCTGAAATTAGCAATAAATTTAATAAAGATTTGAAGCCTCTTTTAGAAATTAAAGGTGCTGACTTGGAGAATGTTGAATATCACCATCCCACTAAGAATAAAAATTGCAGAATTCTGATTGGTGGAGATTATATAACTACTGAATCTGGTACTGGAATTGTTCATACTGCACCAGGTCATGGGATAGATGATTTTAATGTTGGGCAAAAATATAATTTACCTACAACATGTGTTGTTGATGAAAAAGGGGATTTAAATGAATATTCAGGTCAATTCAAAGGATCAAATGTTCTTAAAGATGCGAATAATTTAATTATTGAATTTTTAAAGGGTAATAATTTACTTCTGTTAGAAGAAAATTATAAGCATAGATACCCTTATGACTGGAGAACCAAAAAACCAACTATTTTTAGAGCTACAGAACAATGGTTCGCATCTGTAAATGGCTTTAGATCATCTGCATTAAAGGCAATTGAAGATGTTGAATGGATGCCATCAACAGGGAAGAAAAGGATTTATTCTATGGTCGTTGGTAGAGGAGATTGGTGTATTTCTAGACAAAGGTCTTGGGGAGTACCTATTCCAGTTTTTTATAAAAAAAATGGTAATGATATTCTCCTGAATAGTGAGACAATTAATCATATTCAAGAACTTTTTAGCGAACATGGAGCAGATATTTGGTGGGATTGGGATGTTGAAAATCTACTGCCAAAAAATTATGTAAAAGAATCTGATCAATGGGAAAAAGGAACAGATACGATGGATGTCTGGTTTGATTCAGGATCTAGCTGGGCTGCAGTATGTGAACAAAGAAGTGAGTTAAAGTATCCAGCGGATCTTTATTTAGAGGGCTCAGATCAACATCGAGGTTGGTTCCAGTCTTCTTTGCTTACATCTGTTGCTGTTAATAATAAACCTCCATATAAGAAAGTTTTAACTCATGGTTTCGCACTTGATGAAAATGGAAGAAAAATGAGCAAATCTTTAGGTAACGTTGTTGATCCAAATGTGATTATAAATGGAGGTAATAACAAAAAAACCGAACCTGCTTATGGAGCTGATGTTTTAAGATTATGGGTAAGTTCTGTAGATTATTCAGTAGATGTACCAATTGGTTCAAATATACTCAAACAGTTATCAGATGTTTACAGAAAAGTACGTAATACTGCAAGGTATCTTCTTGGGAACATTCATGATTATGACCCTAATATTGATAGTTATGAAATTAATCAATTACCCCTCTTAGACCAGTGGATGCTAGGTAGATTAGTTGAAGTTACAGATCAAATATCAAATGCTTATGAAAATTATGAATTTTCAAAATTTTTTCAAATCTTACAAAGTTTTTGTGTTGTAGATCTTTCAAATTTCTATTTGGATATTGCAAAGGATAGGTTATATGTAAGCTCGAAATCACAATTTAGAAGAAGATCATGTCAGTTTGTCATGTCTAAAGTTGTTGAAAATTTAGCAGTTCTTATTTCTCCGGTACTTTGTCATATGGCTGAAGATATTTGGCAAAATATCCCATATTCAACTAAAGAAAAATCAGTATTTCAAAAAGGATGGCCAATTTTTTCGGAGTCATGGAAAAATGAAATTCTTAATGAGAATATTGGAAATTTAAGAAATTTAAGAGTTGAAATTAATAAAGCAATAGAAGGATGTAGAAATAAACAAATCATTGGAGCAGCTTTAGAAACGGAAGTGAATTATTTACCTGAAGATAATGCCGTAAAAGATTCTCTAAATTGGCTTAAAAATTTTGGAAATGAAGATGTCGATTTATTTAGAGATTGGCTTATAGTCTCAAATTTTCAAGTAGTTACAAATTTGGTCGATAATTCTTTAATCATAGATAACAATGAACTTGGAAAAATTCAAATTCTTAAAGCTCAAGGTCAAAAATGCGATAGATGTTGGCATTATCAAAAAGAAACAATTGGTGGAATACAAAATACAAAATTATGCAAAAGATGTTCTAATATTATTAATCTTGAATTTAATTAAATCCAGTTTTTTTGATTCAGAAAGAAAATTGATTTTTGGCTTTCTCGGATAAATTTTTCTTTGTTTTCTATAAAGGGACCCTCATAAAGTCTGAAGTTTGTAAGTGTAAAATCAAAGTTTATTATATTTTTTTCTAAATCTATTTCAATGGGATGGGTGGTAGAGCTACTAAAACCCTTGAAAATAATTATTTCTAATTGTTCTTTTTGATTGTCTTTTAGAGTGTAACCTTCTAATTTAAGTAATCTATTATGTATCTTAGAACTTATTTTTTCTAGATTCGTTATTAAATCAATTTCTGCCATTTTCCGAAAAGCAAGAGTTTCTACCACTTTTAGGTAATTTAATTATTGCCCATTGAATTAATCCTAAAGTATAAATTAATAATGAAAATAATCCTAAAAATTTGGCTATTGGCTGAGTAAAGTTAGCCCCAAAGAAAAAATTAAATAAACTTTTGATAACAACAAAGAAATTTGAAGAAGGTTGAAGCCATACTTCACATTGAGGAGAATTTATAACAGAAAAGCAGCTAAAGTTTCCTAAACTTTGAATTAAGAAATTGAGAGATAAAAAAGTAAGCGACCATCTCCATACTTTTGTAGTTGTGGTAATGAAGTAAGAAAAATTATATTCTTTTAATTCATCATTAATATCGTTCCAAAACCAAACTGAAATTGTCATTAATAATGTTGAAATATTAGTTATTACCAATGCATGATTATACTTACCTATTAATAATAGAAGGCTTATAAAAAATAAAAGGGATATTTTCCAATAAATTGATAGAAGTTTATTCACAGCTTTATTTCTTTTTTTAACTGACCAAAAGAATAATGTAACTGGAATACCAATAATGAAAATTATTGAAAGTTGAAAAGATAGCCAAATAGAAAGTTGATTAAAAACGCTCAAAACTTTTTTCTTTTAGATACATAATAATTAAACATCAAACCGTTACGTTTTAACTTACTATTGTCATAGTTATGAATATTATGCATCTTTATATTACTGAGAAATAAATTAATAATATTATGAGACAGCACGTTAATCCTCTTAGTAAAAATTTCAATCAAATTGAGAATGTTCCATCCTTGGTTGAAATGTTTGGTGATTCTAAATTGGATCTTCATTTAGATATAGGTTGTGCTTCTGGTGATTTTCTATTCGATTTAGCTTTAGTTAATACCAGCTGGAATTATTTAGGAATTGAAATTCGCGAGAGATTGGTTAAAACTGCTAAATCAAAGGTGCGAAAAGGAGAAATCAAAAATTTATTTTTTTTATTTGGAAATGCTATTAATATTTTGAATGATGTCCAGAGTAAATTTATTATCAAACATGTAAAAAGTATTTCTTTTAATTTTCCTGATCCATGGTTTAAAAAAAGGCATTATAAAAGACGTGTAGTTCAGCCAGAGTTTATTAATATACTCTCAAATTCTTTACCTAAGGGATCGCTTATTTTTATAAAAACTGATGTTAAGGAATTATTTGATTACATGGATTTTACTATATCAAGTAATTTTAGTTTTCAAAAAATTGAAAAAAAGGATTTTGATGTTTCCAAAAGTTTTAATCCAAATAATTTCAAAACTAATAGGGAAAAGTATGCGATTGTTAATCAACTCGATATATTTGAAAAGATTTATCGAAAATACTGATTCATGATTAGTTAATTATTCTATTAATTTCTAAAAAGAGGTTATTTGTTATTTCGCTTGATAAGAAATTAACTTTCTTGTAATTTTGGGCCTCAACAAGAACCCTTATTAGCGGTTCTGTGCCGCTGGGCCTTATATAAATTCTACAATTATCTGAATACATTGCTTGAAAATTTTCTATAGTTTGATCAATTAAAATTTTAGTTTTTAGGTTAACTTTATTAATATTAAAATCTAATTTAATGTTTGTTAGTTTCTGAGGAAAAGGGTCGAAACTACTTTTAAGCCAGTCTTTTAAAATAATATTTTTCTTTTTACAGTATTTAGAAATTTGAAGTGCGGTCAAAATTCCATCTCCTGAAAAGTCATTTATTTTTGAAAGTATATGACCTGACTGCTCGCCTCCCAGAACTGCTTTTTTTTCCTTAATGGCATTATGAACGTATTTATCGCCTACATCTGTTCTGTGTAAAATTCCGCCGATTTTGTTCCAGGCATTTTCAAAACCTAAATTTGCCATTTGAGTTGATATGAGTAAATTATTTGTGAGCATCTTTTGTTCCATCAGTTCTCTACCCCATAGAAAAAGAATATGATCTCCATCTAATACATTGCCTTCAGAATCTACTCCGATTACTCTATCGGCATCACCGTCGAAACTAAATCCCATATCTGCAGGACTCTCTCTTAATGCTTTTTTTAGTGGTTCTAGGTTGGTAGAACCACAATTCATATTAATTTTTAATCCATTTTTAGAGTTATTGATAGTCCTTACATCAGCGCCAAGATTTTTAAAAATTTTTTTTGCGCAAGTTGTCGCGGATCCATAGCATGTGTCTAATATTATTTTCATACCGCTTAAATTTTCCCTACCCATTGTTTTAATTAAGCTTTCCATATAAATATTCATAAGCTCTTTATCCTCTTTTAAAGAAATCCCTTTTTCAGGGCCTGATATTTTTTGATTTGACTCTTCAACTACTCTTTGAATTTCATTTTCAAAATTCTTAGTTATTTTTCTGCCATTTTGATCAAAGATTTTTATGCCATTATATTCGGGCGGATTATGACTAGCAGATATCATTATCCCACTGCTCAGTTTTTCTTGTTTGATTAAATAAGGGATGGCTGGAGTAGGGCAGATTCCAAGATTTATAAATTTTTTACCGCTTGCTTTTATACCTTTTGTTATTCCTTTAAGTAGAATATCTCCACTAACCCTAGTATCTCTTCCGATTAATATTGGATTGTTATTTTTTAAATTCAATCCTAGAGCATATCCAACTTTATACGCTAGAGAATAAGTTATCTCTTGATTAAATCTTCCTCGTATTCCATCAGTTCCAAAGATTGATTGCATAATTAGATTTCAGGAATCAAATATATTTTGAGCGTTTCTATTACTTATTTTATCAGTTGATTAAAAGGTTTCAGATTTAAATTCTCTTTCTTTGTTTAACTTATTTAAGATATTCTTAGATAACCAGAATTTATAATGCAATCAGAAAGTAGAGAAACGCTTTTAAACGCGAATCTAAAAGTAATACTTGTTCTGCTCATTGCGGCCATAATTATTTTTTTGGTCTTATTTAGAAATCTCTTTTTCCAATCAACTTATCTTCTTAAAAGTTTTGGAGAATTATCTGTAGAGCCTGAAATAGCTTTTAAAAATAATAAACCTACTTTCCTTGAATTTTATGCTGAGTGGTGTGAAGTTTGTAAAGAAATGGCTCCAAAAGTTTATGCCTTGAAGGAGGAATATGACAAAGATATTAATTTTGTTTTTTTAAATGTCGATAATCAAAAATGGGATAGATACATCAGAAAATTTGACGTAAATGGAATACCTCAGGTTAATCTTTTTGACGAAAAAGGTAATTTGATATCTACTTTCATTGGTCAACAAAAAGAAAAAACAATTAAAGAATCTTTAGCTAATTTAAATAGCGAAATAAACTCTAATGAAGAAATTATTAATGCTGAATTTTCAACATTAAATAAAAACAAAAATCATGAGATTACCCCTCGAAGTCATGGATAACTAACTTTACCAAGCTAAAGATTTTGATACGATCGGGAAACTTTCTTTGAAAATAGATTTACAATTTTGGGCAATATCCATGTGCTCTTTTTGAGTACCATGCGCTGATCTTAAATGAATGTAATGTATCCACGATCTGCATGAGCCAGACATGTAAATACGCGTTGGAGTTGCTAAGGGTAAAACAAATCGCGCACATTCCTTAGCTACCCCTTCAGAAAGTAAATCTTCATAAAGTTCTGAAGCAGATTGAAAATGTGAAGAAATTTTTGCATTGAATCTTTCTTTTAATTCATCAGAGAGATCAGGTATAGAATTTTGCCTATTTTTAAAATCTTGTCTTCTTAACTCTGGTGTAGGAATATTCCCCAATTGAGAACTATCTGCATATCTCTGTGAAAATTCCTGAAAAGTGAATGATCTATGTCTTAAAATTTGAGCTGCAATTCCTCTGTTAGTTTCTATTTGTAAAGTCATAAATGACTGTTCAAAGACACTCCAATGTTCATTCTTAATGCAATAACTCAATAATTTTGAATAGTCTTCATTATTCTGATTATTTGGATTACTCACTCTTGCAATGTAAGCCATCGTTTTTTCTGCATTCGGAGTTAGCGAAATTAGTTCAACATTACTCATTTCAGATCTTTGCTAAAGTTACCTTCTCGGGTTGATTTTGATATTTCCCTCTTCTATCTTCATATGTTGTAGAGCAAGGATCACCCTCAAAAAATAGTAGTTGGCAAATACCCTCGTTAGCGTAAATTCTGCAATCTGCACCTGAACTATTACTAAATTCCAAAGTAAGATGTCCCTCCCATCCTGCCTCTGCAGGTGTTGTATTAACTATGATTCCAAGCCTTGCATACGTGCTTTTACCTATGCAAATCACAGTTATATTTTCTGGTACTTTCATCTTTTCTAAGGCTACACCTAAACCATAGGAGTGAGCAGGAAGTATAAAAAAGTCTCCATCATCATCATGGTGAAGAATTGTCTTCTCTAAATTATTAGGGTTAAATTTTTTAGGATTCATCACCGTACCGGGTACATGTCTAAAAATTAAGAATTCTTTTGATGAAAGCCTTAAATCATAGCCATAAGAAGAGCATCCGTAACTCAAAACTGGTTTTTTTTGATTATCAGGTTCAAGATGCCTCACCAAATTTGATTGGAAGGGGTTTATCATTCCTTCAGAGGCTTTTTGATTTATCCAGAGATCATTTTTAAGCATTTTTTTATGAGCGAAGTTCGGTAATTTGATTAGCCATTAATAATAAATCTTTAGGAATGTCTGTACCAGTTAGGATTACATCTCCTGATATAAATCGGTTTTCAAGTGTTGAAATCAAATCATCTTTATCGATAATCTTCATCCCAATAGCGAGAAAAATTTCATCAAGTATGACTTGATCATTTTCTCCTGAAAGTAATTCTTTTTTGCAAAAGTCCCATAATTCATGAATAGATTCATGGATGGATTTTTTTAGGTTTTTGTCATTTGCAATTTCCTCAGAACTAAATAGATCAAAAGAATTTGATGATCTTACCCAAGTTAAATTTCCACAAAGCTTTACTGCATTCGCAATACCTTGTTTAACCCCGCCTTTCATAAATTGTACTAAAAGAACTTTCCTCCCTAAGGCAGCATTTCTTAAAGAGTCTCTAATAATAGAGGCATAACTTCCTCTATATGAAGATTGATATATTTGGATTTGCCCGTTTTGTGTAAATCTTTTTAAGTTTCTTTTGTTAGGAGTAATTATTTCTATAACTTTGGAATTACTATTTGATGAACTAATTACCATTATTTAAGATTTACTTTTCTACATGCAGTCTAATTTGAATTTTAATACACTGCATATAGTGTAATTTTACTTAAAAAAACGTTGGAAATCCGGGAATTAATCTAGAGAAGTTTATATATAAACTAAAAAGAATTGAAAATTGTTACTGTTGATACAAGATATTTTAAGGTGTCTTCTTAAATTTTTTAATAGTAAAAATATTTATGATCCCTCCTTCTCAAGGATTCAGCCGACTTAGTTCGCAACAGTCCGGACATAGTAAAATTAACTCTATTGGAGAACGTTTTCCAATTAATAGAACTCTATTGGAAGTTATCAAAGGTCTAGAGGGTGCAAGTACAGAAATGGTTGAGAGATCTAAAACAATATTTTTCCCAGGGGATCCAGCTGAAAGAGTTTATTTGATAAGAAGAGGAGCAGTAAGGTTGTCAAGAGTTTATGAGTCAGGTGAAGAGATAACTGTTGCTCTTTTAAGAGAAAATAGTCTTTTTGGTGTTTTATCTCTTCTAACAGGGCATAGATCTGATCGTTTTTATCATGCTATAGCTTTTACAAGAGTTGAGATGATAACAGCACCTGCCAATTCTGTTTTAAGAGCTATAGAGGAGGATGCATCCGTAGGACTATTATTGTTACAGGGGCTCTCAAGTAGGATCCTGCAAACAGAAACAATGATAGAAACTCTTACTCATAGAGATATGTCTTCACGTTTGGTCAGCTTTTTGATGGTTCTTTGTAGAGACTTTGGAGTCGCAAGTGAAAAAGGGATCACTATAGATTTGAGGCTTTCACATCAAGCTATTGCTGAAGCTATAGGTTCAACAAGAGTAACGATTACAAGATTATTGGGAGATTTAAAGGATTCAGGGTTACTCACTATTGAAAGAAAAAAGATTACAGTATTTGACCCGATAGCTCTTGCAAAAAGGTTTAATTGATTCATCATTAATTATGATGTATCCAGTGAATAATATATTGTGGCCTGGATTTTAATAGTTTTTTTAATATTGCTCGGTGGATTAATCGCCCCATTCGGGGATTTACTCGGCACAAAGATTGGTAAAGCTAGATTTAGCATCTTAAAATTAAGACCAAAAAAAACAGCCACAATTGTAACCATAATAACTGGGGGGTTTATTAGTTCGATATCAATAGGGCTTTTGATTTTGGTCAGTGAAGAATTTAGACAAAGACTTTTTGTCGATATCCCTTTTTTGCAAAAAACTTTAGATGAAAGTAAAAAGGCTCTTATACCTTTGCAAGAAGAACGCAAAAAACTTGAAGGCAAAATTATTAAAAAAGAAAAAGAATTAAATCAACTAAAAAATGAAGTTAGAGAATTTAGAAGAGGAAATATAGTTATTAAAAGAGGACAAACTTTATTTATTGCAGAAGTTAATCCTAGTTCAAATATAAAATTAGACATGGCAAGAATTTATAATGAAGCCGATAAATTTGTTCGAAAAATCGTTATCCCAACGAATAAAAATGCAAAAAATATTCTTTTGTGGAGACCTACTGATATTACAAAGATTGAGAGTTCCGCATCAAAAGGTGGTAATTGGATTTTAATAATTAAATCGGCGACAAATGTTTTAAGAGGGGATAATTATGTTTTTGTATCGCCTGATTTATTAGAGAATAAATTTATAGTAAGAAAAGGAGATGTTATTAAAAGCTCTATTTTAGAAAAAAATGATTTAAACCTAAAATCTATAAATTTCAAAATTAAATCATTACTACTAGAAACAAGAGATGAAATTAAGTTAAAAGGATCTCAAGTTAATGAAATTAACACTAGAGGAAATTTTGTAAAAAAAATAACAGATTTTCTTCAAGATAATCAAAATATTAAATTTAAGTTAGAAGTAGTATCATTAAGAGATAGTAAAACTGCAGAACCAATAGTTGTTGAAATTAATATCTTAAAGTTAGAAACTTAAATGGCTAAAATTTTAAGTATCGACCCAGGGAAAAGTAAATGTGGCCTTGTCTTAGCTGAACTAAATGAAAAAAAAGTTTATGAAGCTAAGGTCCTCGACAGTGGATTACTTGAAGATTACATCAAAAATTTAAATAATGTTGAAGATATATCAAAAATTATTATTGGTAACGGCACTACCAGTAAAGAGACAAAAGAAAAATTGAATTTTTTTAAAAAAGAAATAATAACTTTTGATGAAAAAAATACTACCTATAGAGCTAAAAAGAGATATTTTGAACTTTTCCCCATTAATGGTTGGAAGTTTTTAATCCCTAGAGAGGTTTTCATTCTTAACAAAAATCTCGATGCAATATCTGCTTTGATAATTTTAGAGGATTATTTTCAAATAAAATTTATTTTGAATCAAAATATAGATTTTAAAACTTGGCTGCGATAGTGAACTTATAGTCATTCCCTGCTTCTAGTTCATAATCTTTTTTCAATAAAAATCTTAATAAGTCATTTTCAATTAATGCTCTTCCCAAAGGAGGATTCACTAATAATTTTCCTTTACTAAAAGACCACGTAAAAGTCCATTTAAATTGACTAGCTTCCACAACCCCCTTAATTTGTTTTTTTGAGAAGCAATATTCTTTTACACTTACATTTGCTATTGTTTTTGCTTTTGGCTTCATTTGTTAAATTTGATCTTTGTCAAAAGAATTTAATTCATTAATTATAAAGTCTTCTTTTTTAGTATTTAATTCTTCGAGGGATCTTATTACCCTTTCATATACTTTATCTAAAATTGTTTTTTCTTCTAAAGAAATATTGCCTAATACATGCGAAATAGTGTTGTAATTATTTGTACCTTTTATTAATGGAGGTGACCCAATACCAATTCTTATTCTATTAAATTTGTTAGTCTGCAATTTTTCTATGATGCTGTTCAGACCATTATGTCCGCCTGAACTACCTTGTTTTCTAAATCTTATCTTTCCAAGGGGAAGATCCTTATCATCTACTATTATAAAAATCTGATCCAAATTAATTTTGTACCAATCTACTATTGCTCTTACAGCATCACCACTATTATTCATAAACGTATTTGGTAAAAATAACCTGTAAGTGGAATTATTGATTATGAATTCTGAGCATGAACTTTTAAGTTTATCCTTCAACAAAAAATTCGAATTATATTTTTTTGATAGATTTTCAAGCAGTAAAAAACCAATATTATGCCTGCTTGTCGCGTATTTTTTGCCAGGATTACCTAACCCTATAAGATATATTTCATTCATAATGTATTGCTAAAACTTTTTTTTTGAAAATTATAAATATACAAACTATAACTAAGCAAACAAAAAGAAAACATCCAAAAAAACTTTTTTTGAAAATTTTAAGTTAATTTAATAAATTCTTGATATATTTTTGGGGATTTAGTTCCCATTCCAATCAACTGAAAAGCCTTGTAAAAGTAGGGATTGGTTATAAATTTGTAGAAGAATAACTAGAAAAACAAGAAGAAGTAGACCAATAACTGTCATTATAGGGACTGCTCCCCAACCTGGTACAACTTTTCCTTGACCTGAATTGCCAATTGCTTTTAAAAGACTTCCTAAGGCTGTTTTTTGACCCATGTTTAATCACAATAACGAATGTTATTTCGCTATTGTATAAGAACTTATACATAAATTGTTTACAAACTTAGCAAAATTGATGCAAACTTTATCATCTGCTCCTGATCCTGCAGTCTCCATAGCAGTAACAATCTTGGCATTACTTCTGGCTTTAACCGGTTTTGGTCTTTGGACTGCCTTTGGACCCAAAGCTGCAAAGCTTACAGATCCTTGGGATGACCACGATGATTAATATCTAATAAAGTATTTCAAAATTTTCCAAAAATACAAAAAGTAAACCTTTTCCCTTAAATTAAATATATCTTTATTAAGATATAATTTTGTCAGCACTTGTAGTTCTATGCTTGCCCTTAAAATTTCTGTTTACACTATCGTTTTTTTCTTTGTAGGAATTTTCCTCTTTGGTTTTTTAGCAAGTGATCCTACAAGGACTCCTAATAGAAAAGATTTAGAAAGTCCTCAAGATTAAATAATATTTTTACTTTGGATAATTAATTTTGAAGATCTCACCATCAAGAAATCTTAAATATTATAGTTTACTTTTTCTAGGTTTAATTATTCAGAGTTTAAATCCTGCTTTATCAAAAACTATTAGTAGTACTAATTCCCTAACTACTGTTTTTGAAAAATCTTATATTAAAGAGAAATTAAAATCTAATTCTTTAAAAAAAAATCAATCTAATAAACAAATTTCGTTTGTTAACCCTGAATTAGCATTAAATAAAAATATAGATCAAAGTAGAAATTTAGAAATTCAATCAGATAAACAGTTTCAAGAAAAAAATGTTTTATATGCTGAAGGAAATGTACTTGTGACATATGAAGGAAATATCCTCAAAGCGGACATCCTTGTTTATGACAAACTAAACGAAACTATAAATGCAAATGGAAATATCAAATTAATTCTCGAAAATCAGGTCTTTAATTTAGATGAACTAAATTATGATTTCAAAAATCAAAAGGGGTTTTTCCTAAACGTTAAGGCTGCAATTAAGACTAAGAATCTTTTAGATAACTTAGATATCTCTTCGAATAAATCTAAAGAGATACCATCAACTTTGCCAACAATAAATAAAAAAAAGGTCCTTTATACTCCTGATGGTATTAATAATTGGATTTTTTATACTAAAGAATTAAAAGTAGATAAAAATCAATGGACTGCTGAAAAAGCCATCTTTACAAATGATTTACTTGAAACAAATCAAGTTAAGTTTGAAATGAATTCTTTAAAAATTACTCCCAAAGAAAACCAATTAAAGCTCAAGTCATCACTTAACTTTTTAATTTTTGAGGATAAGTTACCAATTCCCTTCTGGTTTGGTAATAGAACACTAACTAGAAGTGAAGATGGGTATATTTTCGACTTCAATGATAGATGGACTTTAGGATTGGATAAAGTTGATAGAGATGGCTATTTTTTAGGTAGGCCATTAAAACCCTTTAATATATTTAAAAATTTTGTATTGAATTTAGAGCCTCAATTTTTAATTCAAAGATCTTTACAGGGATATACTAAAAGCTTCGTAAATAAAGATGAATCAATAACCTCAGATAAAGTTAGAAGAGATGTTTCTTTCTCAGATTATTTTAGTTTGAAATCGGAATTGAAAGGAGAAGTTGGTGAATGGGATCTAAAGATTGATAAAAATTTATATTCTTTCGACCTTGACAAATATTCAGACGCTTTAAGATTAAAGTTTGATTTAAGCAAAGAAATAGACTTTTTAAATTCCAAATGGGAAAAAAGTTTTTTTGGAGTTTTTAGAGATAGAATTTGGAATGGCTCATTAGGAGAATCAGAAATATATTTTGGGTACGGCGCCAAAATGGAAAAAGTCAATACTTGGGAGGAAGATGGAGTACAAAAAACTGAGAAATTTAAAGTAGGTATTGGGAAATTTAAAGCGGAGGGATTAAATAACAAAAATTTAGTTAGTAGTTATAAAGGTAGTATTTATTATTCTCTGAATCAAAAATTCCCATTATACGTTAAGGAATCTACAAATAAATATGTTGATAAATCGTTTAATTATATTTTTGAGCCAGTAAAGCAAGGAATCCACCTTAATACTAAATTAGATGCTTTATATTCTCTTTATCAGGATGGAAATCATCAAGAATATATTGGATTTGGAGCAGGCCCTGAGTTTGTCTTTGGTGAATTTAAAAAAAGATATTTTGATTATACAAAATTAAGTTTTATGCCTTCTTATAAACTAAAAAGTGGTGATAGTATTTTTAAATTTGATCAAAATTCAGATATGTTTACTTTAGATTTGGCCCTAGATCAACAATTATATGGTCCTATACTTCTAAAATCAAAGGCTACCTTAAATTTGGATGGAAATTCTGAAAATTATGGAGATTTTATAAATTCTAGTTTTTCGATTAACTGGAAGAAAAGATCTTATGAATTAGGAATTTTTTATCAACCACAAAACCAATCGGGAGGAATCAATATTACACTGTACGGATTTGAATAGTTTTAATTAAGTGATTTATTAAATTTAGTGTAAGGTAATTCATCAAATTTTTTTTCAATATAATTTATATTTGCAAGTAAGGTAGAGGTTGCGTCCCACTCACCGGACAAAAACATTTGTTTTGAGGAATTTTTGATTTCAAGATTTAATTTAACTGATCCATATTTTAAGGTCGATTCTTTGATATCGATTTCAAATAAGCAATTATCTTGATTGGTTTCATTTTGAATATTTTTGATCAATTCTTTTGAAAGAGTAAAACATGGAATTCCTATTGCTATACAATTACCATAAAAAATTTCTGCAAAGCTTTCTCCTATTATTGCTCTGATTCCCCATCTTAAAAGAGCTTGAGGTGCATGTTCTCTGCTAGAACCACATCCGAAATTACTATTTACAACAAGTATCGAAGCACCTTGATTCTTCTCTAAATCAAAAGGATGGTTGCCATTAAGATTTTTTCTGTCATCTGCAAAAACAGCCTGTCCAAGATGGTCGAAACTTACACTTTTTAAAAAACGAGCTGGAATTATACGATCAGTATCAATGTCATCTCCAATTAGTGCTAACGGTTTGCCTATTACGATTGAGAATTTACCACTTGGAGAGGAAAACTTACTATTCATTGTTTTATAAAGTCTCTCACATCAGTTACTTTTCCAGATATTGCGGCGGCTGCAACCATTGCTGGACTCATTAGAAGTGTTCTTCCATTTGGTGAGCCTTGCCTACCTTTAAAATTACGATTACTGGAACTTGCACTTATTTGATTGCCTATTAACTTATCTGAGTTCATTGCTAGACACATCGAGCAACCAGGTTCTCTCCATTGAAAACCAGCATCTTGAAAAATTTTATCAAGACCTTCTTTTTTCGCTTCTTGAGCCACTTTTTCAGATCCAGGAACTACAAAAGCTTTAACGTTCTTTGCAACTTTACTGTGTTTTACAACTTTAGCTGCCACCCTTAAATCGCTTATCCGTCCGTTGGTGCAACTACCTATAAAACACACATCAACAGGAGTATTTTTAATTAATTGTCCTGGTTTGAAATTCATATAATCATAGGCTTCTTCTGCAATAAATCTATCATTGGGGTCGATTTCAAGCTTTGAGGGTATTTTTTGAGTAATACCTACACTTTGTGCTGGGGTTATGCCCCACGTTACAGTAGGCTCTACATTTGATGCATCTATTTTTACAACATCGTCGTAAATCGCATTTTTATCACTTTTAAGAGATTTCCACCACTTAATTGCTTTATCCCAATCTTCATTTTTTGGGCTGAATGGTTTATCTTTTATATAGTAAAAAGTTTTTTCATCAGGATTTATATAACCACAGCGCGCTCCTCCCTCTATAGACATATTGCAAATAGTCATTCTTTCTTCCATAGATAAAGCACTTATCGCAGGACCTGCAAATTCATATGCATAGCCTACTCCTGCTTTCACTCCAAGTTTTTGAATAATATAAAGTACTAAATCTTTAGCAAAAACTCCATTTGATAGTTTATTCTCGCACCAGATTTGTCTTACCTTTAGTTTGTTCATAGCGATTGTTTGACTTGCCAGAACGTCTCTTACTTGACTTGTTCCAATACCAAAAGCAATTGACCCAAATGCTCCATGGGTAGAAGTGTGCGAATCTCCGCAAGCAATCGTCATCCCAGGCTGTGTCAATCCAAGTTCTGGAGCTACAACATGAACTATTCCTTGATTGCCGCTTCCAATATTGAAAAATTTGATTTTGTTCTCAACGCAATTCTTTTCTAGTGTATTAATCATCTGTTCGGCAAGATTATCTTTAAAAGGCCTAGTTTGATTATCGGTTGGGACTATGTGATCAACTGTTGCGATTGTTCTTTGAGGGAATTTTACCTTTAAATTTTTATCCTTTAAAGCTCCAAATGCTTGCGGACTAGTAACTTCGTGAATGAGGTGAAGGCCGATAAAAATTTGATCAGCCCCCCCAGGTAAACTTGAAACCTTGTGTAACTCCCAAACTTTATCAAATAAGGTGTTTCGACTCAATTTACAAAAATTTTATTTACTATTAGATAATAAGATTAATCTGAGACTGTTCAAACACACATTTACACTTAGTGTCTGAATTTCTATTCTATTACGAGTAGCATTAAACATTTTTTTTATATTAGTAATCTGGTTATTCGGTCCTGAAATTGAAATATAGACTAGTCCAATAGGTTTTTCTTTACTTCCTCCGTTAGGCCCAGCTATTCCACTGATTGCTATTGACCAATCAGCTTCTAATTTCTCTTTCACATTTACTGCCATAGCCTTGCAAACTTCTTTGGAAACAGCTCCATACTTTGTAAGTTTTTCTTGAGAAATATTTAATAATGAATTTTTTAGTTCATTGCTATAAGAAACAATACTACCTTTAAAAACTTTGGATGAACCTGATATTGATGTGATCGATGAAGAGAGGAGTCCTCCTGTACAAGATTCAGCAAAAACAATAGTTTCGTTTCTCTTGGCTAATGCTTTTATTAAAACGCTTGGGAGAGTATCATAATCCTCGCCAAAAATAAATTTAGAAAACTTTTTTGTTAATTTTTCTTTGACAGGTTTTATTATATTTTTTGCATCTAGTTCATTCTTTGCCTTGGCTGTGATTCTAAGTTTAACCTCCCCCAGATTTGCATATGGAGCAACAGTTGGGTTTTTAAGATTTAGAAGATCATTAATCTCTTCTGCAACGCTAGATTCTCCAATGCCTGAGAATTTAAGAGTATTTGAAAAGAATGAATAACCATCAAAGAATTTGTTTTTAATAAATTCAGATGCAGTCTCTTCCCACATAGCTTTCATTTCACTTGGTACACCTGGAAAAGTAAGAATTGTAAATCCTTTTATTGGTTCCCATATCATTCCTGGGGCAGTGCCCCGAGGGTTATTAATTATTTGCGCATCTTTTGGGAAGAAGCATTGTTTTCGTAAACAAGAAGAATTTTCCTGCAACTTTGATCTTGATAGTTTTTGTTTAATTTCATCCCACAAGTGAGACCTTTCATAAATAGATACATTAAAAGAACTCGCTATTGCTTCAGTAGTTAAGTCATCGGGAGTGGGTCCTAATCCACCAGTTGTAATTAGAAGATTACTTCTTTTAGATATTTCTTGAATTACCTTTATAATGCGATCATAATTATCACCTACTGTTGTCTGTCTAAAGTGATTTAAGCCTAATTGAGATAGTTGCTCAGAAATCCATTGAGCATTTGTATTTACAATATTCCCTAAAAGTAGCTCAGTTCCAATAGAAAGAATTTCAACCTCATTGGAATTAGGACTCATTTAATTGATGCTTCAAGTTTGCCTTCATAAAGAGGAAAACGATTACATAAGGTTAATACTCTTTCTTTACATTGGCTTTCAATCTTTGAATCATTTGGATTAAGCAATCTATCTGCGATAATTTCACCAACATCAGCAAAAGCACTTTCATTAAATCCTCTGGTAGTTAAAGCAGCAGTACCCAACCTTAGCCCACTTGTCACAAAAGGTGATTCAGGATCAAATGGAACAGTATTTTTATTCGCTGTAATATTAACTTCGCTTACTAGCAAATCAGCAACTTTTCCAGTCATGTTGATGCTTCTTAAATCAAGTAAAACAATATGATTATCTGTCCCTCCACTGACAATTTCAATACCTCTACTTATTAAAGTTGAAGCTAGAACCTTGGCATTTTTTATTACTTGTTGGGAATAATTAACGAAATCAGGTTGTAAGGCTTCTCCAAATGCAACTGCTTTAGCCGCAATAATATGTTCTAGAGGACCACCTTGAGTTCCAGGGAAAACAGATTTATCAAATTTTTTTCCAAATTCTGCATTTTTGCATAAGATAAGACCCCCTCTAGGCCCTCTTAATGTCTTATGAGTAGTTGTAGTTACTACATCACAATAAGGTATTGGATTTGGGTGAAGTTTACTTGCTACGAGCCCCGCGATGTGTGCGATATCAGCCATTAAGTACGCACCAACTTCATCTGCAATATTTCTAAATGATTCAAAATCGATTGTTCTTGGATAAGCAGAATATCCACATATGATTAATTTAGGCTTTGTTTCTAGTGCTATCTCTCTTATTTCATCAAAATTTAATTCACTGGTTTCTTTATTTACTCCATAGTGAACTGCATTAAACCATTTACCGCTCATATTGACTGGAGATCCATGAGTAAGGTGTCCACCATGAGATAAATCCATTCCCATGATTGTGTCACCAGGTTGAAGAAGACTTAAGAAAACAGCAGCATTTGCCTGTGCACCACTGTGGGGTTGAACATTAGCCCAATTTGCATTAAATAATTTTTTCGCTCTCTGAATAGCTAATTCTTCGATTTCATCAACAAATTCACATCCCCCGTAATATCTTTTTTGAGGTAATCCCTCGGCATATTTATTTGTAAGGACAGATCCTTGAGCTTGCATTACGGCAATTGATGCAAAATTTTCACTTGCTATTAACTCAAGATGAGTTTCCTGTCTATTTTTTTCAGAGTTGATAA
>Ga0310343_10000289_pt1 | contig 23587 bp, 27 predicted proteins | sample HC15DNA2025_MG_FD_203519 | JGI IMG/M metagenome (GOLD analysis project Ga0310343, IMG submission 203519) | Marine microbial communities from station ALOHA, North Pacific Subtropical Gyre - HC15-DNA-20-25_MG | ecosystem: Environmental > Aquatic > Marine > Oceanic | place: Pacific Ocean: North...
GCTCTGAAATATTCCTCTTGAGTGCCGTGGAGATCAAGGTGATCTCGCCCAAGGTTAGTGAAAACTGCAGCCGCGAATGCTGTGCCTTTAACACGCTGCTGGACGAGCGAATGTGATGACACTTCCATGGCCACCACCGAAACTCCGTCTTCTAGGAGCTCACGCAATCTCCGCTGCAGCACTGGTGCTTCTGGAGTTGTCATGTCTCCTTCAAGAGTTCCAATCACCGCTGACTTCTGTCCACCAGCGTTGAAGACGGCAGCAAGCATCTGAGCGACAGTGGTTTTCCCGTTGGTGCCAGTTACCCCGATCACTTTCATGGCATCCGACGGCCTTCCGTAAACCAGCGCAGCTAATTCTCCAAGTACCGACCGAACATCATCAACAATGATCTGCGGAGTGTTGAAAGGCAACTCTCGATCGACAAGCAGCGCAGCCGCACCGCGCTCAATTGCCTCCCGAGCAAAGCCGTGCCCGTCGAAATTTTGGCCGACTACGCATGCAAAGAGGCAGCCCTCGGTAATGCTGCGTGAGTCCATGATCAATTCGCTGATTTCGACTCGGGCCGTGTCTGGCGATATCCGGACCTCGACATCCAATCGTTGTGAAAGATCCTTAATGAGGGCGTCGTCAATGACCAGCGTCTCATGTTGCAGCATCACATCATCACTCGGCGCACGCCGCTCCGTTGTGAGTCGGCTGGATTCCCACTTCGTGTGCGATGCTCGGGACAAGCCGGGCGAAGACCGGCGCTGCGGCAGTTCCGCCATAGCGGTTCAGCGTGCCTGCTGGGGGTTCGTCGATACTAATGAGAACGGTTATCTGTGGATCCTCAGCGGGGAAAAACCCAACAAAACTTGCGTAGTACGAGCGGACTCCAAATTCGTCTTCGTATCCCCCGTGAGTTTGCGCTTTCAAACCAGTTCCAGTCTTTCCGGCGACTATAAATGACGTGGCCTGAGCGCGTGTCGCAGTACCTGAGCAGACAACGTCAGTCATGATCGATTGCATGACCTCGGCGGTGTTAGGTGAGATGACCTCCTGTGTGGCTGATGGTGCTGTTGGCCTGATATCTCCGTCCTTACCGACGAACCCGCGCACCAATTTGGGGGCGACGTACAAGCCGTCGTTGGCAATTACGTTCACAGCAGAAATGAGTTGAATTGGGGTGCTTGCGAGACCTTGCCCATATGAGACGGTGTACTTCTCTGACCCGTGGAGATCATTCCACTCTTTGAAAATTCCGGCCGATTCGTTCGGGAAGTCGAGGGCGGTTCGCTCGCCAAGGCCGAAAGCTCGCATGAAATCCCAGTGACGGCGTAATTGGACTTCCTCTTGCACTTTGATGGTGCCAATGTTTGATGATTCCACAAGAATCTGCCGAACCGTCATGTCTTCGTCGGGATGTTCGTGAGAGTCACGAAGTAGGTCGTCGCCATATTGAGCTCGCCATGGCACGTTGAAGACTGTATTTGGGCCAACGACACCAGTTTCCAGACCAGCCGCAATCGTGATCACTTTCGCAACAGAGCCCGGTTCATATGCATCAACTGCGGCATAGTTACCGGAAGTGATGCGCACTTCGTCGCTCTCGTTGTTGCGCTTGACTGATGCCATCGCATAAAGCTCACCGGATTGAGCATCCATCACAATGCAAGTTCCGGCTTTCGAACTCGTGTTTTCAACACGCTCAAGTAGAGCTTGCTCGCAGGTGAACTGAATTGAACGGTCGATCGTGAGGATGAGGTCATCACCCGGAACCGCGCCTTCCGATCCGTTTTCGCTACCGGCGATTGATCGCCCACCCGGGGCTACTTGACGGGTCACGTTTCCGTCCTGCCCCGAGAGAATGTCGTTGTACTGGAGCTCGAGACCTGCAATGCCGACTCCATCGATATCGGTGCGACCGATCACTGACCTACCGGTGTCGCCGCCCGGGAGCAGTCGGGTGGGCTCTGCATCGACATTCACTCCGGAGAGCTTCAACGCAGCTATTTGATCTCCGAGGTCAGCGTCAATCTGTCGGCGAACGTAAACGAATCCCTTTTCTTTTCGGACCATCTCGTCGTACAGTCGTTGCTGTTCTTCAACGCTGAGGTTCAATATGGTCGCAAGCATGTTGAGCGTTGCTTCCTCGTTGTCGACGAGTTTCGGATTAATGCTGATGGTCGCTGCAGGAATCGACACAGCAAGTTCTTCACCATCGCGATCGAAAATAGTGCCTCGGTCAGCGACGACTGTTCGTGTTCTGGTCCATTGATTTGTTGCTTCGGCGCGCATCGCATCACCGCCTGCAGTTTGCAAGCCGATGACCTTTGTCGTTACGACTATGAGCATCACGAGAACGAACGCAACGACGATTTGAATCCGCCTACGCTGGTTCCCAATCTTGAAACGTCCAGTTGCGGGTGTCGCGGAAATGGCTCGCAGTTTGCGCTGAGGGGAAGCATTCCGAGGCGCGCTCGTCTGTTTCGATGTCGAACCCGAGCGGGTTGATCGGGCTGTCGACGCTGAGGAGGGGCGCGATTGCTTGCGAACTACCGGGGCAGTCCGCCGCACCGACCGCTGTGGGACTTCACGACGACTCATCAGTCCATACCGTTCATGATTTTGACCATTCGGAATTGATCGAGGGGTCCGAGGTAATCAGGAACGTCGACGACGTCGCCATCGGTGCTTGTCGCTGCCATCACCATTGCCAGTACCAACGGGTCTACAGCCAAAAAACTGCTGTCCAGTGCCGGAGTCATTCCGAGCTGACGTGCTCGCTGATCGAGTCGAGCTGGTGCCCGAAGTTCTGCTCGCACTGCTCTCAGCGTGTCAAAATAATCATTTGCTTCAGCGATGTCTCTGTCGATCTGATCGATCACCGCCTGCCGAGAGGCAATCTGCGTGTGGATGACTGCAAGGCTTGCGAGACCGAGGGCGATCAGTGTTGCAGTAAAGACAACGACACGGGTGGTTCGGCGACGAACTTCAACGACCCTCAGAGCTGGCCGGCGGTTCGGTGCCGGCCTTGTTGCTGGTCTGCGGAGAGCGATGGCCATCAGGGCTCCTCCGCAATTCGTTCCGCAACCCGCAACCGAGCTGATGTTGACCGACGGTTTCGTTCGATTTCTGCAACTGACGGCTTTTTCGCAACCTTTCGAACGATCCGGACAGTCTGTACCGCACCGCACACGCACGGAAGCTCTGGCGGACACTCACAACGGTTCGCTGCCGCCATCATTCGCTGCTTAACGATCCGATCTTCTCCTGAGTGGTACGACAGCACTGCCACTCTGCCACCTGGAACCACGCGGTCGATCGCCTTATCGATCGCAGTCGGGAGTGCGTCAAGTTCTCCGTTGACTTCGATGCGAATTGCTTGGAAGGTGCGCTTGGCTGGATGGCCACCGGTGCGACGTGCGGGTGCCGGTATGGCGGCAACAACGACTTCCGCTAACTGGTTCGTTGTTTCAATTGGCCGGGCCGCCTCGATCGCATTTGCAATGCGTGAGGCGAACCGCTCTTCGCCATGGCGTCGAATGATGTCGGCGAGGCGGCGAACGTCGTAGCCGTTGACGACATCGTCAGCGGTCCAGTTGGCATCAGGACCCATCCGCATGTCGAGAGGTCCGTCATTTCGGTAACTAAACCCACGACTGCCCTCATCGAGTTGGTAGGAGGAAACACCTAGATCGAAGATTGCTCCACTGAGTGCCTCGACCCCATGCTCGGCAAGGCCTTGGTCGATGTCGTCAAATCGACGCATGGTCGTGCGAAATCGCGGCCCAAAGTGTTCGAGGCGCTGTGCCGCTGCGTGCAGGGCCTCGGGGTCGCGGTCGAGACCGATGACATCAACATCATCGCGGGCCTCCAGCAACGCCTCGGAGTGGCCGCCACCGCCGAGGGTTGCATCGAGAATCGTCCCAGAAGGAACTTCGGCAAACACGTCAACGATTTCGTCTCTCATCACGGGGTCGTGAGAGAACGAGGTCTGCTGACCGTCTGCCATCGTCATCAGTCCTGCCACACCCGAGGATTCGTTGCGTGTAAGTCTTCCGCTTCGATGGTTTCGTAGCGGGACGGTCTCCACACCTCGATCGAGTTGAGGTTGCCCACGATCACCGCCTGATCGCCGCCGGTGAGGCCGGCAAACTCACGAGCTTTTTCGTCAAGGGTGAGACGTCCCTGCTTGTCAACCGAAACTGACACCGTTTGGGTCGCAACCGAACGTCGCTGCCTTGCGGTGGCGGTGCCAGATTTCACCGCTTCGATGACATCGTTTGCCTCGGCTTCGAATACGGCGACCGTCCGGAGGGTGATACATCCCTGTGGATCAAGGGTTGCGTAACAACGGTCACCGAGTTCACCACGGAAGGGTGCGGGAAGGCCAAGACGACCATTGTCGTCGATGCTGCGGTCGTACACGCCGACGAACATCTTTCCCTCCCTTTCATCCCGCTCCGCCTCGGCTCACAAGATGCGGTTTCCTGTAAGCGCAAAGAGTATTCCACCTATCTACACCAAAATCAACCATTTGAATCCAATCTTCACCAAAACTGTGAAATGTAGTGTCAGCATCTTCGGCACGGTGGTGATGCTCGAAGGCCTCTACATGAGATGACATAAGGGGGTGTGCGGGCTGAACAAATCAGTCAACAATGACGCGCAGTAGCGATAATGCTGGAGGTACGACCGCTACCGGCCGCTGAGTGGAGCGCTCACCACCGATGTCAACGCATAAAGGAATCTGTCGTTGAGCACATCTCGAACCTGCTCATCAACAATCGCAGGCCTTCGAAGCGGTCTCGGGGCTTCCCCGACGAGGAGAGCAAGAATCTCATCTGTCGGATCAGCAAAATGCAACTGACCCTGGACCCGAGCACCGTCCCTCGTTCTCCGTTGGCTCAGACCTACAAGCTTTAAATGCTCCACCATCAGTTCGCCATGGGAACGTCCAGCAAAACAAACGAGTTCACCATCCGAATCGCTACCCGTCTGACCAACGAACTGCCATATACCAGGGAGAGCGCAGTCGAGAGATATGAGCGCAGCGAGCCACCAACGGCCGACCTGCGCCATCATTCCGAGGGGCTCAGCAACATACCGAGAGTCGTCAGCACCAATCTCAATATCAATCCACAACGATCGATGAGGGTCGACAAGAACTATTCCCCCACCTGATCGACGACGAATCACCTCGATGTTTCGCTGAGCCGCATGTCCGAGGTCGATGAGGTGTTCTGACTGCCGAGACCCGAGCACCAGCGCCATAGATTCTGGAATGCACCGCACCAGGCGAACCCCATCTCGACGAATCGGCGTCGCCGCGTGCAACTCTTCGGCGGTTCCCGTGCGACTGAGAGATTCAGTGTTCAACTTGCGACCGGAAGGTACGCACGCCAGGCAGAAGGCATCCGCGATACACCGACCACCACCCACGCCGGGGACTTCGGCGCGACCGATGGACGCCGGAGCACCATACCTGCCTCTTCCGGGGTGCGATCACGTTTCGAAAGGTTGCAGGGTTTGCAGGCAGCGACGAGGTTTTCCCAGCTGTGATGGCCCCCACGGGAGCGCGGCACAATGTGGTCGATCGAGTCAGCATGAGCCCCGCAGTACTGGCACTGGTAGTCGTCTCGAGCAAAAACCGCTCGGCGAGACAGCACGGCCCGTCGTTGTCGAGGGGCTTTCACCATGTATCGCAACCGGACGACAAGAGGGACGTTCATTGCAAAGGAGGGCGAACGCACGAGTTCCTCACCAGACTCAATAATCTCGGCCTTATCGGCAAGAACAAGGCAAGTCGCCCTTCGGGCAGACACCACACTTAGCGGCTCGAAACTTGCGTTAAGTACGAGCACGTTTCTCATCGCTTACGCCCTAAAGCTCTCGAACATCATCGCTGCGCTAGCCGGCGCATCTCGCCACACCACATGAGGTATTCCACCACATCGCGGCTTGTTGGAGGGTGATCATCTGATCCGTACTGGGTCAAGGTGCGAAACGCGAGATAGTCAGGGGCCGGCACCGGTAGAAACGGAGTTCGAGTGAGCCACCCCTTTGGCGCAAGCGACACCATCTGGCGAAAAGCCGTGACCCATAAACGGGGGCGACGGGAGACAGCGAACACAACTGCGAGAACAAATTTTGATCTCGCAATCAGTCGTTTCACGCCGGTCTGGGCTCCTTTGGCAAACCGAGCACCATTTCACCAATAATGTTGCGCTGCACCTGTGATGAACCGGCGTAGATCGTCCCAGCTCTGGCTGATAGGAACGTATCCGCCCATGAGGCCGATGAATTCGGCGCCCCGGCATCGTCTGCTCCGAACGTAGATGATGGAGGTCGGCCGGACGGGACCATCGTATCTGCACCGAGAATCTTTGTTGCGAGTTCGGTGACCGTGAGATGGTATTCGCTCCAATACAACTTGGAGATGGCGCCGTCTGGACCCGGGTGATGCCCCTTCAAGAACTGGGTGAGCACGCGCATACCGCTGTACCGCATGATCTGCACTTTGGCGTAGGCCTTCATGAGTTCCTGTCTAATGACAGGGTCTTTTGTCAGTCCGCGTTCTGCTGCGAGCACCAACAAACGATCTATTTCTGCTTGGAAGCGAATCGGCACCGTAGCCGCAGCTTCTCCTCGTTCGAACCCAAGCAATGTCATCGCAACGGCCCATCCGTTGTTTACACCGCCGACAACATTGTCTTTCGGGCAGAGAGCGTCGGTGTAGAACACCTCGTTGAATTCCGAGTCACCGTTAATCATTTTGATCGGTCGCACTTCGACGCCTGGCTGGCGCATATCGACGAGCAAAAACGAAATTCCCTTATGCTTCGGGGCGTCGGGGTCGGTGCGAGCGAGGGTGAAAATGTGGTCTGCGCGGTGACCTTCTGAGGTCCAAATCTTCTGGCCATTCAAGACCCACTGATCACCGTCGAGTTGAGCCTTTAGACCAACATTGCCAAGGTCGGACCCGGCGTTCGGCTCGGAGTAGCCCTGGCACCATTTGTCTTCTCCAGAAAGGACCCTTGGCAAGTAATACTCGCGCTGTTCCTCACTACCCATGAGGAGCAGCGTGTTACCGAGCATTTGAATGCCGAACACATCGTTCGGTCCGCCAGTCGGCACGCCGGCGATCGCGAACTCCTCGGCGAGGATCACCTGCTCAAGTGCCGACAGTCCTGCGCCGCCGTACTTTTGGGGCCAACCTGGAGCCAAGTACCCCGACTCAAACAAAGTTTGCCGCCAATCTTCAACAAATTCAGTGATTTCGTCACCTTCTAAAGATCCTATGCCGGTGAAATCGCTCGGCAATTTGTCAGCAAGGAAGGACTTCACCTTCGCTCGATAGGCATCGGCGTTTACGTCATATACAGGAAGCATGGTCTAAGCGTAGCGAGTGACGACGCCTCTAAAGTAGTGGAGCGCTCGAAATACTCAAGGAGTATCGAGATGCGATGAATCCGCCGCCAAGGCGACCGCAGAAGCACCTGCGAGAACATGAAGCTGAGAAACACAGATATCTAAATGCTTGAGGTGGGTGAGGCGTGTCCGTTCAGCAAGCTCATCTCGAATCGACTCAATAAATGTCTCGCGAAATGCTTCAACCACAACCCCTCCAATTCGAATGCGTTGAATGTCCATCATTGCGGCAAGCGACGCACATGCCCTCGCAACCATCATTCCTGACTGAGTGATAAGTGAGCTCGGAGTTGAAACCAGCCCTCTGCCGGTTGTTGCTTCGATGCCGCGCACGCTGGCATAAGAATCGAGGCATCCAGACTTTCCGCAAACACACGGCCTACCTTCGACATCGACTGCAAGATGAGCAAATGCTCCCGCTGATCCCCGCTCGCCCTGCAAGAGCCGACCTCCTACGACCACACCACCATCTACGTCATCACCGAGGTGCAGGCCAATTGCCGACTGACCCTCGGAAGATGCGAGGGCATATGCGCGTCCCGTGCTTTCGAGAATTGTTGGGCAACCAGCCACCTCTGTGATCGAATCGCGAATCGGTAATCCGCTCCAATCGTTGTCACCGATCGGTGCAAAGCCGCCGAGTTCTTCATCAACGGGGCCGGGTCCGGTGGCTGCGCAAAGGATTGGACGTTGCTCGGCCGGAGTTGCAGCCAGCACCCGCTGCACGAGCCTTGTCAGCGCCGTAAGCCGATCTTTTGACGGGGTTACGACCCGATCTCTCACACCAACGTTTCCCTCATGATCGATGATGCCGACCGCGAGGTGACGTTCGCCTAGGTTGACCACCATTCGAACGTCGACATGAAGAGAGCGCGACGGGTCGACCGCCATATGTTCTCAGCCTTGACGACGAGCACGTGCCGACGCAGCCCAGGCCGAAATAGAAGCCCCGCTCAACTGCTCACGGCCGATCACTGCAATTTCGTTCGAAACCACAATGCTGAGGGCGACGACAACGACGAAAATAAGAAATGCAATGAGGTAACTGACCGCAAGCGCCAGAACGGTTGCGACAACACCAACTACAGCTCCGAACAACGATACGAACAGGCGACGTCTCGACACGGCGACCCCTCGTTCTGAAAACGACGGATCTTGTTCGAGTTCTTGCTCAATTTGCCGCAAAATACGCTGTTCGTCCTCAGAGAGTGGCATTGGTTTCCGTTTCAATAATCTGCAAGCTGACGTTTCTCCCATAGTTTCGCACGTGATGGGCCTCGACTCAACGTTTGCTCGAGGGATTCTCATCTCTTTCGGGGCGTAACGACCCGGCAAGACGAAGCGCACCTCCACCAAAACGCTCCCTCACACGGTCGATCGCATCATCTCTCCGACCTTGTTCAACATTTTCAGTCGAGAAGAGATCGAGTTGCTGCACTGCGGAGCCGAATCCCGATGCACTCACCCCGAGCAATCTGACCGAACGGCTATTCACTGCGCTCACCAGGAGTCTGTCGAGCACTCCGATCACCTCCGAGGTTGACGCAATCGGGGTCGACCACGTGTGTGAACGCGTCAGAGTGGTGAAGTCAGAAAGCCGAACCTTGATTGACCATGTCTTTGCACCGCCAACTCCTGACCGAATTCGGCTGGTAACGATGTCGGTCATTCGGACAAGTTCAGCATGGAGCACCTCAGCGTCGGCGAGATCTGAACCAAAGGTCTCCTCATGGCCAATCGACTTCGCTTCACGGTCTGGAACCACAGGTCGCTCATCTCGCCCGTGAGCCAGATCAATTAACTGCGCTGTCAGCGCTTCACCGAGTTGGGCCCTCAACACCTCTTCGGGCATCGCCGAAAGTTCCGGAACAGTTCTCACCCCAATCTTCTCTAGTTTTGCTCTCGACTTCGGACCAACCCCCCATAAGCGACCAACGTCGAGTCGTTGCACGTAGTCATACTCAGTTCCCACATCCACGACGACAACGCCAGGGCCGGGCTGAATACCTGACGGAGATGCGACAGGCTTCGCATCAACTGATGCCAATTTCGCAATGAACTTGTTGGTGGCAACGCCCACTGAACTGCCAAGTCCAAGTTGAGATGAAATCTGTTGGCGAATCGACTGGGCAAGTCGAGCGGCAGCGTCGAGCTCGGGGGCTGGCACCGTCACGTCGAGGAATGCTTCGTCAAGTGCCAATGGTTCGACAAGTGAGGTTTGCTCATCAAAGATCTTTCGAACGCGAGCGCTCATGGCGCTGTATTTCTGGTGATCTGGCGCTAACGCAACAAGATGCGGACAACGACGTTTTGCCTCGGCTCCCGACATTGCTGACCGAACACCAAATCGCCGAGCTTCATACGAGGCGGCTGCCACGACCCCTCGATCTGAACTTGCTCCGACCACGACTGGCTTGCCGACAAGGTCAGGTCGGTCGAGCAATTCGACTGAAACAAAAAACGCGTTCATATCGATATGAAGAATCGAGCGTTGGACTTTCTCGTTTCGCGTTGTTTCGAAGGTATCGATGCGTTCAGTATCGCATCGATCCGCTCCACGTGACAGCCACCGCACATGTACGGTGAAGGCGTGTCCAATCTGCCACAGCCGGCCGCACGACCCCGGGAACTTTCGGCACTGCCGCCCCAAACTGCTCGCGCTATCGCGTTCGCAATGATTGTGATCGTCGGGGCGCTCGGGGCAACTCTTGGCTACGCATTGGGAAATGCGACCTGCACCGATGACTGCTCGCTGAAGGCGGGATCATTCCTCCTCATTGGAGCCGTCGCTGGTGCGCTCGGAAGCGCAATCATGTCGGTTCTTGCTCTTCGAGCGATGGGCGAATGGAACGAGATTCGCGACCGAGAACGTGCCGGCCATGCCCCAGAATGACGACCTCATCGCTGATCTGAGCGAGCTTTGCATTGAACTTGCGGTGGAAGCCGCATCGACTGCAGCGTCTGGCCGCTCCCATCAGCCAACTTTCACATCGGCGACTAAGTCATCGGCCACCGACCTCGTCACACCTTTTGACCAAGCCGCCGAACGTTTCATTCGTGCACAACTCTCCACCCAGCGTCCGCACGATGGAATTATCGGCGAAGAAGAGAGTGACCTCACCGGGACAAGCGGATTGACATGGATAGTCGACCCCATCGATGGAACAACCAACTTTGTGTTCGGACTGCCCGCTTGGGGCTGCTCGATTGCGGTTGCACGTGGCGATCAACTACTTGCTGGAGCAGTACATATCCCGGCGTTGTCGGAGACGTACTCGGCAACCTCTGGCCAAGGGGCGGGGTGCAACGGCAGTGTGATCGCAGCTTCCGCCACCTCGTCATTCGAGACAGCACTAATCGCAACTGGCTTTTCATACCACCCGCAACGCCGGGCCCAGCAAGGGGCCACCGTTGCTCGCCTGCTCCCACAGGTGAGAGATATGCGACGATCGGGCTCCGCCGCATACGACTTGTGTTGTGTTGCAGCCGGAACCATTGATGGCTACTACGAAGAAAACCTCTCACTGTGGGATATCGCAGCCGGGGCGCTCATCGCTCGCGAGGCGGGTGCCCGGGTTGAGTATTCACCCTCCGGAGCTCGGACAGACATTGCGGTTGTCGCCTCTTCGCCGGACATCTTCGAATTATTACGGTCTTTTGTCGACGACTGAGAAAAGCCGCAAAACCTCCATGTGCACGCGTTACGACCTAATTACGGCACAATACAGATGTGGGAACTCGCATCCTGAGCGTGGAAGACGACGAACGTATTCGCCAAGCCGTCAAACTGGCCCTCGAAGATGAGGGCTGGATTGTCGACGAAGCGGAAAGCGGCGAAGTGGCGATTGACATCTTTCAGCGTCACCCCTCCGATGTCGTGCTTATCGACATCATGCTTCCCGGTATCGACGGATTTGAGTTGTGCCGAACCATCCGTCGAGCAAGTGACGTCCCCGTCGTGATGGTGACTGCCAGAAACGACACGCACGACATCGTGGCCGGTTTGGAAGCAGGCGCTGATGATTACTTGACCAAGCCGTTCGCTCCCAAGGAGCTATCAGCACGCATCCGCGCGCTCCTGCGGCGAACACGGCCATCGTCGACTCCTCATGCCCGCATTGCTCTCGGCGATCTCGAAATCGTCCCCGATGAGGGCAAAGTCTCACGGGGCGGTGAAGAGGTACATCTCACCAAGACTGAATTCAGATTGCTCTGCGAACTCGCAGACAACCCTGGCAAGGTGTTTAGTCGTGAAGCGCTTCTCGACAAGGTGTGGGGCTATGACTATTTCGGAGATGGCCGGCTTGTCGACGTTCACATCCGTCGACTTCGCACCAAAGTTGAGGCCGATCCTGCAAATCCTCGGCACGTCGTAACGGTTCGCGGACTCGGATATCGCTTACAGACGTGAGCCTCGCCGATCTTCCGAGCGACGAGCAGTCGACGGTAGAGCAACCTCAGCAACGCCGCAATCGATGGAGCCTCCGTCGTCGAATCCTCGTCACGTTCGCTACTGGCGCAATCTTCATGGCGGTTCTTCTTGCCGTCACGACCTACGGGCTTGCGAGCTCTAATGTTGTGCAACAGCGCGACCAAACCAGCGTCGAGGCCGCCAAGCGAAATGCGCAGATCACCCAGACCGCTCTCAGGGGGCCTGCCGCAACGGCTCAACCCGCACTCGATGCTCTTGCAGCATTCGGAGTGAACAATGCTCTTGTGTGGTACGCCAACGGGTGGCACGCGACCGGAAACTATGAGCCCGTCACTCTTCCTCAATCACTTGTCGACCGCGTTATCGAAGATGCAGTGCCCGCCCGAATGGTCGCGGATTTTGACGACGACCCTCACATCGTGGTTGGGTGGCCTCTCGCCAATAACGGTGCCTTCTTCGAGTTCTTCAGCCTTGCCGAGGTTGACTCAGCGCTGTCGAGCGTACGTCTTTCGCTATACATCGCAGGTGGTCTAACTCTGGGTCTCAGCGTGATTGCTGGGGCATTTGCCGCTCGTCGGGCGGTACGACCGGTTGCAGATGCCGCCCGGGCGGCAAAATCGATCGCAGGTGGCCGACTCGATACGCGGTTGAACCCCGAGAAAGACCCTGATCTTGGGGTTCTTGCTGAGTCGTTTAACGATATGGCTGAAGCGCTGGAGCAACGAGTTGAGCGAGATGCGCGCTTCGCTTCTGATGTGAGCCATGAACTTCGCTCCCCGCTCATGACGCTTGAAGCATCCATTGAGGTAATGGAAAGCCGCAGGTCAGAAATGCCTGAGCGGGCTCGAGCGGCAGTGGACCTGCTGCGGAGTGACGTCACCCGCTTTCGAACCCTCGTAGAAGACCTCCTTGAAATTTCACGATTTGATGCTGGTGTAGTACCCCTCAATCTCGACGATCTCAGAGCGCTCCAATTTGTGGAGCAAGCAATTGGAGTGAGCAGCGCTCCTGACACGCTTCTTAAGAGCGAGGCCCGTGTTGCTGGGCTCATCATTCAGGGTGACCGCCGACGACTCGCACGAGTGATCGCCAATCTCATTGACAATGCCCGAATCCACGGTGACGGCGAGGCGAGAATTTCACTTGAGGTCCCTACCCACGCAGGACATGCTGAGCAACTGCTCCGTATCGCGGTCGAAGATCATGGTCCAGGTGTTCCCGAAAGTGAGCGGGCTCTGGTGTTCGAGCGATTTGCCCGGGGTGTTGCTGCGGGGCGACGTTCATCGGGGGATGGCTCTGGCCTCGGTCTTGCCCTCGTCGCTGAGCACGTTCGACTTCATAAGGGAAGAGTCTGGGTTGAAGACCGGCACGATGGTCAACCAGGAGCCAGGTTCGTCATCGAATTGCCCGCAGAGGAAGTCGAAGTCGAATGAAACGAAGTCGCCTCGGACCCACCGTTCTTCTCCTGTTGCCGATCCTGATGTCATGCGGCATTGCGATGGACGCAACACCGAGAGATATCCCAGCCTCTCAGCGTTTACTGCCACTAGAGAATGATGTAACTGCATTTGAATCGACTGGCTCAAGCCTCATCTACCTCGTCTCCGCCGGCGATGATCGATCATTGAAGTCCGTCCGACGTGGCGGCGACACTCAGGCCGACCTGCTCGACATCCTTCTCGCTGGCCCGACCGAAGACGAATCGGTTGCTCAACTCAGCACTTCTCTCCCACCAGATCTCAAAATTTTGTCAACACGAAGTGTCGGTTCAGTCGCCTACATCGACCTCTCCGGCGCAATGACGGCACTCAGCGGGGAAGCCCTTCTCAGAGGTGCCGCTCAACTGGTACTCACGACTGTCGAACTCCCAGGAATTGAAGCTGTCCAACTCACCGTCGCCGGTGAACGCTTCCCTTGGCTCACGTCGCATGGCGACACGACTTCAGGCTTACTCCGTATATTCGACTTCGCCGGAACCTTCGAGAGCTCTCAGCCGAACTATCCGTCGCTGCCCCCGAGCACCTAGTGCGTTTATCTATGCGAAGAACATTTCTGCGACGTTGCTCACGAGGTCAAGATCAACTGTTCGCGATCGGCCTGCTGCTTCAGCGAGGGGGACGGTAACAATGTTGTTGTCTCGAAGGGCGACCATTGATCCCCATTTTCCCTCTCGCGCGGCGTCAACAGCGGCAACTCCAAACCTGGTTGAAAGCACTCTGTCGAACGCCGTTGGCGTTCCGCCGCGCTGCACGTGACCGAGAAGAACTGGTCGGGTCTCGAAGCCAGTTCGAAGACCAATTTCGGCGGCAACGATGCTTCCGATTCCTCCCAAACGAACGTGCCCGTACTCATCTCGGGTCTGATCGGGGAATTCGATGGTTCCTTCTGCTGGCCGAGATCCCTCTGCGACGACCACGATTGATGCAAATCTCCCACGGGAGTGGCGGCGAACCAGACGCTCACAGACTTCGTCGATATCGAATGGCCGTTCAGGGATGAGTACAACCGCCGCACCACCGGCAAGACCCGCATGTGTCGCAATCCAACCACTGTGGCGACCCATGACTTCCACCACCATCACACGGTCATGAGATTCAGCGGTGGTGTGTAACCGGTCGATTGCGTCAGTTGCAATCTGAACGGCCGTGTTGAATCCAAATGTGAGATCGGTGCCTTCAATGTCATTGTCAATGGTTTTCGGAACTCCAAGCACCGGGATTCCATGTTCTCGAAACAGGATTTCGCCAACGGTAAGCGACCCATTTCCGCCGATGATGATGAGTCCGTCAATCCCCATTTCAGAGATAGTTGACCGCACGCGATCAACACCGTCGGGGCTGTCGAGAGGGCTTCCACGGGTGGTGCCGAGCACCGTCCCACCCCTCGGAAGGGTGCCCCGCATCGACTCAACGGTAATCGGGAGTGTTCGACGGCTCATCACGCCCTCCCATGCGTCAACAAAGCCGATGATCTCATCACCGAATACGCGCTCACCCTTGCGAATAATGGCTCGAATTACCGCATTTAGCCCAGGGCAATCTCCACCGCCTGTAAGAACTCCGAATCGCACCTTTCGAAGGATATGCCTATCGACTGATAGAACGAACCCATGGCGTGGGACAGCAGTCGACCGGTTCCTTGGCAACGACTCATTCGGGAATGGCTCATTTACGTCGCAATCATGGTGGTGATCGTCTTTGTCGCGGTGCAGCCATCGAGCAGAGTTGGAGCGTTTGCGGGTCTCTTTATCAGTGGACCTGCGTATCTTGCGTTTGGTGCCGTGCTTGCAAAATTTGGGTACAGCCGTGACCGGTTGCGGCGAGCAACCCCGAAACCGTCTACTCGTAGCGCCGACGCGAGTGAGCCTTCGGCCCGGCCTCGACCTGCCCCCACCAAACGAACTGGCGGCACGCCGCGCAAACGCTAAACGGCGAGGCATTCTTACCACCCGGTTACCATCGCTACATGTCTACGGGTACGTGTGTAATTGCGATCGATGCTGGCACCACCGGTGTCCGAGCCCGCTCAGTGCATCTTGATGGCCGAGTTCCCGAGTCTGAGTATCAAGAGTTCACTCAATTTTTTCCCGAGCCAGGCTTGGTTGAGCACGATGTCGACGAAATCTGGTCCGCAGTTGTTGCGACCGTGAACGCGGTAATTGAACGCGTTGGTCGAGACAACATTGCTGCTATCGGCATCACGAACCAGCGAGAAACGGTTGTTGCGTGGTCACGAACGACAGGAGAGCCTCATGGTCGAGCGATTGTCTGGCAAGACCGTCGCACTGCCGATGAGTGTGCCCAACTTGAACTTGATGGTCTTCTCCCTATGGTCCGGGAGCGCACTGGGCTTGTCCTTGACCCCTACTTTAGTGGCACAAAGTTTGCTCGCATGCTGCGCGATCGGTCCGTTGCTATCGATGGCGACCTTGCACTCGGCACGATCGACAGTTGGATTATCTGGAAGCTCACCAACGGCGAGGTGCACGTCACCGATCCAACAAATGCAAGCAGAACCATGCTTTACAACATTGTTGAGCATCGATGGGATGACGACCTCTGTGATGCTCTGAACGTGCCGATCGGCGCCCTTCCTGAGGTCCGCCCGTCATCTGGGCGTTTCGGGTTGACGTCGGGCGACTCAGGAATCCCTGACGGAATTCCGATCAGCGGAGTTGCCGGTGACCAGCAGGCGGCGCTATTCGGGCAAGCCTGCTTCGACCAGGGAATGGCCAAGAACACCTATGGCACAGGCAGTTTTGTTCTTCTCAACGTGGGAACAGAGTGCCCACCCGTCACCGATGGAATGCTTACGACGATTGCGTGGGACCTTGGCACGGGCTCTCCGACTTACGCTCTTGAGGGGTCAATTTTCGTCACTGGTGCGGCAATTCAGTGGCTGAGAGACGGACTCGGCATTATCTCATCGGCGCCCGAGGTTGGCCCTCTTGCGGCAACGGCCCCAGACAGCGGTGGCGTCGTCATTGTTCCTGCGTTCACCGGCCTGGGCTCACCGTGGTGGGACCCGCACGCTCGGGGCACCATCTGTGGTCTCACCCGGGGCTCGACGGCTGCCCATCTTGCTCGCGCAACCATCGAGTCGATGGCGTTTCAGACCAGGGATGTGATCGATGCAATGACATCCGCATCGGGTATTGCCATTGAAGACCTGAGGGTTGATGGTGGCGCGTCGGTCATGGATCTCCTTCTCCAATTTCAGGCCGATCAACTTGGGGTGACCGTCCGACGACCGGTCGACCATGAAACAACTGCTCTCGGAGCCGCTCGACTCGCTGGTCTCGCCGAGGGGGTCTGGACTTCGCTCGATGAGTTGGCGGCAGATTGGCAACTCGATGCAGAGTTCTCCCCCGAACCCGACCGGACGATGACAGATCTCACTCACCAGCTATGGAAGCGAGCGGTTGAGCGATCACTCAACTGGGCCGGGTAGGCCTGATGAGTTACTCTCCACCGAGCTTCGTGAGACCGCGCCGCAGGTTACGCATCGCCTGTGCAATGCGTTGTTCATTTTCAATGAGGGCAAAGCGGGCATAGCCCTCTCCCCCAGGCCCAAAACCCACTCCAGGTGAAAGCGCAACGTCACATTCCTTTACGAGCTTTGAGCAGAACTCAACAGAGTCGAGATCGCTGTATGCCTCAGGAATTGGAGCCCATACAAACATCGAGCCTCCGGGTTTTGGCACTTCCCAACCAATCTTCGAGAGGCCGTCAATGAGTGCGTCACAGCGCGATTCGTAGATCGAACATATTTCTTTCGGGTAGTCAGCGGCTTCCCTGAATGCCACTGTCGCTGCTATCTGCACTGGTTGGAACATTCCGTAGTCGAGATAACTCTTCAATTTCACCAGTGCTTGCACAACTTCGGCACTCCCGACCATGAATGCGCTTCGCCATCCCGCCATCGAGAAGCTCTTCGTCATCGAGTACTGCTCGACAGCAACTTCTTTTGCGCCTTCAGCTTGCAGAATGCTCGGCGGTCGAACCCCATCGAACCCGATATCTGCGTACGCAAAGTCGTGAACGACAATCATTTCTCGTTCTCGACAAAAGTCGACGACGCGCTGCATGAAAGCAAGATCGACGCACGCCCCGGTCGGGTTATGAGGAAACGAAATAACAAGCACTCGTGGCTTTGGCCATCCGATGTCATATGCCCGGTGAAGGTTGTCGAAGAACTCCTCTGAGAAGTTGGCCCGCTCGTCGGGGTGAGAGAGCCCACGCATAGGGAGCTGACGCAGGTCGGCTCCAGCGAACAAGGGGCCATACATATGTATCGGGTAACTCGGGGTCGGAACGATCGCTGCGTCACCGCGTTCGAGCAACACCCACATCAAATGAGAGAACCCCTCTTTCGAACCGATGGTGTTGGTGACCTCCAACTCGGGGTCAAGGTGCACCCCCCAAGTGCGCTCGTAATATTTCGCAACTTCTTCGCGGAGCCGGGGTAAGCCTCGACTCAGTGAGTACCGATGATTTCTTGGGTTTTTCGCCGATTCGGCGAGTTTTGCAACCGCAACATCAGGTGATGGAAGGTCAGGGTTTCCGAACCCAAGGTCGATGACATCTGCACCGCGCTGGCGAGCCTCAATCTTCAGCCCATTGATAACGGTGAACACATATGGTGGGAGGTTCGTGATCCGGCGAAATTCCATATGCATCGACGCTACCGGCGGGTTGGCGATCGGCCGACGTTACTCAACCTCATGAAGCATTGAGGCTCCTACTGCTCCCGCCCGCTCGCCCAAATGAGCGAACGCAACTTCCGGGATCGTTCTCAAATGCGGCTGGTACAGCAATTCTTCAAACCATCGCTTAATCGGGTCAAGGTAAAGATCGGAGCCAACAACGAGACCACCCCCGAGTACAAAACACTGAGGGTCGAGAACGTTGGTGAGGTTCACGAGGCCCAGGGCAACCCAGCGCCCGAACGCGTCAATTACCTTCATCGAGTCGGCATCACCCTCGCGAGCAGCCTGTTGCACATGTTCACCTCGGACAGCTTCTGCGTCTCCTCCAGCGAGTTCGGTCACCCGACTCACACGCCGACCGATTGCGTACTCACGCGCAAGACGTGCGAGGCCACTTCCAGAGGCGTACCGCTCCCAGCATCCTCGACGACCGCATGGACATGGAGCACCGTCCGGGTCGACCACCATGTGGCCGTACTCACCAGCAAACCCGTTGGCGCCCTGTTGTAATTTGCCGCCGGCAATAATGCCTCCGCCGATGCCGGTTCCGAGAGTGACGAGCATCATGTCTCGGGTACCCGCAGCGGCACCCAATTTCCATTCAGCTAGCGCCCCGCACGTAGCGTCGTTGCCTACCTTCACTGGCTGGCGAATTGTCGACCGGAGCTCATCAGCGATGTCGAGGTCAGCCACTCCGTCAAGATTTGGCGAAGCGCGCAGCACACCGTCGTGGGTGACAAGCCCGGGCACACCAACACCGACTGTGTCAATTACACCGCATTCTGCTTCGAACGCCTTCACCATTTCAGTCAGCGTCGTGATGAGCATCGGCAGACTTCCATCACCCCGGGGGGTGGGTCTTTTCAGTGCCGTCACCACTTCACCAGTAGGTGACAGCACTACGCCGAGGCACTTTGTGCCCCCGACATCAATTCCGATACGAAACCCCGACACAGAGGCAGAGTCGCTCAAGCTTCGGCGACGGCCTTCATCTCATTGACAGCATTCAGGATGCGGCGTTCTGCCCGCCGTTTCACAAAGCCCGGGAGAGGTACTATGAGATCAATGCTGAGGTCATACCGCACCTCTGTCTGACCGTCATTCGGCGACGAAAGGGTGTAAGCCCCATCGATCGATCGCTGAATGTCTCCGGACACCATCGACCAACTCAACTTGTGTGGGGCATCGGAGTAGTCGTACCGAAGGGTGTAATGCGTCGTTCGCCCTAACGCCGATGCCCGGAACTCGACGTCGAGGGGGCGTCCCTCATCGTCGCTTGACTGAACGTTCACCGATTTCACATCGTGGGCCCAACTTGGATATGCAGTCACATCTGCTGCGATCTCCCAGACCCGATCGATCGGCGCCTGAATGGTAATTGTTTCCGATGCGCTGTCGGCCATGGCTCCATTGTGCCTTATTCCGACTCGCCATTTGGTGACAGTCGTGAAGTGTCGGTCACACGCTCACCGAATGTTCCATGAGAACTTGCCCACAGACCATTCATCCCGAGGCCCAACATCGGCACGAGGATTCCTAGCGCAAGCGAGGAGCCGGGGTTTCCATCGGGTCCTGAAGATCGCCAGAACGTCGTTGCGAATGCAGTGATCACCTGGACGATGAGTGCGCTATTCATTTGCCAACGTACAGACTTTGGAGCGCATCCACCGGTGAGGAAGTACACCGATGTCACCGCAAGTTCTTCTGTGCGGCTGCGTTGGACAGCACTCCAAAAGCCCCACAAAAACACGACGATGCCGACGCTGAACAAGACCATTGCAGTTACTGCGCCAACCCACTGCGCAGATGTGTCAAACACGATGGCGGCATAGAGCGCAGTGATGACAAACAGCGCGGTCAACAGTTGATGTAGCCGAACGATTGCGGTTCCGGCGAAAGATGCCATCACGTCATCATGCCGACCAGCTGGCACTCAATCAACTCCTTCTTCATTGACTGTTCGATGGCTGAGAGAGAATGTCAGACAACCGTTGCGAGAGCGCGTCATAAGTGAATTGTTCGACGACTCGTGCTCGGGATCGTGCTGACATTTCATTTAGTTGTTCTTGATTTGCCAGCAAGTTTCGCAGTGCTTCTGCGACCTCACCGACGTCGGAGGGGCGTTCGACAACTTTGCCGGTACGACAATCTTCAACAGCTTCATCACTGCCTCCGCTGCGGCCTGCAAGCTGGGGCGTACCGCAGGCTGCAGCTTCCAGAAAGACAATGCCGAAACCTTCCTGTTCGAGTCCGAGCCAACGATCTCGGCAGAGCATGGCCCCAACATCAGCTGCGCCGTAGAGCAGGGGTAACTCTTCATCGGAGACCCTTCCGAGAAGTTCAACGGGCGCACTTGTTGTATCGATGATCTTCTGCAGACGCTTGCTATCTCTGCCCGACCCCGCAATGAGAACCTGTAGATGGGGAGACTCAGCACCAACGAGCGCGGCTGCTTTGATCAGCGTGTCGAAACCTTTTCGCGGCACGAGCCGCGAGACCCCAACAACAAGTTGTGTTTCTTCGGAGAGTCCGTGCCGTGTCCGATACTCGTTTCGCACTTCTGGCTGCGGAGGCTGGAACCGTTCTATATCAACCCCTGGATATAGAACGACACCTGGCAGTTTGCGACGAATCGATCGCTCAGCCTCTGCTAACGCATATTCGCCGCACGAAATGACCTGGCGGGCATGACGCAGCGTTCGGTTAAGGAGTTGCCTCGAGACTGGGAGCCGCCCTGGGATAGTGACTTCAGCTCCGTGGAGAACGACGTCGTAGGGAACATCAAGATGAGGGCCGATCAAGCCAAGCGGCACAGCGGGGTCGAGAACCACGAGTTCAGCATCGGTTGCCTCCACGAGCGCGTTCACTCGTTTCACCATTGGTGGGTGAGGCAGTAGTACTGGTTCACGGGTTCGAATCACCTCGAAGGGTTGTGCTGCATCAAATTGCTGTGCGTCACGATGCGGGCTCGTGAGAACGGTGAATGAATCGGGCGGAAGCCGGCGCCACCACTCCCACAGAACCGACTGAATCCCACCGACTTTTGGCGGAAAGTCATTCGTGACTAACAAATGTTTAATCGTCATTGCGGCACCTGCAGAGCCCTGCGCGCTATCTCATCGACCGCCCATTGTGCGTGCTCGGCAAGGACGACGTCTTGGCCGTCGATCACGCTCTGGAGTACATCAAGCGTTTCGGAATCGTTGGGGTCTGCCGTATTTCCCAACACGATGATGGCGTTGCGACGTAGCCAACGGGGGTCTCGCTCAGCGAAGTACCACAATCCATAGGTGTCAAGAAGTTCGTCGTCACTCATCGTGAGCATGGCGAGCGGGTCGACCCACTCCCCTAGACCTGGGGCCGCACTCGACATGTTGCGGCGACCGAGTCGAACTGTTGGCGGGCAGACCTCCTGACAATCGTCACACCCGTAGATGCGGTCTCCGAGGGCGGCCCTCATCTCGGTTGGGAATGTCCCTGATTTCTGCAAGAGCCATGCGAGACATCGACGAGCATCGATGACGCCAGGCGCCACAATGGCGCCGGTTGGGCATCCGTCAAGACATCGTGTGCACGAGCCGCAACCATCGTCGACCGGTTGCGAGGGCTCGTAAATTGCGGTCGTAATAATGCTGCCGAGCACGAAGTAACTGCCTGCTCCCGGGAGGAGCAGGTTGGCATTTTTTCCAAACCAGCCAATGCCGGCACGGTATGCGGCTTCGCGGTCGACAAGCGCATTGTCATCTGCAAGTGCGACTGCGCGTTCGCCGGCCATTTTTAGATTTCTGGCGACAGAGCGCAACGCAGTGCGAAGGGTCGAATAATGGTCGGCACGCGCATATCGCGCGATGTGCGCTCGACGGCCAGTTGCTGGTGTGACGTCATCGGCAAGGTACGGCAGCGCTGCAACGAGGATTGATTGTGCTCCAGCGACAGAGGCCGTCGGGGTCGTTGAACGTTCAGGGTTTCGCCAAGTGAACGACATGTTGTCGGCGAAGCCTGAGGCTTTTCTTTCGGCAAGGGCTTTACGGGCGCGCAGCATGGGGGTTGCGGGAGCGACCCCGACGTGAGTGATTCCATGGGCTTTGAGTTCGATCCTGATCTCGTCGATCGTCGGTATTGGTGGTTTCGCTCGCATGGTTACGAATACAAGACTTGTGAGAAGTGTGCGCTACTCACAATGTTTGCCCCCTCGCTACGCACATCGCGTTGAATTGCTTGGTCGTCGGTGATGACCACAACCGGTCGACTGAGGGGCAGGCGCCGCACTTCTCCACGGATGAGATCATCTGCGGTCATTCCGTTGGGTGAGTACATCACTCGAATGAGTGAACGATTCTCTCGATGGGCGCCTGCGATGTCAGCCCCATCAAAGACGATGATGAGATGCGTGCCGAAGCGTGCTGCGAGTTGCTCGGTGGCAGCAATTAGCAGTTCTCGCTGTTCTTCGAGTGAGCGGTTTGGCCATGTGCCCTTCGTGACGTTGTAGCCGTCGATGATCACTGTTGCTGTTGACTTCAGCAGGTGAATCGTCATGCCTTGCGGGTTGCCGTTCAGACGGCCGGGCGTTGGCAGTGGAAGCCGCTCTGCTGCGGCTTGTTCGTGAGGTAGCACTGCTTCGAGTCGCTGACCGAGACGGCGAAGATCATGAAGAATGCCTCCCAGGTCACTGAGATTCGCAAGAGCTGATCGGCGGTCTTCGAGAGCAAGATCTCGAACGTGCTCCGCGTTTCGTTGAGCGTTAACCGACTGGTCTTCGGCTTCGGATGACTTCGCAAGTCGGCCTTGAGCTGCTTGGAGCCGGTCGTTCGCGTGCCGAAGTTCTTGCCGTAAGCCGACGATCGTCTCGTCGAGCTCTTGCTGTTTCGACTCGTAATGTACGAGTTCTTCGCGTAGTGCGTCATTTTCCGCTCGAAGCGACGTGATGTGTTCGAGACTTTCGTCTCTTGCGGTTTCTGCGGTCTGCGCACGTTGCTCTGCTGCGCGACGTCGACGTTGCTCTCGGACGACATCGGCTGCTGCGTGGGCGTCTTCGGTCTGCCGAGCGCGTTCTTCTGTTTCTGCAAGAATGAGGTCTTCCCAGCCTTCAGGACGAGTGATCCACCAGCGGACAATGAGATCGACATCCTCTGGCATCGATGAGGCCATCAATGCTCGAAACTCCTCGTCACCGTCGACTGCCTTTCGAACTCGCCGCAGATCTGATTTCAACAGTCTTGGCCTTGCGAGCAGTTGGCGGAGGTGAGCCGGGTACCGGAAGCCAGGGTCGCTCACCCGACCCTGTCGGACAAATTCAATGACGTACTCGAGGGCAGGCCGAATGACTAGTTCTGAGATGTCACCGGGGTTTGCCACGGTGTGATCGTATCTAACGGTCATTGTGGTGAGGTCGGAGTTTGACCATCTGAGCGTTTACGGCTTGTCTCTCGTGGCTGTCATTCGCCGAAATTTCGGATCATGTCCCTCCCTTTGTCACACGTCTGTGGTACTTCTACAGAATCGTGAATAGCAGGGCAGACACTCCTGAGGAA
>Ga0310343_10000290_pt1 | contig 23574 bp, 39 predicted proteins | sample HC15DNA2025_MG_FD_203519 | JGI IMG/M metagenome (GOLD analysis project Ga0310343, IMG submission 203519) | Marine microbial communities from station ALOHA, North Pacific Subtropical Gyre - HC15-DNA-20-25_MG | ecosystem: Environmental > Aquatic > Marine > Oceanic | place: Pacific Ocean: North...
CTTCAAATGGGTCACCAGCAAAGTTATCTTCTTTGCCTTGCTCACAGAATATCATTTCAACTCTACCGTTGTCAATAACTGCAGAATATCTTTGACTTCTTAATCCAAAGCATACTGCTGATTTTTCAACAAGCATACCCATATGACGTGTGAATTCACCGTTGCCATCTGCAATAGGTTTTACATTTACGATACCTTGGTCTGCAAACCAGGCATTCATTACAAATGAATCATTTACACTTAAACAATATACTTCATCGACATCTTGTTCAAGTAGTTCATCGTATCTTGCTTCATAACCTGGCAAATGTGTGCTACTACAAGTAGGTGTAAATGCTCCTGGTAGTGAAAATAACACAACCCGTTTTCCTTCAAACAAATCTTGTGAACTCTCTTCTACCCATTCATAATCTGTTTCGCCTTCAGGAATCGCTCTCTTATTCCATTTTACTAAAGGTATTGTCATTTCAATAGCCATATAATATCTCCTTTATGCTAATCATGTATTTATTTTATTTAAAAAGTTGTTCCATGTATTTTTGTAAATTTTTAATAGGAAATTTGTTTGCAAATTTTAACTCAAATATCATTCTTTCTTCTTCAGTAAACTTTTTACCCAAAGGTCTAATCCAAACATTTGCACTGAATTGAGGATAATCCATACCATAACTAGCATGTGGCTTGCCATAACTTATGCGTATCTCATACTCTATTTCATTATTGTCAAACCATTTAGTAAAAGGTTTTATAGCATTGTGTATAGCCGCTTCAGTCATATGCTCATAATCAGCATCATCATTGCAAGGAGCACTTAATACTAACAATGCTCCTTGCAAATCTTTTAGTTCTTCGTTTACAGAGCCTTCCAAGAAGTTCTCCATTTCTAGTCTATCCTTATTTGGCATTTTCTGTCAGCACCCTTACTATACCTTCATATCGTTTTATGTCTTCTGGAGTTGCATCGTTTTTTAGAGTATTACAACGCATACATATAATCCAAAAGTTATCTATTGCATCAGGGCCGCCTTTGCTTTGTGGAACAATATGGTCCGTACTAGGTGTTGCTTCTAGTGATTTATCTTCTGTGATGTTCTTTCCTAATCCATAATCTAATTTGTGTCCACAGTTTGCACAACATGTTCCACACAATGCTAAAAAATCATCATAGTCAACACCCCATTTCCTAGCATTTACATAGGCCCAAACAACTCTTAAATCTTTGGACTCACATACTTGTCTGTAAAGTGCTCTGGTATGATATGTACCAGGATCGTATTTAGGATATAGTTTCATGTGTTTCCATCATTGGCATGTCTATTTTAAAAGGCATAGGAACAAGGTTATTGCCTGTTGCTTTTTCATACACATTAATAATACCACTTGCAACTTTTTCAGTATTATTCATACCTTTATAGTTTGTAGGATGTGCATATTCAAATTCACGTTTGATATCCAGATGTAATCTATTACTATCTTCAAAGTAATTGCCTGACTCTATAAATACATCATCAAACAAATCGTCATCAAACTTACCATGTACTTCTAAAAGTTCTTTTACTTTTAAAAATCCATTCATTGTTGCAGTATAAATTTTATCTTTGGGCCAATATGTTCTCATTTTTGTAAGAATAATTGTAAGACTTTCTCCACCCCATCTATCAAATGCATTATACAAATCTATCATGTGTGTTATTGAACCAGGACGTCTTAGTTTAAATCCTGTTTCGCAATCAGCATCTATTACTGCTTGTTCAATTGCAATTGGTACTGCATACCCCATAGCAATTTTTTGTTCGTGTACAAAATATTTTGCCATAGGTAATGAATCTACATTTAATGCTAATAGCATTTCAGATTCTACATTGGGATCATCACTTTCTACCCAACACATAGGTACTTTTTTACCAGGATACTTGTTTATCATATGTGTAATGTGTTGTTGTCCATCAGCCACATAGTAAAAACCGTTGCTATCTAAACGTGCTTGACCCGGGGTCATTAGATATGTTTTCCATTTTTTGTCTAGATTTTTTTGATGACTAGGCTCAGCAAATCTTTGCCTACTGTAATTGAATATTATTTTATCAGGATCTACCCATCCTAAATTAATAACATCTTCTGGATTATCTGTACCGAGTTCGATTGGTCCGATACGTTGTTTAACCATTTTTGCAACTGTGGTTGCTTTTACTTCTCTATTCTTTCTACCTTTGGAAGGATCGAAAGGTTGCATAGTTTCTTTTTTACTCATTTTTTACTCCATTTCTTTGGAATTATTATTTAGAGAGGACTTCTTTCCTCTCCACCTATTAAACATTATAACTATTTTTAAGTATTTGTCAAGTCCTTCCTTTTAAAAAACATAACAACACCATATAAACTAATAAGAAACCAAAATACTTCAATTACTATACTAGCAAGGTTTGGTGTATAAATTAAACTTACAGTAACCAGTATTGCTACAAGTAAGTTGTTAAAACTGTACCAAAACCCTTTAGGGTCTATTTTATCTAATTGCAGTAATGCATACGTGACTATTAGTAATGCAACACCTGTCAATCCTATTAGGTCTGGTAGTGTCATTTTTTATCCTTTTCATTTTTGTATAATGGTGGGTCCATTAATACTCTTTCACGTTTTGATAATCTTTTTTTCTTGCCACTATTAAAAATTTTATCATAATTTTCTGCATACTTGTCTTGGTCAGTAGGCTTTTGTATGGAGCCTTTACCTCCATGCCATTTGCCTTTACTTGTCTTTATCTTTTTTTCTTCGCTCATAATCTTCCCAATCGTGTGGAGTACCTGCATTAGGTTTTTTGTTATCTAATGCTCTTTTCCAAGCCTGCTCTTGTAGAGTGTTTGGAATCTTGTCTTTGTTTTTTTCGCTCATCTGCTTTTTTTAAAGTTTCTTCACAATGTGGACATTTTAAATCTATATCAAGTAATTCTGAAATAGCCACATGTTTGTCCCATTCGCTTACCATTTGTCTAAGTTTACACCTCTGGTATTAAATGTACCCATTGTTCTAGCAGTTCTATAATCAAATGGTACACTAACAGCAAAAGGATTGTGTATTCCTGTTCCTACCCATTCGGCTGTATTATAAATTGTAGATGGATTTACATGGTCTAGATATTTGTCAACCCACATATCATTTTTCTCACACCATGCTTCTACTTCTTCGTATGTGCCATATACCAACGTGCCCATTTTATATTGACTGCCATCTGCATGTAACACTCTGGCTATTTCCTGATGTGTTATACAGTTACTGGTATTAGATAAATCTGCTTCGTATCTATTTGTTTCAGGGTTATATACTTTTTTACTCATCCTATTTTCGGTGTTTCAGGGTGTGGTTGGTAATCATAATAGTCCATAGGGTCCATTGTATTTTGCCAACTGGTTATAAGAATAAACAACACTGAAAATATCAGCATTGTAATAATTAGGTCTGGTATTGGATTTCTCAATATACTTCTCCGGGTAGTTCTACATCATCTCTAGCATCTGTATTTTCTGCGTATTGTTTCATTCTTTCAGGAATAACAACTACAAAATTACAAGTTGCACAACACCTATCATCCATTATGGGCCAAGCATTGTGACTGTCAATAGGTTTTACAGGAGTAGCACAAAGACAGCAACTTAAAGTTTTACCTTTAAGTCTACCTATAACATCTTTTGCATCTTGTTCTGTAAAATCAGCCATTAATTAACCTCTTGCCAATAACCTTCATCAAGTAATTTGTCAATGTATAATTGACCACCTTCAAAAGTCATAAGATGATTTTCGCCATCTTCCTTAACTCTCCAAAATTCTATACCATCTTTGAAACTGCTTTCAAATGTAATAACATTTTCGCCGTTAGTTAGAACTCTTACAAACTCAATCATTTTCCTATATCTTTAATGTTGTTTTTGCCAATAACTTGATATGCTCCTTTGTTGTAAGCAGGAGCGATAGTGTATTGTTTGCAAATTTCTTGCTTTTCTTTTTCCCATTCAAGGTCATCTTTTTTAGTACCGCCGCCACCAGACAAAGGCATACTAGGATATTTTTTAGCATGTTCTCTAATATCTTTTGCCCTCTCAGATTCGAATCTATTTGTTCTCATAGGCTTAAAGGCTTCTCTACTTCTAGGATCTACTTTAGGTTGTATGCCATGGCAGTAATCTACATACTGTTCAAAAGTCCACTTAGGCAGACCCATACGTTTATGTTCTTTGTTTTTAATTCTTAAGCCTTCTTCCCATTTGGCAATGTTTGCCTTAGTCATCTTAGGCTTATACTTTCTATTTCTAATGGTCGTCAAACCACGTGCTAAATGCATTGTCATAATTTATATTTTACCGGTTTTAGTGGCAAATGTCAAGAAAAAATTTGCAAAAAAATGCCCGACCGAAGCCGGGCATTGTGTTGGTTTGTTCTTATCGGATGTCTGATTGAATTTGTTTTCCATTTGCTTTTTCAAAAGCATCTGCTAAAACATCAAACATCTCATAATGTTTTTGATTGTTTGCAGGATTGCCATCTACGTCACGAGGACCAACATCCATGTAAACATCTGCATCAACAAAGTTCCAGTTGACGTGTCCATTGGACTGAATGTTTTCAGGATTACTCACAGCCTTGTTAAAAGACCTTGCCATTTTCAAATCTACTTTCATTAAGCCACCTCTAGTGATTGTTCAACATAATTTTTTACTTGTTCAGTAACGTCTAAAAATCCATAACTTGCAACAATATGGAATGTACCGTTGTCAACATCCTGAACCACGTCACCAACACTCAAAGAGTGCATGTCACGATAAGTAACTTCTTCACCGTCTTTGCGAGTAATAGTTTTCATTTTGTAATCACTTACATGATTATCAAACACAACGTCCTCACCAGACTCATCGTCAAAGTAATAACCATTCAATACTTTAAATACATCTTCTAGGTTATCTAAAACAAAAGGCTTATCTCCTGAAACAAGACCGCCTTCTTTTGCAACATTACAGACATTTGTGTAATGTTGAAAGTCAGTATCGTTGAATACCGTTTCTTCACGCACATTATGAGACAATCTCATGTGTGCTTCGTAAATTGGATACTTTTCTTCAGCACCAGCATGTCCTCTGCCATTGCTGTTCACAAAGTTGTGGACTTCGCTGTTGATTTTGATTTGAAATACTTTGTACATATTTACTCTCTTTTCTTTAACCTACATATACTATTATACGTCTTTTTGGAGTAAAGTCAACCTTTTTACCACTTTTTTTGGTAAATTTTAGAAGAAATATCTGAAAAATTGCCCTAAAAGTGCTGATCCAAGGGCAAATACAATGATTGCATTCAGGATAATTAGGGCTCTATCCTTCCACAAAAGTCCAACCCATGTCCAACCCAAACAACCTATCAAACTGAGGATTCTGTCTGCTGTTTGAAACATTTCGCCATCCTGGGCTCTCATCATCACAGCGGTTAGAATAAACATGCTGGATATCCATTTTACATACCAACTAAGGTCACCTTTGGGTGTAGCACTTTTTACAATACGTTTGGAATGTTGTATTTCACCTACACTAAATTCTTGTCCTTTGTCTGTTACAATTACAGTATCAGGAGAAGGTGTTGGTGTTGGATCTGGTTGTTGTATATTGAATTCTTTTTTAATACTCATAATAGTCCTAATTGATATTTTCCTTCATCGCTAACCATGGTATGTGGATTCCAGGGTGGGTCAAATGTTAAAACTACATTAACCTTATTAACACACTCAACTGCTCTAGTGGCAAACTCTATTTCCATTGGTATGATTTCTGCCGCAGGACAATTTGGTGTAGTTAGAGTAAATATGATTTGTGCATCATACTCTTTATTTACTGCAACTTCATAAATCAAACCCAAATCATATACATTTAAGTTCAATTCAGGATCGTACACTTTACGCAGATTTGCTATTATTTGTTCTACTAATTGGTCCTGTAAATTTTCTGGAGGACCTACAGTTTCATCTTTTCTATCGCCTGCCATAGTCCCTCAACTAATTTTACGCAATCATGTTCATCATTATACGGTGCTGAACTAACTCGTAAAATTCCTTCATTATTTGTGTATTTAAAACTTGCCGGATAGGCACACATATGACCCGTCCTTACACAAACATTTTGCATGTCTAAGAATCCTGCCAAATCACTTGGACTTGTTCCTTTTACCTTGAAACTATAAACACTATTTGGTTTAATAGGTCCAATTAGTTCCAATTGTTCTATATCAAAAAGACCTTTGTCTTTTAACATATTAAAAAATTCTGCTTCACATTCGTGTATTTCATCGTATGTGATATCTTGTATCCATTTTGCCGCCGCACCTAAACTATGTACTCCTGCTACATTAGGAGTTCCGGCTTCCATTCTTTCAGGTCCTCTTTTCAAAGTGAATGTATCAAAATCGCATTGTGTAATTGTTCCGCCACCTAACCAAGTTTGTACATCATCAAATCCGCCTTTATGATATAGAACTCCTGTGCCTGTACTTGCATACATTTTATGTCCACTAAATGCCATCCAATCTATATCATTCTTTTTAACATCAATTGGTTTATGTCCTATACTTTGACAAGCATCTATCACAACTTCACAGTCATGCTCTTTTGCAATCATTATCATTTGTTGCCAAGGAAGTTCTTGTCCTGTAAAGTTACTTTGTGTTAGAAAACTACAAGTGCTACCTGGATTGTCTTTTACTGCTTCATACCAAGCATTTACATCTACATTACCTTCATCATTACTAGGGACTATAACTAACTGTCCATTTGCTCTTGTTCTACCTTGTTGCATCCAAGGTAAAATATTACTATGATGTTCTACTTCAGTCATAATAATTGTTGGCTCTAAAGGAGTCCAATCTGCTATAATATTTAAACTGGCAGTTGTTCCATTAGTAAATGCTATTTCATGTGGTTCAGCATTTATAAGTTTTGCAACTTCTACTCTTGCTTCATCATACTTTTCACTTGCTATGGTACTAGTTTTGAAATCTCCTCTGTGAACATTTGCTCTGTAATTATAATGATAATCACTTACCGCTTTAATAGAACTATCAACAGTTTGGCTACTTGCGGCATTGTCCAAGTATGTCAAATCGCTATATGCTAAACTAGGAAAACAATTCCTAATCTGTTTTATGTCTTTTGCTTTTTTATAATTTTTTAACATAAGAAACTACTTACTAATACGTCTTCGGCTATGTCTTTTGCTAGTCCTCGACTTTGCAAATAATATAATTTGCTTTTATCTATATTACTTATGGTACAACCATGTGTACATTCAATTTCTTTGGTATGTATATCTAGTATGGGTCTGGAGTGCATTTTTGTATTTGGAGTCAACATTAAGTTCTCGTTTTTCATGTGACCATCAAATCCTACACTATTTGGACTAACATCAAACCTACCTATAAAACTTGTACTAGCATTTTCGTTTCCAACATTCTTAATATCTATGATACTTTTGTTGTCTGAACTTCTGCTGTCAACATGAACAAACTGATGATATTCATGTCCTTTGTAGATGTTGTTTTTACCATTAAGTGTTAAATCTACATTTGTGGTTAAGTCAAAATAAAAGTTTTCTTGATAATAATCAGATCCTGTATTTTTAAAATTTATAGTTATTTTACTGTTGGGGTGGCAAATAAATTTGCTATCAAATATACCGAAGCCTCCATAATCATTTGTAATTCTATCTATAACTAATTCACTGTTTTCTCTAACAATGTAGATTATATTGTTCATTTGTCCTGATTGTAACTTTACATTCTCTTTTAAATGAACTTTTGTTTTATATTGTATGTCTATAATGTTTGTATTGCATTCTAATATGCCTTTAGAATTCTTATTCAAATACTGAATGCTAATTGGATTTTTCATAAAGTTTTCATTAGCACCAGATGGAACAATTACTGTATTTAAAAAAGGTGAAAATGCGTATGTAAAATTAGAAAAGTTTTCTGTTTTTCTTATTAGTTTAACATATTCATCTTGCTTGTTTCTGTTTACTTTTATTTGGTCTAAAATTTGTAATTGAAAAGGTTTCTTTATTCCTAAGTCATTGCTAGGGTAAACCATACCATCATTAAATAACAATGTATTCTTTTTAAATGCTACTTGTTCAAAAGGTTCTAAGTCTGCAAGATAATGTTTTGCATTTGGTTCACTTGACCAAAGTATTTCCTTGTTATACAATTTATGTAAGTTTGCATGATTGAATTGTTCGGATTTTGTATTAGGCAAACCTGTTTCAGTAATGTATTGTACATTATTGTTATATCCGTCATAAAAATTATTTAATTTATGCTTTAGATGATGATAGTCTTTTGTTTTTGTATTATCACCTATAACATAATCATACAGGTCTTTGATAGTGTAATAACTATCAAATGCATTTGTAGGTTCTAATGTTTCTCTATAGAATAAATTTTTATACACTTTCAAACCCTTGACTAAATATTTTGTCTGCAAGTTCTATATCGCCTGTTAGAACTCCGTCTTTCTTTAAGACTAATACTTTGTCTGGGTTTAAGCCTTCAACTAATTTTTGGTAATGTGTAACAACAATTAAAGTGTTATTGTCATTACGCCATTCATTGAGTTGTTCTATTAATGCTTTGATTCCATCTACGTCTAATCCACTATCTGGTTCATCAAGCATTGCCAATTTGGTGTTAAGCATACTCATTTGTATAAGTTCATTCTTCTTTTTCTCACCACCACTGGCGTCTGTGTTAAGGTTTCTTTTATCCCAATTATCAGGCAAGTTAAGTTTTGCACTTACTTCTTTAAAACTTCTTAATGTCTCTGCAATATCTTTACCTGAGATATTTAATGCTTGTTTCATAAACTGAAAATTACTCAATCCAGGTACACTTGTTGGTGCTTGAAAACCTACAAACATTCCTAGTCTTGCTCTTTCATCTGTTTCTAATTCTGAAAGGTCACTACCCATAAAAGTCATTTCACCAGATACATTAAGGTCAGGTCTTCCCATGATGCCATGTAATAGAGTACTTTTACCTACACCATTACTTCCCATCACCACATAAGTTTTGCCAATGTCAAATGTTGTACTGACATTGTCAAGTATATGTTCTACGGAAAAATCTTTTAGTTTTAACATGCCGATATTATACTACCTTTTGTGTATTAAGTCAATATTATCCAACTGCACCTTCCAGTTGAACAGCCAATAGTTGATTGGCTTCTGCGGCAAACTCTAGTGGTAGTTTTTGAAATACATCTTTACAAAATCCATTTACTACCAAATTCATTGCATCATCTTCACTAAATCCTCTGGTTGCAAGATAATACATTTGTTCTTCACTTATTTTTCCAGCACTTGCTTCATGCTCTACCATAGCACTATCATTTTGACTGGTTACATAAGGGATAGTTAATGCTCTACTATCTTGTAACATTAAACTGTCGCACTTTGTATAGTTAGACGCATTCTTGGCTCCTGGATTAATTTTTACAGAACCTCTATATGTATTTGTGCTGTCTCCAAAACTTATACCTTTGGATATAATGGTGCTTTTGGTATCCTTACCCAAATGTATCATTTTAGTACCTGTGTCTGCTTGTTGTTTGCCTTTTGTAACAGCCACACTAAAAAATTCTCCAATACTGCCTTCGCCTTTTAAAATACAACTAGGATATTTCCAAGTTACTGCACTTCCTGTTTCTACCTGTGTCCAACTAACTTTAGAATTTTTACCTTCGCATTTTGCTCTTTTTGTAACAAAATTATAAACTCCACCTACACCATCTTCATCACCTGGGTACCAATTTTGTACTGTGGAGTATTTTATTTCTGCATTGTCTTTTGTAATTAATTCTACACAGGCGGCATGTAATGTGTTCTCATCATATGCCGGAGCAGTACAGCCTTCTAAGTAACTTACATAACTATCTTCGTCTGCTATAATAAGTGTGCGTTCAAACTGTCCTGTGTTTCTCGCATTTATTCTGAAATATGTGTTTAGTTCCATAGGGCATGTAACACCTTTAGGGATATACACAAAAGTACCGTCTGTGAACACCGCAGAGTTCAGTGTAGCAAAGTAATTGTCTGTATAAGGTATCACACTACCTAAATACTCTTTAACTAGTTCCTCATGGTCTTTTACTGCTTCACTAATACTGCAAAAAATAATGCCATGCTTCTTTAATTCTTTTTGGAATGTTGTAGCAACACTAACACTATCAAAGACAGCATCAACGGCTACTGTTGGAATCAAGTTATCTGGTTTCGGTTTTTCTGTATCTAGTCCTAGTAAAGCATCACGTTCATGTAAAGGAACACCCAACTTTTCAAAAGTATCCAAAATCTCTTGTGGTATCTCATCTTTGTTTCTTGTTTTAGGTGCTGAGTAATAACTTAATGCTTGATAATCAACAGGATCATAATCTAGTTCACTCCAATCCGGCTCACTCATCTGCTCCCATCTTTTAAATGCTTTCAGTCTGAATTCAAGTAGCCATTCAGGCTCGTCTTTGAGAAGACTAATATTCTTAATGATGTCTTCATTCAAACCCGTGGGGAATGTTTCGTTTTCTAAATCAGTTACGAATCCTTCTTTATAATACTTGTCATTAAAATTATCAATACTCATTATTCCACTTGCTTAACTTTTAATTGTAAAGGATGTCCTTGCCCTCTAGCAACGGTGGTTCCTTCTGCACATTTTTGCTCTGCAATCTCATATGAATATGTACCTGCAACTGCTGAACCTGACTCATGAATTTCAAGTGTTAAGTCTTTTGCTGACTTAAGATTTTTATTGAAAATTTCAACTAACAGTTTAATTACAAATTCTACTGGAGTAAAATCGTCATTAAAAATAATAACATCATACCTTGGTGGGTATTTTAATGCTACATTAGTTCTTGTCTTTTGTTCAACTTGTTCTGTCATATTATTTACTATGTGGTGGTAACTTTGCCTCTACAAACATTTCATGTTTGCGTTTAACAGGATTATACTTTCTTAATTTTAACTTCTGATTTTCAATTGTCAACCTTTTTGTTTTCAAAGCGGTATAATGATATGTGTGACTATCTCTGGTTTCGCCTTCTGGTATTAAATAAACTAAGGTTTTTCTTTTGTCTTTTTTGCTTGCCATTGTAAATTAAAAGGGGAGGAGTTGTTTATTCTCCCCTCCCCAATATTTACCGCAAAGTTTAAGATATTTTAATCTTTTGTGGTTTCATTGCATCAGGAACATTCCTGTATAATGAAACTCTTAAAATACCATCTTCTAGTTTTGCTGATTTTACTTCAACAAACTCTGCTAGTTTGAATGTTCTAGTAAAGTTTCTTTCAGCAATACCTTTGTGAAGATACTCAATTTCATCTGAATCTAATACTGCAGATGTACCTGAGATTTTCAAAGTACCATCTTCAATTTCAATTTCGATGTCATCTTTCTTAAAACCTGCAACTGCTAAAGTGATTTCATATACATCATCTTTGCCTTTGCTGATATTAAAGGGTGGATACCCTGTTGCGTTATTTGTGAAAGTAGGATCGTTAAAGAATTGCTCTGCAAGTCTATCAAAGCCTACGGACATTTTATATAGTGGGGATAGTGATTCGGTTGTGAATCGGATTTGCTTATTCATATTAATCTCCTATATTTAGCAAGTTAATCTATTCCAACTCTTAAAACCCTATTGGCGAATTAAAAGTTCGCGTGTGAGGTCGTTTCTGTTAGTATGTGTCTGTATCTCCTCACGACACTTGTCCATCTTCTTGGTTTCTTTTGATGTTGCCATCTCCAGTCCTTTGTTGGTGGACCCAATATAGAATACTTCCGAGCTCTTTTTAAAACTCCTCTAAACCTAAGCCTTCGATTTGTCCGAGCTCTTTTTAAGATGTACTCCGTTCATATATAAACTTCTTAGTCTGTTACCATTCGGTTCATTTCACTTACGATCCTTGAACCTTGTGTATCTTCCCAGTTGTTTATACACGGCATTTTTAGTTGCTTGGTTGTACAGTAGACTTTAGTCTCTTACGATTCTATTGCCCTTGCACTTCCTACACTTCTTAAAATGCATAGATATTTATAATCTATATGTATTATATAGTACTTTTTTGGCAAAAATCAACCTTTTTTTACAATTTTTTTACATTTTTTCATTAAAAACTATTATTATTGGGCCTTTCGTCAGGTATAAGTAATTGTATGCAACAAGACAAATTTGCAAAAATAATACTCATATCCGACTTAATAAAGGATAAAGAAGCAAAGGAAGAAGAACTTGCATATTACGAAAAAGTAATGCAAGAACTCCTAGTCAAAATGCATATGGTTAAAAATGAAATAAACTTAACCAACACAATCATAGATGTTATAAAAAACGAAAAAGCGGACATACTACAACAGTTTATAGAATCTAAAGACAACACTAGAGTAATATAAATCCATATATCGAAAAACATCTTGTATTCACTCTCCCTGTGAATACTTGGGGAGAAATAAATGAATACGAGAAAGCGACATAGAATCATCTCGACATTAAAAGCCTGTACATGGCGTGTACTTGCGTCTGCTGACACCTTTCTAATTGGTTTCTTATTAACAGGAAGTGCGGCTATTGGTGCCAGTATTGCTAGTATAGAAGTATTAACTAAAATGGTTTTATACTATTGGCATGAAAGAATGTGGGAAAAGCCAAATGTTAATATGTTTGTTATGAAGTCTTATAAAAGAATAGGGTCCTATATTAAATAAGACCCTATTAAATGTTATTAATAACTTAAAGGACTACTAACCCTTAAAAGGACTTGCTTAATCCGAAAACAAAACTGTCTTCGTCGGCAAGACCTGAACCGTCTTCTGCGGCAAAGTCAACGTATGCAATAGTTCCTTCAATACCCATAGGTAAATCAAAACTTCTGCTTATTGACCAGTTGTCTCCAACATTGTCCCAAGAACCGTAGGAAATATCGGCTACATTAGAAATTGAATAACCAACTTCTGTGTAATCGTTAAATCCGTCTTGTCCTAAGACATGAAGAAAAGAGAAACCTTCATAGCCTAAGCCAATCTGGTATTCACTACCGTTGAGCGAACTATCTCCTGAGTAGTCATAGTCGACGTAAGATAAATTAATAGAAACTCCATTAACATCTGTACCCCAACCAACATAAGTGTCTAGTTCTAAGTCAGCATCACTGCCGGCATAAGAAACTTCTGACGCCCATGCACCAAGGTAAAATCCTTTACCAGCATCTAGGTCGAAACCTCCACTGATTGCAGAATCTCCTTGAGTCTGAGATTGTCCTCTGAAAATGTAATCTGAATTCAGACCAACATTTCCGCTCACTGAAGCCGCTTTGGCTCCAAACGCCATTGTGGCTAATAGTATAACTACTAGAGCCTTAAAGACGTTGTCAATACTGATTAAATTTTTCATTTAATCCTCCTTCTTATTATTATTTTACTATGCTTTAACAGACAAAAATACTGTCTGTTTTGTCACAGTAATCTATTATTATACACAAAGTAGGAATATATGTCAACCTTTTATCCATAGAATATCAACAAGTTATCCACAGGATATTAACAATATTCTAGTTTATATGGAAATAAAAAAGTGTGTTTTTGATTGGAGACTTGTACTTATCTAATAAATGTTTTTGAATTTTGTTTGGATAATAAGAATACCTTTAGAAAAAAGTGTTACTCATTTACAACACTTTCTTCTATTAGATTGGCTGTACTGCTTCTACGTCTACTTGTATGTGCTATTTCAACGTCTAATCCAATACAACCACAATAAACGCCGAACACAACATTAATGATTATCTGCTTATGTTCTTTCCATATGTGGTTTCAATCAATCATAAAAAAAGCACACCCGAAGGTGTGCTTTTACTTAACCGTGGTCGGTTATTTGCTACTTAAGAAGTGGCAAGTGCTTTGTATCCTGCGGCAATAACTGCTCTTGAAGGAGTACCTAAACGATATACGTTTCTGGTTCTTCCTTTAGTATCAGATACTGTGTTAAGATAAATTGGATAACCTTTAAATCTAAGTGATTGAATCACTGCTTGTGGGTTACCTGCACCAAAATGTGCTTTGATTTGAGCTGAACTTAAAGTTCTGCCTTCTTGTAGAGCTGAAAGTACTTTCATCTCTTTGCTTACGAATGTTGTTGTAGTCATATGACCTCCTAATTTCAACAAACCAACTAATCTAAATATAAAATTTTTCATAGTCTTTTTAATTATGTCAAGGACAATTCCTTAACTTATTCACTATTATACTTCTTTTGTTTTCAATGTCAACCTTTTTTTGACATTAAATATGTTTCATTATGAATCCACTTGTTTTTCTTGATAAATCCCCATTCTCTAACACGTGGGCCTACGAAAAATAATGTCCAAACATCAACACCAGGTTCTAATTCTATGCGGTGTAATGACTTACTGCCAGCAAATCTCATACTTCCTGCTTTACGCCAAAACTTTCCTTTGGGTGTATATTCCCAATATCCACCTTTAAGTATGATTGTAAAGTAACACCAAGGATGGTCATGTAGGTCATCTGGGTCACCTTTATGGAAATTGTGTAGGAAAAAGTTAAAAGGAAACCATTTTCTGTCTTTTAGGAATAGATAATACCTAGTTAGATATGGTTCTTGGTGTATTCGGTCCAGTATTATTCGTTTTCTACCAAACCTTTCTAATAGATTAAGAAGAATTTTCATGCTCTGCAACTCTCTGTCTGAGACTGGTACTGCTAAAACTATGGTCTCTACCATTGAATACTAATTTAATATTCCTGTCTTTGCATATTTGCTTACCAGTGAATTGTTTATCTTTGTATTCAACTCCTAACACTCTAACATTAATAGGAAGTGTTAAAAGTAAATCCTCTAAATCTTGCTCTGTTGCATAACATACTATTTCATCTACATATTTTACAGCCGCCAACTGTATTTGTCTTTCTACTAAACTTTGTACTGGCGGATTTTTACTATCAGGTCTGTCTATAGTAGGATCAGTTTGTAATCCTACAATCAGGAAATCACAATGCCTTTTTGCTTCTTCAAGCATTGTGATATGTCCTGCATGTAGCAAATCGAATGTACTGCAAGTAAATCCAATTTTGCCACAATCTTTATAACTTAATCTCATGCAAAGTCCTTTAACATCTTTTTAATTTCTAATGCATGTTGTTCTTCTTGCCCTATTTGTCCTCTAGCATATTCTTCTAAATATACACTAGCATCAACAACTTCGGATAACAACTTTTTATATAAGTTTACTGCATGTGTTTCATGCTCTAGACTTTCTTCAAGTATTTTAAGAATAGAATGGTCATGTGATTCTTCAATTGGTGCAATAACTTGACTAGGATGTCCATTTAAGCCTGTTATAAGTTCGCCTGCCTGTAAGGCATGTGCTAAACTTTCATTTGCTTGTTCTTGCAAAAATGTTACAATAGGAATCCTATATGGTCCTGTTACCATTAAAGAACTGTGAGCATATCTAACTACACCAGCCATTTCATATTCAATAATTTCATTAAGTATTTCACATACTTTGCTTTCGTTTAATTCTTTCAATTCCATCATTCTCCGTTGTAATAATGAAGACGTTCTATGTCATCTTCACTGGTCTCTTTACCATATTGTATTTCAATGATATGACATGGTTCATTTGTTCTATTAACAATTTGATGCCATTCATTTGCTTTAACATGAAAATTATCATCTGTTTTAAGAGTTATGTTTGTATAGTTGTCAGGATTACTAGCACTATATTTTACTTCGCACTCTCCTTTACTTACAAACCATATCTCACTTCTATTAAAGTGTCTTTGATAACTTATACCTTTTTTAGGTTCTATTATCAGTTCCTTAACTTTAACTACTTCATCTTGGAACAAATCACTATATTCGCCCCAAACTCTTCTAGTAGTTGGGTATTGCCATTCTTTCAGTATCCAACTACTACTGTTTGATTTGTTAGAACCTCCAACACCAAACACAAATTCAACGCCTGCAACACTCATTTCTGGAATGTTATCTTTTGTTCTGTCACCTCCGTTGCAAAAGATAATTTCTGCATGTTCATATGCCTTCTTGGCATTTTCCAGAGCCTCGACTGCTGAGCCGTCTTTATCATCGAAACCCCAAACACTATCTACCATGTCCATTGTTTCTAGAATTCTTGCCCTCTCTTCGAAAGGCATAAAGGGCCTGCCTTTTTTTCTTGTGAGCCACTCATCACTGTTAAGTGCTACAACTAGTTTATCGCCTAATTGTTTTGCTCCTTCTAAATAGTCTATATGTCCAGAATGCAATGGATCAAATCCACCACTAACGACTACTACCTTCATTAGAAGTTACCACGACTTCTCTGCATGGCGGCTATCCTTTCGTTGTATTCTCTTACTCGCCTTGTTTTACGTTTAGACTTCATCCACTTTTGACCAGTGGGCATGTATTGTTTAAAATCGCCTCTTGCTTCGGCTTCTCTAACATATTTTTCCCATCTCTTTTTAGCCTGTTTCTTTTTCCTATTACGTTTTGCACTAGGCTTCTCGTAATATTGTTGCTTTGCTAATTCCTTTTGGAATTCTGATTTTTCTAATCTCTTTTTCAAAACTCTCAATGCCTTATTCACGTCGTTGTTTCGTACTTCAATTGATGCATTAAATTTGTCTAAATAATGCTGTGGTTTTTTAGGTTGTTCTTTCCTTTTATTGGAGTTCCAACCTTGAGTTATTTTTCGACTTTGCTGTCTTCCTTGCGATTTATTGCTCAACTTTTACCTCTAATTTTTATTTTATAATCTTTATCCGATTTTTCATTACCGTTAGTATATACGAAAATAGGGTAAGTGTCAACATCTTTTGTAGGGTATTTGTTGAATCTAACTGTTTTGACCCCATTTTCTTTGAGTTTAGGTGCTCTATACATTATGTTGTGTAAACTGTTTTCTACTATAGATTTTAATCCTCTAGCACCAGTTTTTGTTTTACTAGCCATTTTGGATATATCATCTATATACTCATCATTGAATTCTAATTCTATATCATCAAACTCTAAAAGTTTTTTCACTTGTGGAATAACACTTGCTTTTGATGATTTTAAAATTGTTTTCATATCTGATTGTGATAATGGTTCTAAAGGTACAATGTTTGGTAATCTACCAACAAGTTCTGGAATGAGACCATAACTGATTAAATCGTCATGCTCTACTTTGTGTTGCCAATTATTTTTCTTGGTTGTTGATTTTAATTCTTTATTGAATCCTATGTTCTTTTTGTTCGCTTTAGTGTTTATTTGTTTTTCTAAACCTACAAATGCACCACTACATATAAACAATACATTTGTTGTATCAAACTCTACATATTGGTCCATACGTTTTGAACCGTTAGAAGATACTTTGACTACTGTGCCTTCTATTAATCTTAATAATGCTTGTTGTACACCTTGTCCACTAATGTCCTTTGTGCCGGTGTTAGATTCGCCCTTACGAGCCTTTTTATCTATTTCATCTATGAATACAATACCTTTTTGTGCTACTTCTAAGTTCCAATCGCACATATTAAGTAAACGTTCAAGCATACTTTCAACATCTTCCCCAACATAACCTGCTTCTGTTAATGTTGTAGCATCAGCAATAGCAAAAGGTACACTTAATTTATCTGCAAGTGTCTTTGCTAATAGTGTTTTACCTGTTCCTGTATTCCCTAATATAATAATATTACTCTTTTCAATATCAGTATCAATATCATTGTAAATTGTTTTGTAATGGTTATATGCACATACTGATAATATTTCTTTTGCGTACTCTTGGCTAATTACATATTCATCAAGGTGTGCTTTGATTTCTTCTGGTGTAGGGATATCTTCAAAAGATAATTCTTCTAATGACTCTTCTTCATTAATAATTTTGTGACTGATGTTAATGCATTCATTACAGATGTAAGAGTTAGGACCTGCTATTAACTTTTTAACTTCAGTTCTCTTTTTACCACAAAAACTACAACTTAGATTTTGTTCATTGTCTCTATCACTGGGCATTATTTCCTCGTAACATAATTTGTATCTGTTGTGTCATCATCTGTGTCTTTTGGCAATGGTACTGCCCAAAAGCCTCCCAACTGTTTATTTACATCTTCTTCGCTTAGTTCCTGCAACATCTTGAGTATTTCATCTGTGGATAAATCATTTACATTCATTTCGCTATTTGCTATTAATGTTGCCGCAGTTCTAAGGTCTCCTGTGTTAGGTAGTTCTACTCTTACTGCACGTCTAGGACCTTCAACAATTTTTTCTTTGACCGGTCTCTGTTCTAATTTGTTTTCTAATTCTGCAACTAAGGCTGTAAGTCTGTCTATTTCTCTATTGTCAGTTCTAACAACAACTCGTTCTGGTCCTGGAACAACTTTTGTTATTTCTTTTTCAACAATTTTTTCAACAGGTACTTCTACTTTAACTTCTTTTTCAACTATCTTTTCAACAACTTTTTCAACAGGCACTTCGACTTCTTTGATTACCTCAACTTCTTTTACTACTTCAACTGGAACTTCTTTTACTACTTCGACGGGGACTTCGACGACTCGTTCTGGTCCTGGGACTTCAACAACTCTTTCTGGGCCTGGGACTTCGACTTCGCGAGTGACCACAACCTCCTTTGGGACCTCGACCTTGCGTTCAACCTCGACAACTTTTTCGACCTCAACATGCACTTCCTTAGGCTTTTTAGCCAGTTCGTTTTCTAAATGTTCTATCTGATCCAAAGCATCATCTAACATTCCTAATGTGTTAGCATACTTTGTATTTAATACATTTATTGCTTCTTTAACTGTTATCTTCTTTTTTGCCATCTTTTTTCAGTTTCTTTTCTAGTCGTTTTTCTAATTCTTTGATAGCAGGTGGTGTGCTTAAATCTATTTCTGCTTCTACTTCTTTTTCCACAACAACTTCTTTTTCCACTTCCTTAATGACTTCTACAGGTACTTCTTTGATAACTTCTTTCTCAACAATCATAGGTGCAGGTTGTTTATAACCTGACATAACATCTGCCGCATCATCTACTGCACTTGGTGGACTAGGCTGTCTTGGTAAGTCTGGAGGAGTTTCTTCTTTTAATTGGTCTCTTAAATCTGGTCCTGTTTTTTCCAAGTTTATGCCATAACGTAATAGTGTTTGGTTGGCGGCTATAATTAGCACAACTGCTAGTGGGTCGAATACAAACACCAGCATTAATATAAACAGTCTAACTGCTTGGTCCAAATAACTTTCAGTATCATCACCATATATTAATTGTGCAACATACTTAATAGGACCTACTTCTTTTTCTAAATTTCTAACAATACTTTCTGCTTCGAACTTTTCGTCTTTTAATATAACAATGTTGTCATATATTTCATCTATCTGTGTATTGTAATCATCAATTTTTAAAATATTTTCATCTTGTTGACTGCTATTTTGATTTCTTAATCTGTTTATTTCAGCATTAGCATCGTCTATTGTTTTTTGTGCCTGTGCTCTATACTTGTCAATATTATCTTGTTGAACTTGTATATCTGCTCTAATTTGGTCACGTTGTTCTTTTTGTTGTGCAAATAATTCATTTGCCTGTGCTACATAATCAATCTTTTCAGTTTCTGCTTGTCTAAAAGCACCACCTTCATCTAGTGTTACAACTTCAACACCTTTCTCTCTAAGGTCATTTACTGCTTTATCTAATACTGCAAGTTGGTCTCTTAATCTATCTATTTGACCATTTGCATAATCTATATCGCCTTGAACTCTTGCCCAAGCACCATCTCTTATTTCTTCTTGTTGTTTTATACTTTCTGAAACGTCTACACTACCGCCTATTCCTAGTATTCTATCTTCAAGTAGTGCAATTTTGTTTTCTTCTCTTTGTATTTGTCCATCTATTCTTTCTACTTTTGCAAAAGCATCACCCGTTTCACCTGCTTGGTCTAAATGTGCCTTTGAAAGATATCCAAATATACCCATGCTTGTAATTAACATTAAAACAACCACGGCTATGGACAAATATGTTTTTAATAGTAAGGTAGTTTCATTCCAGTATCTATACAACCAACTTGCAGTAAGTAACTTACCTACTTCAAGTGTACCAGCCATTATTGCAATAGGAAGTGCTGAGGCACTGAAAATTGCCATAAGTCCTTCAATGGAAAACCAAGCCGCGACTCCGGCGATGGCTAAGGCTGTTAGTAATGTAAAGATACCGAATAGCATACCAATATTTATCGTATTATTGTAACCAATTAAACAATACTGATTACATAAACTATCCTTATAATAAGCAAAACCCCCATAATTAGGGGGTTCTATAATGTTTTAATTTATTTTTTAAACAACTTTTTGATGGTCGTTGCGTTCTACAGTTGCAGAATTATGTCCATGTTCTCTAACTGTGACTTCTTGTACCCAACATCTGCCATCAGTCAAATCATTAACTAAATCTTGTGCAAAGTCAAATACCATTTCTGCAAATCTTTCACAACCTGTTGCAGGAACAATTCTCAAGTCAACTAAGTTCTTTTCTTGTAATTGTTTAAATGTTTCCAATTCTGGATCATCTTCTGCAACTAGATATGTGTGGTCAAACATTTCTGCTAACCAATTCTTAAGTGGCTTTAGTCCACCAAAGTCTACTATCCAATTTCTTTCATCTAATTCACCACCAAACTTCAATTCAAATTGTAGTGCATATCCGTGAATTAAATTGCAATGGCTATCTGCTCGCCATTGCCTAAAGGCGCAACTGTGTCCTGTTGCGTGACTATAAGTCTTTCCACTGTAAAATCTTTTCTTTACTGCCATTATAATGTCTCTATCTTTGATGTTTGATTTGTATAGCCTTTACTTATTTCATCATTAGTCTTAGCCATACTTAAAATATGTTCCATCTTGATAGTTACTGTGGATTCTGGGTTGACTGTCATCATGTATGGCATAAGTCCGAAGCCTTCTGCACTTCTACCTACAATTAAAGGCGTGTCGAGTTCAACGTAACCGTCATCTCTTTTATCTTTCTTTAGTCTTGCAACTAATTCTTCGCCTGTTGTAAGTCTGCAACTAACAACTTCATTAACTTTAATAACTTCAATAAGCATACTTCTATCCTATAAACTTGTATTATACAGAATAGTTATGAAATGTCAACCTATTTTTTATTGAATTCCGGCTTCTTCTAGACTTACGTCAATTAATCCTTCTCTTATTAATTTTTTACGATTAGCCATATGCTTGTCTTGGATTTCTTCCTTACTGCCTCCGAAGTATGCAACTGCATGTCCTTCTTCAACAAGTATATCAGTAACCATTCTGCCATCTTCAGTAACAAAGTCACCTAAGATACGTCCAAACTTACCTCGCATATCTTCGCCTTTCTTATTAATCTGTGTTTTGAGAATTGGTCCTGATTTGCCACCTATTAATTCTTTCAATCTAGCCTTACTAGCCAAACCAAATTTCTTTTCAACTTTATCTCTAGTTCTACTTTCTGGTGTGTCTATACCCATGATACGAACTCTTTCGTCTCTGAGCATGATATCAAAACCTAAATCAATGTCCACGTCTACCGTGTCGCCATCAATAACTTTGATGACTTTACATCTGTATTCGTACATAATTACTCCTGTGTTTCCTACAAGAGTATTTATCTTAAAATACTGTTTTAATCGTTTCTAATTAAGAAAGTATGATTGCTTAAAATAGCAACAACAGGATATACCTGACCCCAACTAGGTTGACTAATATTATGATTATAATAATGAGTTGCACCACTTGTTGGGTCTATGGTTACACCATACATTGCCAATAAAGAAACTTGAACACTCTGTTTCCAGGCTTCCATATTAGGACCAATAGATTTTCCTTGCATGTTGCCTTTATAATAGATAATTTGTATGTCATCTGATTTGCCATCACAATACCAACTGAATTGACACATACCTATGATAGGAATTTGATTTCCTCTCCAATTGGTTCTATACTTTGCTTGTTTTGTAACACCACAAATAGTGTTAGGATATTTTTTATGTGCAACTCTGTTTAGAGTTACATGAGCGACTGCTGATTTACCTGCTAGGTTTTCACCTTTCGCTTCGTGGTAAACATTCTGTGCTAAACAAAATGCTTCTTCTCTATCAATAAGAACGTCAGTAGCATTGTAGGGTGCATAACTTAACATCATAGATGTTAAGACTGCTAATAAAGTTTCCATACTCCCCTTCTCCCTGTTTTAGTTATTTTATAATATTTCCTTTTGAGTCTCTTGCTGGTGAAGTACTAGCATGTATAACATTATCAAAATCTTTAATGTTGATACCAGTTCTATTTAAAACACTATCAGCAACTCTTTCTCTCATCAACTTCAAGTGAGGAACATTTACACTCAGAGGATATTCTTCGCCTTCTGGATGATTTATGTTCTCTTCATGGTTGTACCACATACTCTCCAAACCAGTAAGATTAATAAGTTCTGATTTATCATCATCGTTATTATAACAAGTCAACGAACCCAACCACAGTCCATTTACATGTGTTATCTTATCTTTGCTTTGGTTTTGTGTGTAAATACTATTCAATTTTACTCCCTTTCTTATTTAAAATATACATATATTATACTAAAATTAAGGTGGTATGTCAAGTATTTTGTGCCAGTTTTTTTGGCATATTTGAACTTATTTAATCGATTTGTTTGGCTGGTATTCTACTCACTTTACTCCAATTTTCATCGTCAGTATAACCAGCCGCCTGTTCGTATGTAGGCAATGGATCTTTTACTTTTGTGATTACGGGCCAGGTTTTGCTCATTTCAGTATTGAAATCTAGCCATTTTTTGTCTGATTCTGTTTCAAGTTTTCTATCTGACACAATAGCATTGACTGGGCATTCAGGCTCACAGATAGCACAATCGATACAGACTTCAGGGTCTATAACAACTGTGTTCTCTCCTTCGTGGAAACAGTCAACAGGGCATACTTTAACGCAGGTAGTATGTTTACAATCTACGCATTCACCCTTTACTACATAAGTCAAATTAAAACTCCTTTTAACACCAATATTTACTCAAAATACACCATTTCAACATACTTTTCCAGTAAATGATTAAATATTAGCAACTGATTGGTATTGAACCAGTTGACAACATAAAGTATTTCACCGCTCATTAAGATGTGATAGATAGGAAAGGAACTCGGTGTTCCCCAATCAGTCAACACAAAAAAGACTCCGGAGTCAATTTATGTGTTTATATATTGCAGGTATAGTTGTTCACTAGCAAGGTTCTTCGCCTTTGCTTCGCATTGAATGTCAAATTTGTCAAAGAAACTCAATGCCCATTCATTAACTTTTTCATTAGGGTAAAAATCTGAGTGTGCTCTAAGTTTCTGTTTTTTGCAACCTATATCGAGTAAGGATTGTATGTCATGCATAGTTCCGTGTTTGTCTCCCCCTTCAAACAAGGATGTGTCAGGTAACCATTCATCCCGGCTATAACTATAATGTA
>Ga0310343_10000291_pt1 | contig 23543 bp, 23 predicted proteins | sample HC15DNA2025_MG_FD_203519 | JGI IMG/M metagenome (GOLD analysis project Ga0310343, IMG submission 203519) | Marine microbial communities from station ALOHA, North Pacific Subtropical Gyre - HC15-DNA-20-25_MG | ecosystem: Environmental > Aquatic > Marine > Oceanic | place: Pacific Ocean: North...
TTAATTAGTGTAGGGAGTATAATTTTAGGGATTTTTATAGTTGGAGCTCTTCTTTTAATAAGTTGGGAAATTGTTTTCTTAGAAGTTTGTTTTCTTGCTATTTACTATCTAATTATATATAAAAAGGTAAATAAAACTCTTTATCGTAGTGGGCAATATATAGCTTCGGTAAGTCCAATTAGGTTAAAGTTAATACAAGAAGTTTTTCAGGGATTTAGAGACATAGTCGTAAATGAAACAGAAAAAACTTATATAGATATTTTCAGCAAGATTGATTCAAAATATAAATTAATAGATGCTCGAACTAGTTTTATAAAACTTTTCCCAAGATATTTAGTTGAGGGATTTGTGTTTTTAATATTAATTATTGTTGGCTATAATTTATCTGTACTAAATTTTAATTTGTTATCGTTTATCCCTGTATTTGGATCTGCTATTTTTGCTCTTCAAAAATTACTCCCTTTGATCCAGCTTAGTTTTGGAACCATAGCAGATTATAAGCTTCAATTTGAAGCTATTCATGATGTTGTAAAAGAACTAGAATTTAATAAAACTATCAGGCAGAAAAATAAGAAAAAATATAATTTGCCTTTCAGAAAATCTATTGAATTAAAAAATATCTACTTTTCTTATGACACTCCAAATTACATCCTAAAGAATATTAATCTTAAAATAAATAAAGGAGAGCATATCGGTATTTTTGGCGATACAGGAAGTGGAAAAAGCACTTTGTTAGATATTATTGTAGGGCTTCTAACTCCTACAAAAGGGGATATTTTAATTGATGATTATAACCTTTATAAAGGGAGTTCTGAGTTTAATTGGTCAAAAAAAATCTCATGCGTCTCTCAAAATATTTTTTTAAAAGACGGTACAATTGCTGAAAACATAGCATTTGGGGAATCTGATGGTGAAATTGATTTAGAATTATTATCTAGCGCTTCTAAAATAGCTCAAATATATGATTTTATAAATCAAACCAAAATGGGATTTGAAACAAATGTGGGCGAAAGAGGATTGTTTTTAAGCGGTGGCCAAAGGCAGAGAATAGCCATTGCAAGAGCTATTTATAAATCAAGAGAAATTTTAGTTTTAGATGAAGCTACAAGTGCTCTAGATTATAATACTGAAAAAAAAATAATTGATTCAATAAGAAATAATTCTCATTTAACTATTCTAATGGTTAGTCACAATCTAGAAAGCCTTGGTATATGCGATAGGTTATTCAAAGTTAAAGATAATCAATTAATAGAAATTAATAAAAATCTTAAATATTAGTAATTAAATCTCTATGTTATTGGGTTATTGTATCCACAATATATTCAGAAATACTCAAAGATGAAGTAGCTGCAGGGCTTGGAGCATTAAGTATTAATACTATATTATCTTTTACTCTTATATCAAAGTCGTGCTCCAGATCTCCTTGATTATTCATTAATTGAGCTCTAACTCCAGCGTTTCCTGAGGTGAGCATATTTTCTTTTATATCTGGAATAAGTCTCTGCAAACTTTTTACAAAAAGTGGCTTTGAAATGGATCTTAAGATTTCAATTGATGTAATTAATGGATACTTTAATATGAATTTTTGAAGACCAATATAAGAAAGTGACTCATATAATTCTTCTAAATTTATTATTTTCCATTTATACCCCTCTCTTGCAAGCGCCAATACCGCATTAGGACCTGCTTCAACTCCACCTTTTATCAATTTTGTAAAATGTACGCCTAAGAAAGGTAATGAAGGATTAGGAACAGGGTAAATAAGTCCTCTTACTAAATATTCAAATGAAGGTTTAAGTAAATAATATTCCCCTCTGAATGGAATAATTTTTTTCTTATCAATTTCAATATTAAATACTTTTGCTAATTTATCGCTATAAATACCAGCAGCAGAAATAATTATTTCGCCATTAATTACCTCTCCATTTTCTAATATTAATTCTTTATGATTAATAAAAAATTTTACGTCCACAACTTTTGAGAAGTATTTTATAGTTCCCCCAAAAGAAATGATTTCCTCTTTAAATTTATTTGCAACATCTAAATAATTAACAATGCTTTCTTCTGGAACGATAATCCCTGCTTTTGCATTTACATAAGGCTCGACAGAATTAACTTCTTTAGAGGACAATTTTTTTATGCCCCTAAGGCCATTTGATTGACCTCTAACAAAGAGTTTCTCAAGCCCCTCAAGTTCACTTGTTTCTGTAGATACTACAATCTTTCCACATTCTTCCCATTTAATAGAATTTTTATTACAGTAGTTTTTTAGTAAAAAAATTCCTTTCCTACTTAGATTAGCCTTAAGACTATTTGGTTCATAGTAAAGACCCGAATGCATAACTCCACTATTCCTTGAGGATTGATGCAATGCTATTGATTCATTTTTTTCTAAGATTGTCACTTTTTTATAACCCCTTATCATCAATTGCCTTGCTATTGATAAACCTAAAATGCCACCACCAATTACAATTATTTTTTTATTTTGCGTAATCATAAGTTTCAATAAAGTTTAATAAAAAAATGGAAATACATACTATAAAAACTATTCAAAATTTGTCTTTAATACACAATTTTCCTTATCTTAATAGTTTTTATTTTTAATTATTTTGAATGATAGAAATTTTTGTATATCACTTTTTATAATACTTTGGGAGACCTAGGTCGCAGTACCGAATCCTGTCGCCCCAATTAGTTATAAAAGTAATTCTCAGCTAATATATGATTTACGTAAAATGGATTTTCAACAGAATAATTTGTATAACTTTGATTTACATATTTAAATCATTACCATTTTTAAATATATATATTTTTAAGACAATTAAATCTGAATATTCCACCAAGATTCGGCATGCCCTAATAAATAGCAATTCAAAATCTTAAACTTTAATTACAAAAAAACACTTTGAAGGTAATACAAAAAATATTAAAAAAATTGACGTTGAATTACTTTTAATTTATTTCTTAAGTAAGCTTTTATTTTACCCTGAACAAATTGCCAAAGTTTCTGCCTAAAAGTACAGGTGTATATATTTTTGGATTTACTTCCTTTCCTTTTTTTCCTAGAGCTCTTTATTTTGGCAATGAGGCTTATGATAGGCACCAGCTTACATCATATGCTGTTGAGATAATAAAATTACGAGAAGGAAAGAAACAACCAAATCTGGAGATTGAAGAGAGACTATTATTTGATTTAATTGCACTTACTGACTTCACTAATCTTATTGAGCTTGGCTCTACTCTTGGAGCATTACTAGATAAATTTGATTTATATGACTCTGAAAAATCCGCTAATTTGAACTATACCGGTATAGAACCTTTACCTATTTTGGCCAGATTTTCAGAATATCTGCATACAAATAGAAACTTTAAAGTAGTCGATTCTTTTACTAAGCTATCTTCATCTGGAAGAGAAATTAATTATGGATCAATGTCTCACACATATGCTTTCCAAGAAACAGAAGAATTGATTGATTATGTTGACTCTTTTCGTATATCAATAGATAGGCTTTATTTCTCATTAGATAATAGACATTTTCATTATAAAGGCTTCGGAGGTAAGAATGCCTCTGTATTTAACTTTGAACTTTTTTTAGAGAAAGTTTCCAAAAAGAAGGCCGTTTTCTTGCTAGATCACAGAATTAGGGACATACCTACTGCATCAAAAGTTATTGAAATAAAGTTAATTAGTATTGACTCTGTTCTGATTGATGTAATTAAAGAATTAAAAAATAATAAAAATCTTTTCTTATTACCAACCAATATTTCTATTGATCAATTAGCAGAGATAAAGAAAGGGAACAGACCAGTTCTTTTTAATGATGGTAATTTAATTACAAAATTATATAAAGCACTAAAGATATTTATTAAATTGAATATGACATCTTGAGAACTTTTAAAGTGCTTATCAAGACTTTTGAAGTATTTGGTATGATTAGATAACAGCTTTAAATCATAAAGAACTAAATTTTTAGCCATCAATTAGGTAGGCTTAATATTTTAAATACATCTCTTTCTGATTAATAAAATTTATAAATGATTACAAAATTATTTTATTATTAGGAATAACATTATTCAGAATAAAAAAGAAAGTTCCTTAGTAAAAATTTTCTTAATTCACATAAATCATTTACGAAGAAACTAATGATAAAAATATTACCTACTATTGGCCCGAAAACTGACAATATCGATTCAATTGCTTTCATCAGTAAATTTACCAAAATATTAAGATTGAATGGCAGTCACGGTAATTATGAATGGCATAGAAACGCTATTAAGAAAATTCGAGATGTTAATTCTGACATGATAATTATTCTTGATATCCCAGGGATCAAGCCAAGAACAGGAAATGAAAATAATGTAGAAATTAAAAGAGGACAGGAAGTAACTTTCTGCTACGGAGAAGATATTTCAGAAGAAGCTATACCTTTAACAAGAAGATTACCAACAATTGACAGAATGCCTTCTAAATTTTCGTTGAATGATGGTCAACATTATTTTAAAACAATATATCTTACAGAAAATACCATTAAAGGAATATCACTCTCTTCTTTCACTCTTAAAAGTAAAAAGGGATTAAATATACCAAACGCGGTTCATGATCAAGAAGCCCAAATCAATTATATTTACAGCTTCTTAGATAAATTTAAAGACCTCGATATTGATGCTTATGGAGTGAGCTTTGTGGAAAATGCTTCAATTATCAGAAAGCTTAAATATCATTTCCCAAATAAGATAATTATTTCTAAACTTGAAAGTAACCAAGGTCTTTCAAAAGTCGAAGAAATATGTGAGGAATCAGATGTAATAATGATAGATAGAGGAGATTTGGCCGCTGAAATTGGAGTAGAGAATCTATATAATGGCGTCACAAAAATATCAGAATGTTGCAAAAAGAATGGTAAATCTCTAATCATTGCAACAGAAAATTTAAGTACAATGATGATGACAAGCCAACCTACTAAAAGCGATATTATTTCACTTGGGCATTCTATTAATATTGGGGCTGATTGCATAATGCTTAGCGAAGAAACTGCAATTGCTTCAGAATATCGCAACATAATTACTTGGCTTGATAATTTCCTTAAAAACTGCATGCCATATAATTCACAATTTTCTAGAGGTCCTAGCTCTATTAAAAAAGAAGACATTATGTGGAATGTAATAAATAATCTTAATAAAGATATTCCTTTTATTGTTTCATCGAGAACGGGTAAAGCAATGCAAAAGGTTATTGGTTGTGATTTTAAAGATATTCACCTCATAACTGATAATGAGAAGACTTTCAAACTTGCTTGTTTTTATGGTCAAGATATCGTAGTTACTCTTGATAAAGAATTGAAATATAAAGTTCCAAGTAAACTTATTTACGATTACGTTAAGAAAAATATGTCTTTGATTTTTGATAAAAATTCTTTTGCTTTATCTACTTTTGTCTCTGAACCTTTTAAAGGTGCTCTTGCGGATAACATAACTTTTATTGACAAGAAAAGACTAACTTCATAAAGTTTGTTAAATTAAAACTACTTTAAAAGTAGCTAGAGTTATGCTTGATAATCGTCAGATTTCTGATAAGCAAAAGAATCCAAATAATTCTAGAACAGAAGAATTATTAGAAAAACGTTATCTTAAGCAATATCAAGATGAGACAAGTTCATCAATACTTGGTTTTAACAAGCTTATATATCATCCAGAAAAATTGGTAGGTGTTAAAAATCGTACAAATGTTTTCCCAATAACAGCTACTTTAAGCGTTGGTAATTATTGTAATCATGGCTGTAAATGGTGTTCAACCGCATATTTTCGAGAATCTACTGCCAGCAAAATTAACTATACAAAGATATCATCATGGTTAGTGAAAGCGTCAAAACGTGGTTTAAAAGGTGTTGGTTATGTTGGTAATGGTGAACCCCTTGCCTTTAAATTATTTGCTGATTTAGCCACTAAGGCAGCTGAACTTAATCTTGATCAAGGTATCTTTACGAACGGTTTTTTGATTGATAAATATGAAGAAATTCTTTTGAAAAATTTTACTTATGTTCGTATTTCTCTAGATGCTGGATCGAAGGAAGTACATTCAAATCTTCATGCTACCAAGATTACAGATTATGATAAAATCATATCTAATATAGAGAATTTGATAAAGAAAAGGGGTAATAGAAAAAATCCAACTATTGGTGTCCAATTCGCAACCCATCAACATAACATTAATGATATTGAGAGATGTGCAAGAATGTGTACTGAAATTGGGGTTGATTATCTTTCAATAAAGCCTGTTTTTAATCGAGGAACAGTTGGAGATAAAATTGAAAAAAATACCCTAACTCAAAATGATTTTGATGATATCTATAGAAAAGTTTCATCTTACGAAAATGAACGATTTAAAGTTTTTTACCGTCCTCAACAAGTCATAGCTGAAGAAAATCAGCAAAATATGTTGGTGTACAACAATTGTTTTGCAAGTTTCTTTGGAGTAAATATTTATGAAAATGGAGATATTACTGGATGTGGTCCTCATCATGTAAAAGTGGGAGATCTTGATACTGATCTTGATACTTTGGAAAACAATATTAAAGAATTAGTTGATAAGTTAGATTTAGTTAAATGTCCCTCTGGTTGTAGATATCATGCTATGAATTATCAGATTCATAAAATCATCCATAGTGATGATTTTGCTGGTGATGAACACTCAAATTTAATCTAGAAGATCGCTTTCTTAATTAATATATAAAAATGCAAGAACTTGATGCACTGAATAAATATCTTTCTAAAGTAAATCTACTAAAATCCAGTTCAATTATTAAAAGAAATATATGCTTTATCATAGGCCTACCTAGATGCGGTAGCACCCTTCTTCAACAAGTTCTTATCTCACGTTATAAGGTTGGTTACGTATCTAATATAGTTGGTAAATTTTGGGAAAACCCTATTGCAGGAAGTATTTTACATATATCCCTTGAAGGTGAAAATTATACCAGCAATTTTAATTCTGAGTATGGTAATACGAAAGGCCCTTTTGAACCCTGCGAATTTGGATGGTTTTGGCGAAAAAATCTTAAGATAGAATTAGAAAATGAACTTATCGGGACATTAATTGATTGGGATTATATTAATGAAACTCTTCAGGGTATGGCCTCTATCTTTCACCAGCCATTAATTCTTGATACCCCATTAGTTTGCAACCAAATATCTAGAATTGCTCGAAAACTAGAAGGGATTAAAGTTATATACTTGAAAAGAAATTTAAGGAGTGTTTGTAATTCAATTTTATCTGCAAGACAAAAAAGATTTGGTGTCATAACTAAATATTATGGAGCCAAACCTAAATCATGGGAAAAAATTAAAATAATAGATAATCCTATATATCAAGTAATCCAACAGGTTTATGATTTAAAAAATGAGATAGAAGCAAATTTGAAATTACTTCCTCCTGAAAATGTTTTGGAATTTGATATTTCTTTATTAAGAGAACAACCTACTAAAGTGACAGATTTAGTAGCTAATTTTATTAATATAGAAGGAGAACCCAGAAAAATTGATTATCCCTTCTTCATTAATAGAGATAATATGCAGATCTTTGATAAAAAATATGAAAATAAATTTAATGATGCATGGAATGCAATTTTTAATGCAAATTAAGAAAAAATAATGCGTTTTACAAAAGGATATGTTTCAAGTCAAGAAACAAGTGAAATTTGGAAATTTCTTTTTCAATATAAAGACAATATTCCGAATTTATCAATTTGGAGTGGAAATGAAAATGGCAGATTAAATAAAAAGTTTTATTTTCTTGATCACTATGCTCTTAATTATTTCTACGAAAATAGTCCTCATAATATACAAATTTTTCTTTCGAATTTTTTATATTTTGATTCAACATATATTTCTCCATGGGGTCATGAAGAAGTAGGTTTTCTTGAACGTATACAAGTTATAGAGAGTAAGGTCAGCTCCTCAGAAAATTTAAAAGCTAATCACCTTTATAGATTTCATGTAGATAGGATTAATACCTATAAGCAACTTTTTCTATGTAGTGAGATTTCAATTAAGGACGGCCCTTTTCAAATTGCAAATTTAGATTCTTGTAAGGAAGGTACCAAAAAAATATTGAAAAAATTAGAATATCAGCATAGTAAAGGTAGCAAGTGGCGTAATTTCGATGCAACATTAGATTGCGAAGATTTTGTGTCAATTGTTGGAAATCCAGGGGACCTTCTCACAATTGACGGTAGGGAACCCCATCGTGCAAGTAAGGTATATCCTGGACACAAAAGAAGGGTTATTATTTTTGAATATATGACAAAATCTAATAGTCGTCTTTATAGAGAAACTCTTAATGATTGAAAACTAATTTAATTTATATGAACTGATGAATGAAAAATTTATTTTAAAGAATAATTAGGTTTTAAAATCTAGGAGTAGGATAAATAAATGAAAATTGCCGTTAATCAACCTAACTATATTCCATGGTTGGGTTATTTTGATTTAATAGACACTGTAGATAAGTTTATTTTTTTAGATGACGTAGAATATACCAGAAACTCTGTAATATCACGAAATAAGATTTCAAACTTATCTGGTAAATCAAGATGGCTATCTCTTTCATTGAATAAAACACCTTTTCACGATTCGATTTCTCAAAAGTCATTACTAAGCTCATGCCTTGACAGCCATTTGAACATAATCTCAGATTACTATAGAAAATCTCCTTACTACGAGGAAGTCTACGATTTCCTTTACTATAATTACACAAAAAATAATTCAGAAAAATTATCTCAATTTAATGCTGATTTGATAAAAAATATTTGTGAATTGATAGGAATAAGTTGTGATTTTTTTTATTCATCTAATATATATATGTGTAATTCAGTAAAAGGAACAAAAAAAATTTTTTGTCTTATTGATAAATTTCAATATAGAAATTATTATAATTTTTCAAAAGGTATTGATATTGGACTTTATAATAAACAAGATTTCTCTGAAAGAAAAAAATTACTTTTCAAGCAAGACTATAAACATCCAACTTATAGTCGTGAGAATTTCCAACCATTTATGAGCATTGTTGATTTATTATTTTATGAATTACCCAATACTTTAGAAATCATAAGGAGTGGACGAAATTGGTCGCTTATGAATCCTGAGATTTTATGAACATCCCATATATTGATATATCAAGTCAAAATTCGATTATTAAAAAAAAATTGCTCCATGCAGCAAATCAAGTGATTGAACATGGACAATTTATTAATGGTCCTGAGGTATCTATGCTAGAAGACCAACTTTCAAAATATCTGGGTACCAAACACGTTATCGGTGTAGCTAATGGGACTGCAGCTTTATATTTAAGTTTGCGTGGATTAGGTATTGGGAAGGGTAATGAAGTTATCACAGTGGCTAATTCATATCTTGCAACTGTCTCTTCAATTGCTCTGACAGGTGCGACACCAATTTTGATTGATGTTGATAGCTCTATGAATATGGATCCAAATTTATTAGAAAAAGCTATAACTTCGAAAACTAAAGCTATTCTTCCAGTGCATCTAACTGGTAAACCTGCCAAAATAATAGAAATTTGCGAGATTGCAAAAAAACATAATATTCCAGTAATAGAAGACGGGGCTCAAGCAATAGGAGCAGAATATGATGGTAAAAAAATTGGTAGTTTCGGTAAAACAGCTTGTTTCAGTCTTCATCCATTAAAAAATTTATCTGCCCTAGGAGATGGAGGTTTTATCTCTACAAATGATGACAAATTAGCTTATTGGTTAAAACGCGCTAGAAATCATGGTCATCCAAATCGAGATGAATGCGACTTTTGGTCCTTTAATATGAGACTGGATACTATACAAGCATCTTTTGTATTAGAAAAATTTAAATTTCTTGAAGAACAAACCAATAAACGCAGAAGTAATGCTAACTACTACCGAGAACATTTATCAAAATCAAATCTTATTCTTCCAGTTGAAGAAGCATACGAACGTTGCGTAAATCATTTGTTCATAATAAGAACTAAAAATCGTGATGAATTAAAAAATTATTTAGAATCAAAAGGTATTGAAACTAAAATACATTATCCTAAACCTATTCATAAACTTAAGGCATCTTCTAATTTAGTATTTAATTTGCCTAAAACTGAAGAATATGCAAAAACAATTCTAAGCCTGCCTATTCATTCGGGTCTAAGTAAAAAAAATCTTAAGAAAATAGTTACAACTATCAATGAATTCCAAAAGTAAATTAAAAATTTTTCTTCAAACCCTCATAAATTCTAACTTAAAAGATATATGTGAGTTTCTAACCTTAGTAAAATATTTTTTAAAAGGATGGAAAATAATTGTTTTGAGGAATGACAGAATTGGACACCAAATATACGATACCATTTCATTTTTATCAAATATATCTTCAGAAGAATCTTACAAATATAAACTTGCAATATCTAATCCTAAGCGGTTGACTTCCAATATATTTCTATATAATTACTGGAATAAATATTTGAGAAGAAAAGGATATTTTGTATTTTCTGGTGATTTTACAACTCTTTTTATTGAATATTTCGAATACTTTATGATTAAATTTTTTCAAAAAGGATCAAAAAAAAATAATTTAGCCTATGACACAAAAAAATTCTACTTTACAGAAACTAAAAAATTCTATATTTCAAATAATAAATTAATAACACATTCCTACTTAAATAAAAATGACGTTGGAAAAATTTTTAATCAAAATTATAAGCCTTTTCCAAAATTAAATTTCAAAGTACCTGACTCAAAGTATAACCATTTCAGACCACTTAAATATGTTTGTAGTTATACAAGGGATTCGGAATATATGAATTCACTTCAAATACCACAGGATTTTTCATATCATGACTATAGAAATGATGAATATTTAAAGTTAATTCCAACGGTTGAATATTTAAATTCTGAAACTTTGCCCGTGGTAAGAATGGGTAACGTCAAAAAATTTATTAATAATAAATATTTTTCAAAAGATCATGTTGATTTCGAGGATTTATCTCCTGATGGTTCTCTCGAGATAATTCTTTGTTCAAATTGCTTATTTTATATTGGTGATACATCAGGACTTGCAACTGTAGCCGCTGCATATGGACGTCCAATAGTAAGGTACAATTGGATACCGATTTTTAATTCCAACCCTACCAAATCATTAGTACTGCCAATGTTAATAAAAGATAAAGAAACTAAAGAATATTTACCATTTAGAAAAGTTTGGGAATTAAAAGAAAAAGGACTAATTCTGGGTGATGGATACTCTTATAAAAAGTTTAATTTAGAATGTGTTAGAAATAGTTCTTCTGAAATATTGGCGGTTTCAATTGAGATGCTTCGTAGGGTAAAAGAAAATGACTTTGAATCTTGTCATCCTAGGCAACATCAATATGAAAAAATGATGGCAAGTCTAGGAGTCTATAATCCAGGAATAATAGGAAATTCATTCATGGAAAAATATGGTGACTTGTTTATAAAAGATTAAATACATGAAAGCATTAATTACTGGTGGTGCAGGATTTATTGGGAGCCATTTAGTGGATTTACTATTAAGAGAAGGCCATGATATTAAAGTTCTTGATAATTTCAGTACAGGTAGAATTCAGAATATAAAACATGTTAATAAAGAGATCGAACTTATAAACTGCGACTTAGCTTACTCTGGAAAATGGGAAGAACATTTTAAAAATATCGACTGGGTTTTTCATTTGGCATCTTTAGCTGATATTGTACCTTCCATTAAAGATCCCAAATCATATTTTCAATCTAATGTAAATGCTACTTTTAATGTCTTGCAAGCATCCCATAGGAACGACGTTAATCGCTTTATATATACTGCCTCATCATCTTGTTATGGAATACCAAAAATATATCCAACCCCAGAAACTGCATCTATTAACCCTCAATATCCATACGCCTTAACAAAACGGCTTGGAGAGGAGTTAGTAATGCACTGGGCTCAAATATATAAGCTGCCAGCAATCTCTCTCCGTCTATTTAATGTTTACGGTCCAAGATCAAGAACTTCAGGAACATATGGTGCTGTTTTTGGTGTATTTCTAGCCCAGAAACTTGCTGGAGAACCTTTTACCATAGTTGGAGATGGTACTCAGACTAGAGATTTTACTTACGTTACAGATGTTGCAAAAGCATTACTCATAGCAGCATGCTCCAAAATATCAGGTAATTGTTTTAACGTTGGAAGTGGCGAAACTGTTTCAATAAACCAACTTGTCGAATTACTTGGGGGTGATAAAGTTTTTATTCCAAAACGGCCGGGAGAACCTGATTCTACTTTTGCAGATATTTCCCTTATTAAAAAATATCTTAATTGGTATCCAAAGATCTCGATAAAGAAAGGTGTAGAAGAAATATTGAAAAATATAGATTACTGGAGTGAGGCACCAATATGGTCGCCAGAAAAAATTGCACTTGAAACAAAAGAATGGTTTAAATACTTAAAAAATTAAAGAGTATTATTTATTTTTAACCCCATCCTACATAATGTTATTGTTTTATTTAACAACACAAAATTTATTTGAATAATAATCTTAAAAAGATATTTATAACTGGCGGTGCTGGTTATGTAGGTGCGCAATTAGTTCCTTTTTTACTTAAAAAGGGATTCGAAATAACGGTTATTGATTTAATGATATATGGCGAAAAAGTCTTACCTGATCATCCCAATCTTAGAAAAATTAAAGGCGATATAAGAAATATTAAAATTTTAAATAAAATTATCCCTGGGCATGATGCTGTTATCCATTTGGCATGCATTTCTAATGATCCAAGTTTTGAACTTAATCCTAATCTTGGTAAAAGTATCAATTTAGATGCATTTGAACCTTTGGTAAAAATTAGTAAGCTATCAGGAATAAAACGCTTTATTTATGCCTCTTCTTCAAGTGTTTATGGAATAAAAAAAGAAAAAAATGTAAAAGAAAATATGAGCTTAGAACCTTTAACTGATTACTCACGTTTCAAGGCTGATTGTGAAAAGATACTACTCAAATATCAATCTGATAATTTTAATACTGTTACGATAAGACCTGCTACTGTGTGTGGCTATTCTCCTAGGCAAAGATTGGATGTAGTAGTCAACATATTAACAAATTTAGCTTTCCATAATAGAGAAATAACTATTTTCGGGGGAAGTCAACTAAGACCTAATATTCATATATTAGATATGATTGAAGCTTATTATATTTTATTAAATGCACCAGAGAAAAAGATTGCAGGCAAGATTTTCAATGCAGGGTACGAAAATCAATCTGTGAGTGATATCGCTGAGACTGTAAAAAGTGTTATTGGAAATGATGTAAGATTAAGAATTGTTCCAACAGATGACAACCGCTCCTACCATATTTCATCATGCAAAATCCGGGAAGAGTTGGGTTTTGTAGCTAAGTATTCAATTCGCGATGCCTGTCAAGACTTGGTAAGTGCATTTAATAAAAAACTTATTCCAGATTCTTTAAAAGATCCTAGATATTTCAACATAAAAATGATGGAAAAAATCAATTTGCAATAAATCAATGATTGAATCAATTATGATTTTCGTAAAATATCAAGCAAAATATATGAATTTAATGCTACTTAGTTAAAAAAAATAAATCTTGAAAAATTTTCTAACTTAAAATTTTTATTCAAAAAGTTTGTTTAGATATTTAATTAATACATCTTGCTGAATTGGTATATTACCCATATTTGAAACCGAAAGTGAGGCCATACAGCAACCTATGGAAGAAGTTAACACTAATTTATGTTTACAGGCCAACCCAACTGCCATAGTTGATATTAAAGAGTCTCCGGCACCTGCAACGTCCAGTGGATTTGGTGTTAAAGCAGGAAAAGCTTGCCTTATAATTTTTCCCCTTTCAGATTTTTCATATGAAATAAAACCATCTGCTCCTAATTTCATTATTAACCCATTAATGTTTAATTGTTTGATTAGCTTATTACTAATTATTTCTATTCCAGAATGATTATCTTGAAGAGCTATTCTAGCTTCTCTTTCATTAGGGCACAAAAGTGAAAAATTGGAAAATTTCATCAGTGAACCTATCTGACTGCTACACTGAATGTCGCCTATTATTGGAATTGAGTATTTTTGAGAAATATCTATTACCCTTCTAATAATTTTTTTAGTTATTACTCCATAAACAAAATCACTTATGACAATACAATTTGATGTTGGAGCCAGTTTTTCAATCTTATGGATTAATTGGTTTTCAATTTTTTCAGAAACTGGGCGATCATCAAGTTTACTTACTCGAAAGAGTTTTTGATTTTCTACAAGATATCTTTTTTTAAAAGTTGTTGGCCGTGAACCATCTTTTATAAGATCTTCATCAATATTGTATTTACTAAGATATTTTCTCATTATTTCTCCATTTAAATCATTCCCAACAACCGACAAGAAGTTACATTTACAACCCAAGGCACTTATGTGTGAAGCTACAATAGCTGCTCCTCCAATGAATTTTTTAACATCTAACTCTTTAACAACTACTACAGGTGCTTCAGCACTTATCCCTAATGGTTCGCATGCAGTATATTGATCTAAGATTGCATCACCAATAACAAGTATATTTTTATCTTTCCATTCATTGATTGACTCTAAAATATTTTCTTTAGATATATTTTGTTTTTTACATGCTGAAAGAAATTGAATTTTTCTTTGGTTTACTAAATCAAATTCTGAATTATTCAAAAGTTCTGTTGAAGCATAATTTATATCTCCAGCATGAAACTCAACTCCCCTATTTGATTCACATTGTATTTTTATTGCTTCATTAATTTCTTGATTTGTGGAGTTTTTATATTCTGTACCCAAAATCAAAAATGAAGGTTTAATTATTTCAACTAATTTTTTTATTTCATTATTTTTCAGACATACAATATTATTTATGATTTGTATCATTTCCAGAGATTTAGCCCTCTCTTCTTGTTTGAATTGATATTGATTTTGATTAAAATCTTTATCTCCTAAAAGTGCTACTACTAATAAGTTTCCTTTCTTTTTTGCATAATTTAAATATCTTATATGTCCAGGATGAATACTTGAAAAATGTCCATAAGTTAATGTACAGCCTATAAGATGGTTTAAATTATCTGTGTTATGTAAAATTTTTTCCATAATATTAAGTTGTTAATATTTTATTCAACAAAATCTTTGGCTAATTTTAAAGAACTTGGTGTTCCAATATCAACAAAAAAACAATTTGTGAAATATGTTTGTATTTTTCCTTTTAGGTTAGGAATAATCTCAGAACAAAAATCACTATAAGTTTCAGGAAATAAAGAAAAAACTTTTATAAATTCCTCATTAAATGCAAAAATTGCACCGTTCGCAATATTTGAGGGGGGATTAGTTACTTTTTCATAATACTCTTCTAAAACTCCAAAATAATTAGTTTTAACTACGCCGCATAGCTCTGGATTATCAGTCATAAATGTCACCATAGATAAAAGGCAGTTCTTATTTTTTGAATGAAAAGAATTAAGAAAATCTAACAAATCCAGATTTGTATAATTATCAGCATGAATTAATAGAACATCAGCATCATTGAAAAATTTTAAATTTTTTCTTAATGTTCCAGCAGTTCCTAAAAGTTTTTCCTCAAAAGTGATTGTTATTTGTAAATTATGTTGCCCCCATTTTTTTATGGCATTTTCTACCTGCAATGGCAAATAGTGGGTATTAATTAGAACCTCATCACATCCTATTCTCTCTAGTTTATTTAACCAATTAATAAGTAATGGTTGCCCATTAATTTCTACTAGGCATTTCGGAGTAGTAAGAGTTAAAGGTCTTAGTCTTGTGCCTAATCCGGCAGCTAGCAAAAGTGCTTTTAATTTTTTCTTAATGATAATTAGCCTTTACCTTATAAAATTTTATACAAAAATTTTTGAGGAAACTTACAAAGATTATCAATTTTTATAAATTTAAACTCTTCACTATAATTTTTTTCTAATTCAATTACTTCTTTTCTTTCTTCAAAACCATGACCAGTTTTTACATGAACAATTATTTTAATTCCTGATTTTAAGCCAGCAAGAATATCACTTTGCCGATCTCCTATTAATATCGATTGAGTTAAATCTATATTAAATACTTCTGCGGCTTTAAGAATCATATTTGGATTTGGTTTTCTCCAAAATTTATCTAAAGAGTTTGGTCCTTGTGAGTTTGCATAAATTCCGTAAAAAGGATTAGGTTTACCAAATAGGCCAATCATTTTTTTTGTGATGTCTAAATAGTCATCCCATGATAATAATTTTCTTGAAATTCCTGATTGATTAGAAACTACTATGATTATCCAACCTTGATTATATGCAAATCTTACTAGTGATTTTGAACATTTTTCTAAGACTAATTCATTGGGGTCTGAAATATAATTACAATCTTTTATAAGGACACCATCTCTATCTAAAAACAAGGCTGGCCTTTTACTTTTGGCAATTTTTGGAATAAAAATTAATTCAGATAGGTCTTTTAGATTCATAATTCAAAAGACTAAATAATTATTAGTCTATTTTTATATACTTTTTCCAAATTTCAATAATTATTAATCTTTTAAATTTAGGTATTTCTAGCTATGTAATATAAAGATCTTAATAAGTAAAAAAGATTTAAATGAATATAGATAATATGTCCGAAGATAATAAATTTTTAAATGATTATTGGAGCTTATATAAGGAATTATTGTTCGACGAAAAAAATGATAATTTAATTTTAAAATTAAGAGATTCAATTAAGCATACTTACAAAAATAAAGGGAGATTAATTTTCTTTGGAAATGGCGCGAGTGCTTCTTTATGTAGTCATGCCGCAACAGACTTTACAAAACAAGCCAAAATTCCCTCACTAGCATTTAATGATCATAATTTAATAACTGCATTCTCAAATGACTATGGATATGATCAATGGGTATGCAAGGCTATTGAATATTATTCAATGCAAAATGATATGGTAATTTTTATTAGTGTAAGTGGAGAATCATTAAATTTAATAAATGGGATCAAATACGCAAATAATGAGGGACTAAAAACTGCGAGTTTAACTGGTTCAAAAATTAATAACACTTTAAAATCTTGTTCTGATACTTTTTTATGGGTAAATAGTCATGCCTACAATATAGTTGAGTCGATACACACGGTTTGGATAACCTTAATAATAGATTTATTAATTGGAAAGGCCGTATACAACATAAGCGATTAAAGCTTGTAATTTTATCAGAGAGTAATTAATGTTAAGAATCAGGTCAAATTTTTTTAGAAAGTTTGTAGGGCTAACCAGAAATAGATTGATATCTAAAATAAGAAATATTTATTCTAAAAAATTCAATGATAGATTATTCTTCTTAGCTTCAAATTTAGATTTTTGGCTTAATAATAACAATACAAGAATCACTTTTATAAATAAAAATTTTGATAATTATAAAGAATATAAAAAAGAAAAAAAGGAAAAGAAAGAAATACTAAAGTGGTTTATATCCTCTTCTTTAAGATCAAGAGCAATAAACTCATATGCTGAAAAAGGACTTTTGTTTTCTGGTCATCGAATTGCTATAAACTACTCAATAGCAAATATTATTTTTAGTGATTCTGATAAAGTCATAGATTGCGGCGCAAATTTTGGATCACTTTGGATTTATTTAAATAATTTAAATATTCCAATTACATATATAGGTATAGAACCAGGTAAATCTGAATTTCAAGGGTTATCAAAGAGTATAAGATCTCAAAAAAAGACAAAAATGAGTTCTTATTTAATAAAAAAAGCACTTGCATCTAAAAATGGAAAAGCAAACTTTTTTTATAGCGAAGAAGCTGATTCTTCAATTATCCCTTATGTAGGTTATTCCAAAAAATACTTAATAGAAACTATTACTTTAGAATCACTAATAAACAATCTAGGCTTCCAAAATAAGAAAATTAAACTTTTAAAATTAGAAGCTGAAGGTGCCGAGCCTGAAGTGATAATTGGAGCAATAAAAATACTAAAAAATATAGAATATATTGCAGCAGATCTTGGACCTGAGAGGGGATTTAATAAAAAATGTACCATTAAAGAAGTTACTAACATACTACTCCGAAATAATTTTGAGATAGTTGATTTCAAATATCCTAGGATTTGCATTTTATTCAAAAACAATTTAATTTCCTGATCTTTGGAATATATAATGCTTACTATAATTTTAATGATATTATCTACCCAATCCTCAATATTTTAGATAAGACATATTTAGGTTTAACAAATATGTTAGTATCAAACCTAGGAAAATTTATTTCTTAGTTAAAATTAAAAAAATAAAATGTTCTTTAAAAATAAACTTAAAAAATATCTTATTAGTTTCTTTTTTTCAGATAATTACCTCATAACATTTTTAATAAGAAAGCCTATAAATACTTGGATACTAAGCAGATTTCCGTATAAAAATTTTTCTTTAAAAGCATCAAAAATATGGGAGGATCAATCAGTTTATAGAATAGGTTCGTATGAAGAAACAAGTAGCAATAATATACAAAAAATTATAAATTATGTCTTGGGAGCAACTAATAAACAAGATGTAATTTTAGATATTTGCTGTAATCAAGGAAGATTTCTTAAGGCGCTACATCACAATGGCTATAGATCATTACTTGGAGTAGACATTATGAAAGATGCAATAATCGCTCTACAACAAAGTAAAGAATATAAATCTGGGGGAATCTCTGCCGAAACAAATCTGGCACAGGATTATATTTTAGAGATGGATAATAATTCTATTGATTATGCAATTACAGTTTCAGCTACAATTGAACTATTTCATCCAGGATTTAATATTTTTAAAGAACTTTACAGAATCACAAGGAAGGGATTTATATTCGTTATAGATGAAAATGGTCAGGCATTTCCGAGATTCTATAGGTATTTGATTAAAAAAAATAATTTTAAATTAATTTCTACATTGAAACATAAAAATGTAACCATAATTCATGCCTTAAAAAAATAACTTATAAAACTAAAAAACTCAGTCTAGATTTATAAATTCTTCTAATAATTACTAATCAAAGGTGAGAAACTAAATTCTCAATAATTACTTATTAATTAGGGCAAAAATTAATTGCTTCTGCAATTAGTTAAAAACTTTTTGTTAATTAAATTCATATATAAAATTTTAGAATTTCTTTCAAATTTTTTTAATGAATTAAATCTTATGATATTCAATTTTGCATAAATGAAAAAACGATCTAATTTATTTAGATGATTCGATTATTTATTGGACGATTATTTATTAGGTCTAAGCAAGTTTTACTGGCTTTAGATCTGCTTTCGTATATGGCTTCTTCACTAAAGTAGGCCGTGTGTGGATTAACTATTAATCTACCGTTCAAATTATTTTTATTTTTTTTCCAAGAAATGTTGAATTCATCTTTTTCTAATGGTGGTTCATTTGTCCAAACATCTGTTCCATAACCTTCTAATTGTTTTGATAGCAAATTTTCAAGAATTAATTTTTTGTCTTTTACTAAGCCACCTCTTGATAAGTTTATTAAGTAGGAACCTTTTTTCATATTGTTTAAAAAATTTTTATCTATCATGTTTCTTGTTTCATTATTTAAAGGAGTATTTATAGAGACTATATCTGACATTTTCAATAGGTCTGATAACTTAGAATATCTTTTAATTCCAAATACTTTTTCATAACCATTTGCAATATAGGGATCATAAAAACCTACTTTTTTAGAAAATGAAAGAAACTTCCTTGCAATTGTGCTGCCAATTCTACCTAGGCCAATAATACCTAAAGAAAGATTATTAATTCTTCTCATATCAAGTTTAATCTCTTTGCCAAGCCAATATTTGGGTTCCTCTTTAGCTAAATTTTCAAGAGCTCCTATTTTTCTTGTTAAATATAAAATCATAGCAATCGCACTATCTGATACTTCATCAATTCCATAGTCAGGCGTATTTGCAACAATAATATTTCTTTTTTTACAGCTGGCGAGATCAATATTGTCATATCCAACGCCGTACCTAACAATTGCTCGGATTGAGGGATGATTAATTAAAAATTCCTCATCTACTATTTTATGCCATACAAGAATAATAGTTGTTTGCCGCGATAACTTGGTTTCAAAATACTTACCAAGAATTTCTTTCTCGATATGAAAATCTTTTAAGTGATCAGTTATTGCGACTAAATCATTTTTCATTGATCTTTATTAAGGCTTAAGCAAATTTTTTGAAAGATTTTATTGTTGAACAAATAAGATAAATATTCTTCAGATTGATTGATTAACTCTCCTCGATATTTTTTTTTGGAAGTAATCGATCTAAAATAAATATTCTTCGGAAAAGATTTTTTGACATCTTCTAGTGAAATTAAAATATTACCTTCTGATTTTTTTTTAACTTTGAGTATTTCATTGATAGTATTAATAGCTTTCATGAGATTTACATTAATGAAGAAATATACTTAATTTGATCAATAACATTCCGACAATATCCGTACTCATTATCATACCAAAGAACTAACTTTATAAGCTTCGATTTAATAACATCAATCCATCTTGTATCTACTACAGCAGAGTATTCTTCTCCAATATAATCCATTGATACAAGGGGACTATCAGAAATTTTCAATATTGGAAATTCTTGTAAATTCTTGTACTCGTTAAAAGCTTTTATTATCTCTTTTTTATTAGTAGATTTTTCAACAAAAAATGATAAATCGGCAGAACCTATTATTTGTGTTGGCGTTCTGTATGAAAAAGAGCCAATATCCTTTGTTAGAGATGGCAAAACTTTAAATACAGCATCCATTGCGGATGTGGGCTTTGGAATCATATTTCCTATAGCGGATCTTCCAAGAGCATAATGGTGATATACATCCCCAGGAACTGACCAAGAACTAGATGGACCATCCATTAAATTTTGATAGCTTAACCAAGGATGAAGTGTAGTAACGTAACCTAATTTTATTTTGTATAGATCATCAATTATTTTAGTTACAGGTGCAATTGCGGTGGCATCACAAATGCTTGATGCAATGAAATGATGTTTATTGGGGTCGAATTCTTTTTCATTTACACCTAAAATTAACGTAAAGTCTACTTCCTCAGGAGAATTGGTGAATATAATTTTTTTTTGAAACTTATCACTTATTTTTTTTGACTTAAGGGTGTTTTCTAAAATTCCGCTTGAATCTATTATAAAATTGACACCCCATTCATCCCAAGGAACCTTTGCAATATCTTTGTTAATACTTGTAAAAATAGATTTCTTATTGCAAACTATCTTTCCATCATTATCAACTTTTGATTTATGTTTTGCTTGACCGTAAATAGAATCGTAATTCAGCGTATAAGCCCAGTTATTAAGATCAGGATTAATTTCATTTATACCAACTAATTCAATCGAAGGATCATTAATACACATCCTGTAAATATGTCTGCCAATTCTCCCTAATCCATTTAAACCCACTTTTATTTTTTTATTCATTGGCTTATCAAGTAGATTAGTGATTCAAAATTTTTGGTTTTTAAAATAATATTCTTTTTAATAAGTTCATCTTTAGGAAATGATTTTAAAGATTTATATCCTTCAAAAAGAATAAATTTTATACCACTTTTTATTGAAGCTTGTAAATCGTTCTTACTATCTCCTATAAATATATCATCACTTTCGACTTGTTTTTCTTTTAAATGATTAACTTTACTTTTATCCGAGGCAAGAATTTCATCAAAAAAATTAAACAGAGAATTTTTATTTAGAAAATATTCAATTTCTCCTTTTTCACCTCCACTAAGAATGTATTTTTTAATATTTTTGTGATTAAGACTTATGTATACTAAGAATTCTTTTAATCCATTGGTTGGATTAGCAGTAGAAAAAAACGTTTTGCATTCCCTAGAATATATTTTCATGATTTTGTTAATATCATCATCTCTAAAAAATAATGCAAGTTTCTTTTTCCTTGATACACCAGCATTTATATTAAAATATTCAATTGCATCAATATTGTTTTTTGTATGACCAAGTAATTTAGTTATCGCCTTTGCAATTGCTTCTTCTTTGAATTTATTAGAATCAACTATTACCCCATCAAAATCAATAAAAATTTGATTACAGTTTTTTAATATATCGGTCATTAGTTCTTATTTTCTCTTTAGGTAATCTGTTCTAATATTTGAATTATTTTAAATTGCACTCTCTCTTTTGATGTAAGTTTCTTCTAGAAGATCCATTTTGAAAGATATTAAGGCTTCTTTTAGTAATCTATTTTGAGGATTAGAGTTTACATGGAATGATTCAGTTCTTATCGATTTAATAGCTGGTAATGGAGAAAATTCTTTGAAAATCTTTTCTAAAATCATTGCATAATCATCTTTTTTGTTGGTAATTACGTTGAGTCCAATACAGTTTTGATAACTAATAAAGCAATTTCCTAGATCTTGCCCATTGTTTTTTACCAAGAACCAAAATCTATAAGGACTAGTTAAAACAAATTCTTTATGTTCATCGAATGATGGTAAATTTTTATGACTTATTGGGAAAGACTTTTTTTTTAAATGCTCGAAAAGAAGAATAATATGTTCATTATTAAGGATATCAATACTGATAAAATGTATTGGATTTTCTTTTGATTCCATATTTATATAGATATTTCAAACTTTTAATTCTTTATAGATTATAAAACAATTTCTTTCCTTAAATCAGAAGATTGCTTTATATATATATTTTTTTCTTCATTTATTTATTTATCAAATCATGAATTATTTCTGCTCTTTCCCAATCCTCATGATTATCGATATCTTGAACACGCCATCTTGGAATGATAAATGGTTTTGAATTCTCGAAAAGATTATTAGTATTTTCCCATATTGATTTTGAAGCCCAATAAAATTGACCTGCATCATGAAATGACTGAATTAAATCCTGACTTCTAGTTTTGTAATTATTAGGATAAAACATTTTTGAATAACCATCAGAATCTATTGATATAGCTCTTTGGATAGGGAAAGGATATGAAGTCGCTGTAAAAACAACAAAATCTTCTTCTGATAAATCTAGAATAGTCCTTGCTTTTAAAATATCTTTGAAATTTAAAAGAGGAGCAGTAGCATAGATGCAACATACTCTTTTTACTTTTAAATCTGATTTCTGCATCCAAGATAAACTATGCTTTATAACATCAATCGTGTTTGAATAATCGTCAGCTAAATGACTTGGCCTTTTAAAAGGAACCTCAGCTCCATATTCTTTGGCAATATCAGCTATTTCATTATCATCTGTACTTACTATAATTTTTTCAAAACATTTCGTTTTGTATGCAGCATTAATTGACCAATAAATCATAGGCTTCCCCTTAAATAATTTAATATTTTTTCTTGGAATTCTTTTACTGCCTCCCCTAGCTGGAATAATCGCAATATCCATTTCTTAATCGACTAAATTTATATAATCAATCTTACTTTAAAATTTAAGTTTGTTTTATTCTAAATAAATATTTTTTTGAAGAAATGTAAAAAGGTAAATTATAT
>Ga0310343_10000292_pt1 | contig 23532 bp, 22 predicted proteins | sample HC15DNA2025_MG_FD_203519 | JGI IMG/M metagenome (GOLD analysis project Ga0310343, IMG submission 203519) | Marine microbial communities from station ALOHA, North Pacific Subtropical Gyre - HC15-DNA-20-25_MG | ecosystem: Environmental > Aquatic > Marine > Oceanic | place: Pacific Ocean: North...
TCTATTCTTTGTTTGGCCGCCCGTACGTAAGGTAGTGAATCTGGGTTCTTGTATGTCTTATGGAAATCTACGGTTCCATCTCTCCTCAGGCTTCCTTTGCATGAACGTGAAATTACAAGATCAACAGTTTCTACACGTTTAGCCCTAATATCATCAATAACCGATTTTGACATCTCCACCGCGGACCATTCCTCATTAGATAGAATCAATTCGAACATCTCGGTCATCGTGCTGGTTAGCAGACGAAATGAATCCGTACGGCGGACCTCATACCCTCTGATTAGCATCTCTTCTCGAGGCCAAACTACTCGCCCGACATAGCGCTTTTTTGCACCATGAGAAAAGAAGGCTGAGAGAGCGGTTTCAAATTCTAATTCTGCGCCTTCTTTGGTAAATCTATCAGCCAGTGAGTTACCGAAATCTAAGGTCTCTTTCCTAGCATTTTTCCAATGTTCAAGCACCAAGGAATTCTCTGGTGGACGATTAATTGGTGAATCAGGCTCAACTGGTGCCTTGACAAAAATTGAGTCTGTGTCAGAATATACCACATCGTGTCCATCGGTCTCGACATTATTGATTATGGTACGAATATTATGTCGGGCCCATTCCGTAATACTCGCACCTAAATCTGGATGAGTGAAACGGTAGAAGGAAGAGGCGAAGACGCCATAGAATGAATTCATTAGAATCTTTACCGCATATTGTAATTGATCATGAAGAAAAGCCACTTCTTCTTCACCAGTTTCACGGGCCTTTTTCAACTCGGATTTATGATAATCACGCTGTTCCATTAGATCGCTCAATAAACGGGGTACTAAGCCTCGCCGCTCATCTGAAGAAACATATCTTGTCGAGGTTGTAGGAGATACGTTGTGAGCATCATCTTCGGTTCCGTCTCTAACTAGAGTTGTCGAACAAATATTCTGTGAAATCATAATCGACGGGTACATCGATTTGAAGTCAAGTACTGCCACCCATGATTGGAGTCCTGGCTCAACTTCGTGAACGTATCCGCCGGCGATTTGGTCACGGCGGCGTGGACCGGATTTAGTCATTGGAACTGCAATATTTTCTCTGTCTGCTAAGCGAATAACAAGGGAGTCAATCCATTGACTGGTCGTGCCGGCCGCGGCGGTCTCAACCGTAGTGTTTGCAACCGCCGCTAGGGCTTCTTTACGTTCTACAGATTGTAAGTGACCAAGTATATCCAGAGGTAGATGAGTATCTCTGACACAATATTCCATGACTTCATCGGGCCTAGCCGCCCATTCCTCGTCCATTTTGCTTGCATCAATATCGAGTTTCTGTTTATCCTCTGACTCCGGCCAAAGCATATTTGCTACAAAGCGAAGAGACTCTCTCTCAGGACGGAGGGTTTGGCGAACCTGCCACCAAGCATCCATTGGTATTCTACCGGTTAGTCGCCAAACTCGATTTGTGGCTCGGTCTGGGCTGAGTCTCTTGGATTCACTCTCAATCGCAGGAACTCTACCCCAGCCGCACAACGCAGCCTGTTCGAATTTTGAGCGCCCTGCATTTTCCTCAGCGCGCTCAATTATTCTCGGTAGATCGAAATTATCGATATTATATCCTGTAATGAAATCCGGATCTTCTTCTCGAACCAACCTAGTCATTCCTTCTAGAATCTCCTTTTCAGAACCACGGAACTCATGCTCGGTTCGAGAATTTCCTCTCGCAATTACAACCGCAGCACAGAGTATTGTATTGTGTCGAACACTTGTCTCCAGATCTAATGAAAGAGTGACGAATGGAGTGGGGAATGGATCTGTGCGAGATAGGTCAGCGACATTACAGGCTACCACCATATCACACGGATATAATCCAGAGCCGCCGAAGTCGCGAATCATCTCTGCCGCTTCGACCCTCTTGCCATCAAACTCACTGGATAACTCAGAAGGTGCACGTGGGCCTGCCCACAGAACCTCTCCACCGCTTGCGATATGGGGCCCTAGGTCTAAATCCAACAATAAGCGTTGGACAAATAGAATATCTGCGCTGGATACTTCCCATTCAGACTCGAGTCGTTTTCTTAGCCTCGGAACAACATATGGCTGTTCAACTTCTACTCGGTAATGTGGCTTTACTCCATACGGAGTCCACTTGTCAATCGGCTCTGCGATTGATACAACTTCATTCATATCCTGAACGATTTCAAGATGGTCTTTCAAATCCCGGTCTTGGCCAGCTTTGCCGGAAGGAGAGATTTCTAGGAATGGGCTGAGGCCATCTACTAGCAGTACTACGGAATGGCCTTCTCGCGCACGACACCATAACTCGACAACTGTACGCGGCGGTGTCGAAGCCACCGCTTGATACGATCCGGAGACGATACAAACCTCTCCACCCCATCGCATTACGATACCCTGCTCAGAGGGAAATAGAGTCAGCAATCAACCCTTGTGTGAGGGCTTGGAACCATAGTTTGAGATGATTTGTTAGAAATTGTTGAAAGCCGAGTCGTCCCCCTGTATATTGGATGGTGCGCCAATGATGGAGGAGACCGAGTCAGACAGCGAGCCTTCCATTGATTGGGATAGCCTCACTTTCAGCTTCACTGAAACTGACAGAATGTATATTGCAACCTGCAAACAAGGAGAGGAATGGGAACCTGGGGTTATGCAGGATTTTCAAAATCTCTCACTATCACCCGCTGCTGGAGTAATCAACTATGGACAGGGGTTATTCGAAGGAATGAAGGCTAGAAGAGCCGAAGATGGTAGAGTTCTTCTATTCCGTCCGGAATTGAATGCAAGGCGCGCTCAAGATGGCTGTAAGCGACTAGGTATGCCGGTTGTGCCCGAAGAAATGTTCCTCGATGCTGTTCACCTCGTTGTCCAGGAGAATCTCAGATGGCTACCCCCTACTGGTCGAGGAGAATTATACATCAGACCTCTAGTCTTTGGAAGTGGCTCAATCCTTGGAGTAGCTCCTGCACCCGAATACACATTCTTGGTGTACGTGGTTCCAGTTGGACCCTACTTCAAAGGAGGATTGAATCCGATCTCACTCAAGGTCTCGGACGAATTTCATAGAGCCGCACCGGGTGGTTCTGGTGGCGTAAAGGCAATTGGAAACTATGCGCCGGGAATGATGCCTTCAAAGAACGCAAAAGCTGACGGATATGCTGAGATTATCTATCTTGATGCAGTCAATCATCGCTATGTCGAAGAAGTTGGTGCAGCCAACTTCTTTTGTATCAAGGATAAGGTCCTCTATACTCCTGAGTTGACCGGAACTATCCTTCCAGGAATTACTCGACTTTCGGTTATCGAATTGGCTCGAAGTCTAGGCTACCAAGTTCTCGAGACTAAGGTAGACATCGATTTTGCAATGGATGCTGATGAAGCATTTTGTGCTGGTACGGCTGCTGTAATCTCCCCGATTGGTTCAATTGAACATGGCGGTAGTATCGCGACCTATTGTGATGGAGAAGTCGGTGCCATCACAAAGCAACTCTATGATGCTCTAACAGCAATTCAAGAAGGACGGACTAGAGACACTTTTGGTTGGACCCCAAGCGTGTAGACCAATCCCGAAACACTTTTGCATCTTCGTCTTTTTTTGTGACGTCGCGTCTCTCTGAGTTACGTAATGGCATCGACATCCTGTGATTGCTTCTGAAGGCGTTTGAGTGCCTTGAAATGAAATCCCAGTATAGGTTTGTAATTGGGCAATCCTTTTTCGGATTGAACTGACATTTCTCACAATAATCACTCATCTTATTGATGTAGGCTGCTCCAGAGACATAGGGCTTAGTCATCATTGATTCTCCTAGTGCGAAGGTACCCATTCCTAACACATTAGGTTCAACAACCCAATCGTAAGCATCAATGAATGCGGCATGGAACCAATCAGTTAGTTGACGTGGGTTAATGTCCAACAAAGAGGCAATATTACCTAGAACCATTAGCCTAGGAATATGATGTGTCCAACCGTCTTCTAGCACCGAACTCACTACTGTGTCTAAACAGTGCAAACCCGAATCTCCATTCCAGTAAGCCATGGGTAAATTGTTTACTTGATTTAGACGATTAGGATGTGATTCATGATTAGTTGAAATTTGCCTATCTGGTTCCTCGTACCACATCGCATCCCTTCTTACAGTCGTAGTTTTATTCACTGTAATCGACCTGAAACCATCTGTAATATCATGGACGTGTTTGACATACTCTCGCCAAATCAATTGTCGTACAAATCCTTCTATGCTGTTAATTGGAGCTGATACCGACAACACCGATTCCATCAATTTCTTGGGCATAATCCTGTGAATGTTAATCAATGCCGCTAATCTACTGTGAAAGAGACCCTTACTATTGGAGGACATAGCATCCTCGAAAGGTCCGAAATTAGGTAGATGTTGTAATGCAAATCTCAATGATTGCAAGGCTTGTTCATGATTCGTTGGAATCTTTCTTAGATCTATTTTCCCTGGATGATCATAGAATACTTCATTGACTAAATCTTCAACTTCCGAATCAGTATCTAAAAGTTCGAAGTTTTGTTCTTCTGGTGCTATAGGCACTCCTTTCCAAGGCATTCTATTTTCGGAATCGAAACTATATTTTCCGCCAATTGGGGCCTTTCCATCCATCAATATTCCAGTTTCTTTCCTAAACTTTCTATAGAATTTATCCATCCTAAATGGTGGGTTCGATCCCAGTTCCTGGATGAACCATTCCCTAGGAGTTAACCAACCTGTGTGAGGATGTTGTTGTAATCTTCCAGAAACTAATAATTGATCCAATTCTTTTCGCGTGCTTAGTTCTGCTGGATTAACGCAATGAATCAGGGGGATTTCCAATTTTTCTAATGCCTCTGAATAACTTGATTTTGTAATGATATACCGTACTGGGTGCCCTTTTTCTTGAGTCTCAAGTGCAAAGGATCTCATATTGGCTAAAATCAACCCTAGCTTTTGTTTGTGATAGGGTCTAGATTTTCCTTTAGACAGAGATTCTATGAGTATTATCCCCGTTGATTCGGGAGGCTCTTTTTTCCAGGGATTCAATTCAAGATTTAACTGATCGTAAAGAAGATACAACCATCGTTTGGGTTGAGCAGCCGTATCATCTCGAAGTTTCGAGACGAATACGGAACTGCCCAAGCCCATGGTTACATAGTCCTGATATTTTCACATCAAATTTAGCGTAGTCTACGACCGGCTATCATCAATGCACCGATGACTGCCAGTGCAGCGATTCCTGCAGAGAATCCAGGAGTGTTGTTTGACTCCTCTTCTGGCTCTACTATGGAACCTTCGCCAACCACAATCTGTCCAGCCATTCCTGAGGTAGCGTGTGGCTCACAGATGTAGTTGAATGTTTGATCGATGTCGAAGGTATATCTGTAATCGACAGTTGTCATTGATTCACCACTGTATACACCACTCATGTAACGAGTAGTATCGCCTTCCTTAGCAATCTGTGCTACATTGTGGGCCATGGATTCGTCGTTCCAAATCCAACATACGGTTGCTCCTACATCGACTTCGACGTATGGCTTATCATATGCTAAGCCTGTATCGTCTATTCCGATTATCTCGTCACACTCGGATGTATCAACTGCATCGGCAGGAGGCATCAGGACCTTGTCGATGACGTGAATAACGCCGTTTGATGCTGGAACGTCAGCCAAAATGACATTTGCATCGTTGACCATTACACCTTCACCTACAGAGAAAGTCAAGTCGTCGCCATTTACTGCTGGGGCTACCATACCATCGGTTACTGCGGAGGATGGAACTGCACCAGATACTACGTGATACAGCAAAATATCAGTTAGCAAAGCCTTACCCTCTTCATTATTGAGGGCGGCGAGATCGATTCCTGCCTCAGCAAATGCTTGATCTGATGGTGCGAATACTGTGAATGGTCCATCGCCCTGAAGTGTCGCAACTAACTCTGCTTGGGCTAGCGCGGCAACCAAGGCGGTCAAGTCTCTGTAGTGGTGAATGGTCGTAGCCTGTGCGGTCATTACGATGTCCGCAGCAGGCGCCCACATGTACGACTCGCATTCCTCTTGCTGGACATAATCCCTACCAGCATGGGTTACCATGTTGTAGCACCCCGTGAATGTCTCGCCATTCAAATCATAGTCTACGAGGTAAACATACGACATGCACTCATCAAACGAAGCATGCGCTGCGATGGTGTGAGTGTATATGTTGTAGCATACGTCGCCATCCTCTTCGGTGATTGGTACTGGCGGCATCAATACCTTGTCTATGACATGGATTACCCCGTTTGATGCTGGAACGTCAGCCAACACTACATTTGCATCGTTTACCATTACACCTTCGCCAACGGAGAAAGTCAAATCGTCTCCATTAACAGCCTCTGCTACCAAACCGTCGGTTACTGCCGAGGATGGAACTTCACCTGATATTACGTGATAGAGCAAAATATCAGTAAGCAGATCCTTACCCTCTTCATTGTCGAGGGCGGCAAGATCGATTCCTGCCTCAGCGAACGCATCGTCTGTTGGTGCGAAAACCGTGAATGGACCGTTACCCTGTAGAGTTGACACAAGTTCTGCTTGAGCTAGTGCGGCTACTAGCGAATTGTGGATTGTTGTAGCTTGGGCGGTCATGGCAATATCTACTGCTGGAGTCCACATGTAAGCCTCACATTCTGCTTGGCTTACCATAGTGAAGGTGTGAGTTACTAGATTGTAACAACCTGTGAATGTCTGACCATTCATCTCGTAGTTTTCGTAGTAAGCGTACGCCATGCACTCATCGAAGGACGCGCCAGCCGCGATTGTGTGAGTATACATGTTGTAGCATATGTCACCATCAGCTTCCGTTACCGGTACTGGAGGCATTAGCACCTTGTCGATGACATGAATGATACCGTTCGAGGCCATAACGTCGGCCATTGTTACAGTAGCGTCACCAATCATCACTGATTCGTTTGTGACGGTGAATGTAGCATCGTCACCATTGAGCATGGTTGCAGTCATGCCATCAGTGACTTGTGCTGCTTCCACTGATCCCGGGTAGACGTGGTAGGTTAGAATGTCAACCAGAGTCGCATTTTCTTCATCGGTATCGAAAGTTGTGAGGTCGATACCTGCAGCCGCAAAGGCGTCGTCAGTTGGTGCGAAAACCGTGAACGGTCCGTCACCTTGCAGAGCTGTTACCAGGTCTGCATGAACCAACGCAGCTACTAGAGAGTCGTGTATTCCAGTGTTTTGAGCATTGGTTGGAATATCTTCAGTGTCATCCGCGACAGCTACAGGGGAGGCAAACAACATGGCGGTTAACAGCAAGGCGGTAAGTGCTGACTTAGCATTCATGGGCCCTGGGTGATTCATGTAGCATATATAGCGCTGTAATCACCTGAAAAACAATAATTTTCATTTGGAAATTATCATGTGCGAAATCTGAATAATTTCCTGAAAGATAACATGTCTTTATATCCAACTTCTTCTCAGCGCTTAGGCATGGAGTCACATAATTCCAAGCCTAATAGACGAACGAGAAGAGTAGCCATTGGTTCGAGCATAGCACTTGCTGTAATGTTCCTACCAACTGTGGCTGCTGAAACCTCCACCATCGAGGCCACAGACTATGTTGCAGTCAGCTTTTGGATTGCAACCGCCATGATGCTTGCATCAACTGTGTTCTTTTTGGTTGAAAGAAATAATGTCCCTGAAAAGTGGAAGACATCGATGACAGTTGCTGCACTAGTAACTGGTGTTGCATGGTACCACTACACATACATGCGCGAACACTGGGTAATCACTGGCGAAAGCCCGTTGGTACTCAGGTACATTGATTGGTTAATCACTGTCCCACTACAGGTTGTAGAATTTTATCTAATTCTAGCTGCAATCGGAGTAGGTACTGCAATCATGTTCCAAAGACTACTAGGAGCATCTATTGTAATGCTAGTTGCAGGATACTTCGGTGAATCCGGAGCATGGGATGTATTCGGCGATTCAAGCACTGAGATTTGGTTCGTAATCGGACTGGCCGGATGGGCATGGATTCTCTACGAACTACATGCTGGAGAAGTCGGTGCTGCTGCTGAAAGCGGAAGCGCTGGAGTCCAATATGGATTCAATGCCATGAAGTGGATTGTAACAGTAGGATGGGCTATCTATCCGCTTGGATACATGATGGGTAATGGTTTCTTCGACGGTATGGGTACCGAAGACATGAACATCCTGTACAACATTGCTGACTTGGTCAACAAAACCGCATTCGGTATGATGATCTGGTACGCTGCAAAGCATGACGAGTAATCGTTAGTAACAAATTAGCAAAGTAACGGAAATACGTAACCCGAGTGGTCGGTAATACCGGCCACTCGGGCACATTCTGATAATTATGAATCTGAAAGTCTCAGATACATTCCTCTTGAATGGGGTGACGTAGGTTTGAAACCCCATCTTTCGTAAAACCCATCCACATCAGCCATGAGATTGATGTAAGAATATCCAGATGCTTCACCGGTGATGTAATCCATTAGTGAATCCATAATCATAGATCCACCTCCGTTGCCCTGCCATTCCTGCTCAACCGCCATATCACAGATGTGAAACACAGTTCCTCCATCTCCTACAACTCTACCCATGCCAACAATCTCATTCGACTCGTTATGCCGGAGTAGAACTGAGAACAATTCTGAGCCAAGACCTTTCGTAGCTCCACTAATTGTTCTAGGACGCATACCTGCCTTGTCTCGTAAACGCAGGTACGTCTTTACATCGGGAACTGCGACTTCTATGGAAAACAGTCGATCACTTCCGGCCGAATTTCTTCTTTCTCTGACCAGCCTTTTTCTTGAACGATTTTCTCTGTGCTCGCTGTTGACGATTGCCCTTAGCAGGTCCTTTTGCTGCACTTTGTGATTCAGCTGACTTCGCCTCTTTCATTTGTGCCCTAAGACGAAGTCCAATCGATTGTAAGACTCCTTCTTTTGATTCCGCACCTGTGGAACTCAGCGCGTCCTTTGTTGAAATCTCTAGTCTTCCCTCTTGAGTAAACGGGCGTGACGGGTGACTCGACTCTGGCTTTCTTCGCATACGGGTTATTCCAGCAGCTCGCGCGGCCCAGGCAACCGCTTCCAAAGTAGGAGTAGAAATTGCTGCTTCTTTTGGAACTCGGCGGCCTTCGGAACGGGTCAATCGGGAGTCGAAATATCCCGTCCAAACCCACATCTCATCCTTGCGCGAAGACACGACTACCACTCCACTCGGGTAAATGGTGCGACTTGAGGGCTTCGTGAGCCTCAGTCTTCCAGAAGTACGCCTGAGACAACGCCATCCATACCAGGTCGGGAGGTGATTCGTACCTTACCGGCCTCTGTCTGAGCAATGGCTCCCTTAGTGATTATATTTCGACGAACAAAGTTAGGGTCAGCGTCGTTTTCTAGAACGCTGGTAATCTTCGAACGAGTGGTCTTGCCAGTCTTTGGATCATTGACATTAACCGAGGTTGCTTGCATGACTCTAACTGTGGTTGAACCAGCGTGCTTTCGGTATACCTTGGTCTCATCTTCTTCTCCGATGAAAGCATATTGCTTCTCGCTAGAAATTTCCTTTCGGCGCTTGCCTCGATAGCGGTTTGGTCGCTTCAAGCGTCCGCCGGTCGACTTGCGTCGAGAGATACCATGCCATTGTGCCATGCGCCTCGCCGACCGACCACCCTTATTTCAATGGAGCGGAGGAATTCGTGATTCTTTCTGATGCGACCCTACGGGTCGTACAGAGTAATTCACTCGCCTAAATCCGCCGCTGCCGCTTCGATCTCGGCCATAAGCGCGGCGTAATCCTCTACGATTGGAAATTGAGGGAATTCGTCAATTACATTCTGAGGTGGGCGGAATAATATACCTGCATGAGCTTCTGCTAGCATGTTGGTATCATTATACGAATCACCGACTGCTAAGGTGTTGAAATTCATTGCACGTAGTCCTTCCACTGTAACCCGCTTCTGATCTTCTAAGCGAATATTCCAACCGGTAATCATTCGGCTCTTTGAGTCTATTTCTAAATCATGACAATATAGAGTTGGACGACCTAATTTTACCATCATTGGTTCACCGAATTGGTAGAATGTATCTGAGAGAATCAATACTTGCCATCGCGCGCGAACTTCGTCGAGGAACTCCTTAGCACCCGGCAAAGGGTCCATGGTTGCAATCACTTGTTGAATATCGTCGATTGTGATTCCATGCTCATCGAGGATATTGAGTCGATATCGCATCAATTTGTCATAATCCGGTTCGTCCCTCGTTGTCCTCCGAAGTTGCTCGATTCCTGTCTTTTCGGCGACGTTAATCCAAACCTCTGGCATTAGCACCCCTTCGAGGTCAAAGCAGACTACCAGCATGATTCGTCGCCGTAGCCTGCCCGCTTCAAGATATTCTCAAGTATCGCTCCGCGAGGTTCATTGAGCGTGGTTTACGCCAAGACCGCGTGAGCGACAAGAGATTACGCCGCAGAACTCCAGTACGATTTAAGCAAATTAGAGATATTGCGGCAGAATTGTCAGCAAGAATCGCTATAGATATCGACATTAAATCAGCTTTCTTGGAAAAGGCGAATTTCGATAATCGCGATTTGATTTTAGTCGATAAGTCAGCATTAGCAATGCAGGTCGAGACAGATGATGGAAAGAAGTGGTTTCCAACCCTTCGAGGTATACTCGCTTGGCAACCAGATGGTCGCTGGGCAGCAGTCGATCACGGCGCTATTCCATTTCTGATGAATGGTGCAGATTGTATGGGTGCAGGCGTTCAGATGGCTGACCCAGCGGTTACAGCGGGAGACTTAGTTTGGGTTCGCGATGAGGAACATGGTAAACCCTTGGCCTTGGGAATCGCCATGGTAGATGGTGAAGAAATGGTAGCTATGAGCAGGGGCAAGGCAATCAATACGCTACATTGGATTGGAGATGATCTCTGGAATCTTGAGTCGTGATTACTACAAGAGGTTGAAAGATAACCACCCCCCCGTTGTTTTGTGCGACAGTTCCTGGCCTTGCTAATGGTAGCGATGCTCGCCCTTTCAGTCAGTGGCGCTGGTGAAGCAGGTGTCAACGATTCCACATCAACTGAAGGAAGTGGAATCGCATCGTTAAGTCATGCCGATATGGTCAGAGAAAACACCGAATTTGAAATCTCTGTTACGCTGGATGAAGGAAACAATATTAGCAAAATCGAATGGATTACACAAGTCTGCATAAACACAGGTATTTGCTGGCCGCCACAAAGGACTGAGTTAGTTGATTCTGGAGACGGACTTACCTTTACTGGATCCGTACTCATTGACGATTACGCAACATACGCCAATTGGCGCTTCGACATAACCCGAAGTGATGACAGTACAGAGACCATTCCTGATTCTGGATTTGGATGGAAAGTTTGGTCAGATTGTTGGTTTGATAACGGTACCTGGGGCGGTCCTTCCACCGATTGTCAAGAAGAGGGTAGTGGATTCCTCCCCGGTTTTGTAGCCCCCGCAACTGTGGCAGGGTTGGCTATGGCAGCCTTGATGGCTCGACGTGACTGAGAGATTACTATGGCAAAGGCCAATGATCAGTCGGGATTCATCGATTTGGTCTTCGAGGAATTGGCTCCAGAGGAAATGAATTCACGAGCATCGTCATTCTATAAAGAAATGAATAAACGACGCACTACGCGCCATTTCTCAACACGTAATGTGCCGAGATCACTAATTGAGGCTGCAATCAAAACTGCGGGAACAGCACCCTCCGGAGCTCATTTACAACCTTGGACATTTGTAGCGATTTCTAATCTAGAACTGAAGCAGAAAATTCGCAATGCCGCCGAAGAGGAAGAGAGGAAAACATACTCTGAACGAATGCCGGAAGCATGGGCAGAAGTTCTCTCTCCCTTGGGAACCGACGCTGTCAAAGAACACATCACTGATGCTCCTTGGGTAATCGTCCTGTTTAGACAAAATAAGCGACTACGAGATAATGGGGAATGGGGTCCAACTTACTATTCACAAGAATCCTGTGGAATCGCTGCTGGATTATTCATCGCTGCAGTTCAGAACATGGGATTGGTAACACTAACTCATACCCCATCTCCAATGGGATTCTTGCGTGAGATCTTGAAACGTCCCGAGCACGAGCATGCGATGTTGTTGATGCCGGTAGGGTATCCTGCAGATGATGCACAGGTACCCAATCTAAATCGTAAATCTCTGGAAGAAATTTCGGAATTCTTTGAGTAAATGGGTGGAAGTGAATATTCATGAGACAACTAAAATCAATCATTATCATCGTCATTTTCCTATCTTCTTTTCTTGCAGGATGTACTAGCAATGATAGTGATACAGTTCAATTGGAAATTATTTCTCTAAATGAAAACGATTGGGTAGAGGGTCAAATTGAAATTTCAATTAAATCTGAAATGACTTTTTCTGAAGAAATTGAGGTTTGGATAAACGGTAATCATTTTTCTGATGAAGAATTAGGTATTCGCAAATATTTCAACATCGATATATCGGAGTTCTCAGACGAAAGAGGCACGCCCCTCGACTTACATATTCAGTTAATTCATCAGAATATTACGCTAACAGAAGTAAATGTAACAGCCCTCTTTCCCCAACAAATGACATTCTGGTCCTCAGAAGATATTCAACCAGAGTTTAATTTCGACGGAGAATTATTGTTCAAATCAAGTAGGGGACTTGATGGAAGAATGTACGAAATATATCATCTAAATCCAGGTATTACAATCCCACAAAAAATACCTACTCAACAAGAGTATCATGGATATCCTGGACCGTCACCCAATGGAAAACATGTGGTATTTAATTCAAGGGTTATTGACGAAGAAGGAATTTCTAGAATGGAAATTTTCACTGCAAATATATCAACAGGAGAAACTTACAGATTAACATATAGTTCATCTTTCGATGATTCTGGACGATGGAGCCCCGATGGTTCAGAGGTTATTTTCTATTCAGATAGAGACGGAACGATGGATCTATGGAAAATATCCGTTAATGAATCTGGGTACCCTATAGGGCCCGCTGTGAAAGTTTTCGGAAGTGATGCAAGAGAGCATTGTGGGCGTTGGTCTTTCGATGGTCAGTACATTGTTTATGAAAGTGATAAATCAGGAATTAATCATCTCTGGATGATAACTTCAGACGGTCTTAATGAAACTCAACTTACATTTGATGAAAACCAAAACGGCTACCCTGCATGGCATCCCAGTGGCGACTACATTGTCTATAACAAGCAAACTTCTACTAGCTCAAATCTACACATACTTTCATTGGTGGATGGTAAAACAAAGAGATTGACCATGCAGAATATGGTTATTGATGCTCATCCTACATGGTCTGCTGATGGAAATTATATCGCTTTCCACTCTGATAGATCTGGAAATTTTGATATTTGGATGATGGAAATACCATCAATAAATTGATTTGGCATAAATCGATATTCAGTTATTTCTTACCATATTTTTTGTCGGATATGTTACCCAATATGATCAAGCCACCAAAGCCACCAATTATCAGGCATATTGCCGGAAAAGTGGTCTTCGCTAATGCTCCGTACGGCTCGATTAGATAACTACCGATCAGGAGCCCAATCAGTCCTGTTAGAACAGGAATAAGGTGATATGGCCAAGGAAGGTTATCAGCGAATCTCTCTTCCATGCATTAGTTGGCCGGGAGAATAACAATGAAGAAATTTTGTCAGGAGAAATTATTCATTTTTCGTCCCAAATTCTAGCCAGAACTCATTGATTGCACTCGGGTTACGAATCACCATCTGACCAACGTATAGCAGGTAGCCAGCTAGGGGTAGGTATAGTCCCAAAACAATCGGGTGCGGGCCTATTGTGAATAATGGAATCGAATAACCAATTAGAGGGATTAAAACCCAAGGAATCAGGCCTCGATTCTTTGAATAAACCATTATCGGATAACCTAAGCCGGCCCCAAGACCAAAGAAAACAAACCAAATTACTGTGATTTCCATCATTCATTGAGGTAGGGGGTCTGCATTTAATGTTGACTTGCCTTATCCAATGGCTGTGCTGGCGGTGCCAGGAAAACCAAAGCAATTCCCGAACCAACAATCAGTATTCCACCAGCCCAATCAGCAATACTGAGCGCCTCTTCGAATAGCACGAAGCCGTAGAATGTCGCGACGATTACAGTAAGATAAGAGAAGGCACTTACCCAGGCAGCGTTGGCTCTGTGATAAGCCATAGTTATGCCAACCTGACCTCCGCCTGCTCCAATTCCAACTCCAATCAAAGCTGCCAACGTGTGTGTGTCGAGACTGGATACATGCGGTGCAGCTTGAACGAGTGAACCTGCCACCGAAAATGCCGCGAACCAGAAAACCACAGAAGTAGCCGAATCTGTCTTTCTTAGTTCACGTACGTAAATGTAAGCCAAGGCAGCGAAAAATCCCGAACCTAGTGCGAGTAGAGCATTCGGCTCAACTGACCCTAAATTTGGAGAGACGATAAGAACAATACCTGCAAAAGCGGTAATTACCAAACCAATCACAGAGGGTTGTACCTTCTCGGCAATAATTCGACCTGAGAGCAGTGCGACGAAAATAGGGGCGGTGTACTGCAGAGTCACCGCTTGACCAATTGGAATCCTAGCTAGAGCAGAGAAGTAGAGAATCATTGCAGTAAGACCAACTGCGCAGCGTAGAAACATGGTCTTAGGATCGTTCATCTTCAACGATATTCCCCGGCTTACAGCGAAGCCTGCGACTGCGAATGCTATGACGGCTGAACGAATTAAGATGACCATCCAAACATCGACACCATCCAGCCCACTTGTGTACTTGACCAAAGCATTCATCGTACCAAAGCAAAGACTTCCAAAAATCATCCACAGCACAGCTGCATGAGGAGTATCGACTGGTTCAGACATACTCATAGCCCCCAACGTGATTCAAGCACACTGGAGACTTTCTGGTAGTCTTGACCGCCGTTACTATTTGGGTCATGAAGATGGATTGGTATGCCGTGACTAGGTGCTTCTGCCAACTTGATATTACGTCGAATAGCAGGCTCGATTAGTAACTCTGGAAATGCCTCCTTTACCTCACTTGCAACCTGTTCATTGAGTAAAGTCGGAGCATGCATAGTAAGCATGACACCATCAACTCCTAATCTTGGATTTAGAAGCCCTCTAACCTCTCTAATTGTACCTGCCAACATGGCTAAGCCTTCTAGAGCAAAATACTCTGTCTGAACTGGAATTATTATTCCATCACTTGCGACCAGTGCATTGATTGTCACCAATCCCAATGATGGCGGGGTGTCAATAATCACCACATCGTAATGTGGTAAAAGTGGAGTTAGTGCCTCAGTCAATCTTCGCTCTCTACCAAGTTGTCGTAACATCTCTTGTTCTAAGCCAACTAGTGTGCGATCTCCTACTATTATGTGGACGCCATCAACAGCGGTTGCATGGCGGCTTTCCACCGCACTTTCCGGATTGAGGATTAAATCTCGAGTAGTGGTCTTGACTCTACTCTTGTTTACTCCGAGTCCCGTTGCGCAATTCCCCTGAGAATCTGCGTCTACGACCAATATCTTGTGTCCACGTAGGGCCAATTGCGCAGCGATATTGATTACACTCGTTGTTTTACCAACTCCTCCTTTCTGATTGATGATTGTAACAACCCTAGCTCTACCCTCTGGGGTTGGTCCTGATTGGGGTAACTCAAGCGGAGTTCTTGCTCGAGCAATACTAATCTCATCAACGGCGTCTAAAGTCGGCATACCTTTGTCTTCGACTTCTGTGAATTCAGCGTCGATAATCAGCGGTGCTGAGCCTGCCTCGGGCAGATCTTCTACGTCTCTATCGACGGACATACGAGCGCCTTCGGCGCTCGGAAGGCTGTTCAATATGCCGACACTGAAAGACAACATAGATGCCTTTAGCGAACTTAATCCAATACGCCGAATCAGTTAGCAGGTGCCCAGAAATGATACCATCCGAGAAGTCTAGCGTTCTCGGCGTCCATAATACAAACAACATCGTGATTTCTGTTATTACCATCCGTCCAAGATTTCTCTACATGGACGCTGACTGCACCTTCTCCCAGACTGATTGGAATTACGTCGAATATCTCATTATCTTGAGTTACAGACAGTCTGTAACCATATTCGACGTCATCATCCCATCCTCCACTTCCATCATTGATGTGCATATTCAATCCTGGATATCTTGAAGACGAGAGTAATCTAGATTCTAATGAATTCATCGTTAATGTATCAGGTATAGCGTTACGATTCCATTGAACCGTTCCGTCGTCCATATTGTCATCGTCAACTAATGAACAGCCACCATTATCTTCCTCAACAACTGTCCAACCAGCTCTTTCATCCTCGGTCACCCACGACATATTCCATTGAACTTTTGAGTCGACATCCATGGTCGATGCTCTCCAAATATATCCACCCTGTTCAATTGCAGTAGCAACGCCGCTTGTGGAATAGTTTGCGAGTGTACATTCCAAGGCTGACTCGAGATCCCAAGAGCGAATCGTGCTTTCATCAGGCATAGCAACACCCCAAGATCTCTGGGCACTAGTCCCAGGCCGATCTTCACCAGGACCCGGTTTGCTGGTGTAATCTACCAACCATTCAATTGCCGTTGAACCTGAGTTGATCCCTCCTTTGATGGCTCTCATAGAGAATGAAATTGTAATCCTTCCATCCGGGATTGCGGCGTCTGAAAGTGAAGTTTCAATCAATCCACAATCACTTGATTTCTGATTCTTATCAATTACAATATTTGCATCTTGTTGTACCGGCCATGAGACACCGCTCTTGACCAACAAGTCGATTGTAATGCGGCCGTTACAAGCATCAAATTCCGGATGTGACATAGAAATTGGATAAACCAAACCATGGTCATTATCATTGACTTCATTACCTACTGTCCAAGACCATTCTGAACCTGCCTCAGATGTAGTGCCTGAAGTCAAAGATTCGTCTCCAAAGAATTCGTACAAATCTAGGGGGGTAAGTGGTAAGAAAACATAGGAAGATACTACCCCTAATCCTGAAATTGAATCAAGACCGAAGGTTGTAGCTTCTAGGTTTGTGGCTTGATTTTCTGAATCCAAAATCGTCAAATCTGTACTTGTTCTAATCAACTGCTTATCTCCGATATCGGTCCAAGTTCTTGTTGTCATATCCAAGTTATTATCATTCAATATCCAACCCAGTGTTCCACATTCTCCTTCATCTCTCCAAGTCTTACCGCTCAAGTCTATATTCATCTCATGATCGATTACTTTCTCAGCGGTCAAATGTGTCCTTCCAAATGCATCTAATGCGTTTACTGCGCCACTATATTGCTTATCTGAAGGGTGTATAATCTCCGCAGGGTCTCCATTTCGGATACTAATACTGCCGATTCCTGAAACGATGTTTGCAGATAGTTCTCCGCAGGCATCATCGAGAGGGCCAGAAGCAGCATCTCGGAATATTGCAACCATATCGTCACCTTCGACTTCAATACTGGAACTCAGAATGTCGAATTCCATACTATCACCATAGTGGAGAGTTCTTGCTTGGAATGATGAATCTTGTTGCATAAAGAAGGCGAATGCTATCGCTCCAAGAATTAGGGCTGAGATGGTAATCGCAGCGATAACTTTCGGTGAGAATTCAATTGATGATAAACTAGGTATTGTTATTGTAATCGAGGCTTCTTCTGCATCTGAATCGAGTTCATCGGCAACTAATACCGGTTCAATTTCATCAGATATCACGCCACCAGTCCAAGCATCTTCTTCCTCTTCCTCAAGTATTATCTCAGGTTGCTTGATTACTGGAGTTATTTCTTCCTCTTCACTGTCTAGTACTAACTCTAGTTCATCCTCGGCATCTGATTCAATTTCAGTCTCGACTATGTCGGCCTCCATGACTTCCGCTTCGAGTACCTCTACCGGTTCGGGTTCTACCGGTTCATCCAATGGTTCTCCACCACCACCAGACTCTATACGAGAAAGAAGACGATCTATTGCATCGTCCTTATCTTGTTCTGAACTCGACGTAGTGACTTTTGTTTCAGGAGACTTTTCTGAGACCTTTTCGCCTAGTAAACGAGATATCAATTCCTCCTTCTTTCCGGAGATTAGTAGCCCCTTTTCTTTGCACAAAGTGCGTAGTTCTGAGACCTTCATTGATGATAGTGAATCACGATCCAGCCCCCTCCCTCCTGTTCGACTTACTCTCGGTAGTCGCACACTGGGGCTTTCAACCCCTTCGGCGTTCCGCTCCGCGGAACGTGCATACGTGCGTGTGCGAGTGGTCGCCAGAAGACTCGAATTTTAGCAAATTTAGCCATTAGAAGGAGAGAACGAGAATACTCTCATCCTATTTTACATCCGTCAGACTCAAGAAGGGACGGTTGTGGGCGCGGAATATGTACCCACGCCTAGTCATCCTCTCGCGTGGTCCAAGGTTGTACTCAACCCGCCGTCTCGCAGAGGAAGCCCAGAAGGCAGGATGGGCGGTTCGAATCATTGACCCATTATCGCTTACGGTGGTGGTTGATGAAAAGGGAGGTCGTATTTTTCACCGAGGATGGCCTATCGAATGTGAAGCGGTCATTCCTAGAATTGGATACTCGATTACTAGACGAGGTGTAGCGATTGTTCGTCAATTCGAGCAAATGGGAGTAATTGTTCTGAATCAGTCACTTTCGATTGAACAGAGTCGAGACAAACTACTAGCTAGCCAAGTCATGGCAGACGCAGGAGTTCCTATTCCGGTCACAGCTCACGTAGCTTCTACAACCGACATAGACAGTGCACTGGCACGAGTGGGGGGGGTTCCTTGTGTGGTAAAGGCGACCGAGGGGACCCAAGGTTCTGGTGTATTCCTTGCTAGAAACTATCCGCAAGTAAGACAACTGGTCAGCCAAATGCTGGAGAGAGGAATGAAACCACTAGTTCAGACATATATTGAGGAATCTCATGGTAAAGACATCCGAGTTCTTGTTGTTGGAGGTAAGGTCGCAGCTGCTATGCGTCGTCGAGCATCTGGAAGTGAGTTTAGATCTAACTTCCACCTAGGAGGAAGTGTAGAACGAGTTCAGTTGAATGAGGAATTTGTCTCAGTAGCACTTTCAGCGGCGAATATCCTCGGCATGGATATTGCAGGTGTAGACCTATTAGAATCAGCCAACGGCCCACTCGTACTGGAAGTCAACTCCAGTCCCGGCCTCGAAGGTATCGAGGGGGCATCTAGAGTAAATGTCGCTGGGGCGGTTGCTGAACATCTCAACAAGCGTTTAGAAGCGGTTGAAAGACAGAACAAAGAAGAAGAAGAATTGACAAATTCATCCTCTGATGAGTCTTCAGTGATTAGTGATTAAACTCTTCAAACGGCTTTTTTCTTACTACTCGAAAAAACCAGCCATATGGCTCTCAACATCAGAAGCATTCAAGTTTGGATAGACACACTTAGGCTCGCCCATATGGGCAGGGATGCACCCGTCGTTCGCGACGGAAATAGGCGAGGGACCAAGATATGGAAGGCGAAGATAGAGGAATTGCTAGCCGAGAGGTTACGCAGGGGCGGTTCGAAACTTCCTCTACAATTAGTCAAGCCAGCGTGGCAAATGCTCTACCTACGAGACTAATGCGATTAGCGACCCTACCTTGGTTTGAATGTTGGGCGGGTCAGTTACGCACAGAAAAGAAATCAAAGCACACAATTCGTGCATACACAGTGGCTGCGCGTGATTTCTCGACGACTGTTTTACCGGGTGAAGATAATCTATCTTGGGAACAAGCCCAGATTATTCCGGTGAGAGTTTACCATGAGCGCTCTGATCCATCTACCGGACGGGTGGATGCCTGGTTGAATAGCCTGGGGGAGTTGCGTCCTGCTACAATAAACGCCAGAATTGCGGCTGTCTCTCACCTCCTCAAGTGGCTTGGATATACTGTTCCCGAGTGGGTACAAAGACCGGCACGTCGCCGACCTCTTCCACGACCATTAGGTCGTTCAGAGGTACTGAAGGTTCGTTCTGCAGCGCTTAGGATGGAAGATCCATTAGCCCATCCAATAGTCACCACAATGTTGGACACTGGGTTGCGAATCTCTGAATTATGTAATTTAGACATCGACGATGTCGACCATGAGGACCTATCTGCACTAGTAATCGGTGGTAAGGGAGAAAAGGACCGGACTGTACTGTTTACCAAGAAAACTACCGAGGCAATTGAAGCGTGGAATCCGATTAGAGCAATGCGCTCTAAGATGCTAGAAAATGAAGACTCAGAAAGGGCTCTATTCCTTTCTAGTAGAGGAAACAGAATCAATCCGAGGTCTATTCAGAAATTAATTGATAGATTGGCAGACGAGGCTGAAATTCCTCGCGCTCGACTATCTCCTCACACATTGAGACACACATTTGCCACGGGATTGCTCGAGCGTGGTGCAGATTTAGTTACAATTCAGAGATTATTGGGGCACGCAAGTATTGCAACAACCAGAGTATATCTAGAGATTAGTGACCAAACCCTGAGAGAGATTTACCACAGGGCTCAGCGCTTGCCAGAATTGGAGGAATTCGAAATCGATTCCAAAGTTGAAGATGAATTGGAAAGCGAATATCTGATGGTCCCAGCAACAGCGATTCAGCAAGATTAGTCAATTCATTTCTTTGCGGGATTTTTCTTGTTTTGTCGCTTATCGACAACTTCTGGACCCTGCCATTCACGTTCAGGTTGTACTGTGTTTCCCGAATGGCCAGGAAGAGGGCAATACTTTCCTGCACGGCAACGTGAACAGTTATCCTTTGGTGGAAGCTCTACGACTTTGGTAAGCCTTCCATACTTGCGTCGCGGCACAGAGTACTGTTCAAACAGACGGGACTTGAGCATTCTCGTCTGCACGCAACGTTCAACGCGAAGTCAGTTCAGCATTCATCATGGATGACGAGGCCGAGTCGTTAGTGGGCGCAACAATCGGCCTCGACCCAAACAAAACCGTCCTATGGGCTCAGGTGCGAGAAGGACAACCTCAGATGTCAATCGACATCGAAGGAAGGCTTCGTCCAGCGGGAATCAAGGGCAACTCAACAGTATACCTTGGAGATGTTGCTAGGGCAGCTCTCCGCTCTCTTGGCCCTGCTGACCCACCATTTTTCGAATCTAAACCGGGTTATGATGAGCAGAGATGGAGATTCTCAACCTCATCAGGTGATGTTTCTATGATTGTGCTATCCGACTCATATTGGGGGTTCGGATTGCTGGCAAGATGTTTTGTTAATCAAATCGAAATCACTGGTCCGCTGGCTCTACGTGCACGTATTGTACACGATATAGCCGCTACCTTAGGTCGTAATCCATGGGAGCCGTCATGGACATCGAGATTCGAAAAGAAGACTAGGGCTACAATTTCCGAACATCGTAGCGCTTGGGAGGGGCTAATCCATCATGCTAGAGATGAGATGAACGAAGAAATCACCAATCTTTCAGAAAAAGTTTCGGCGCTCCGTGGAGGTGAAGATATAGAACTCATCCTAAATCAAGCAGAGCAGAATTTGGATGAGGCTCGGGCAGCTCTTGCTGATCTTAACGCCCCAGCAGTGGAACGAGCTCTAGCAAGAGCAAACCAGGCTCTAGTAGAAGCAGACCCTACGACCGAAGTCAGATCGTCCGAGGCAGCTGCAGCTGATTCTAGAATTTTGACCTGGTGGGACAAAACCGAGAAAGAAGAAGAAGTCGAAGCCTCACACCTACTAGACGATGAATTACCTGTTGTCGATTTGACCGGTGAAGAGTAATCAGACGATTCCAGAAAGGACATCACCCATCCATGCCCATACTCCATGATGTTGCAGATAAATTGCTACAGAGAAGACTACGCAGGCAGCGTATACTATTCCTTTACTAATTTGAATTGCATCCTCTGACTCCTCGTCGAAGTAGCGGATTAAACCCGCTGCTTGCTGGATGCCGCTGCCCTTCTTCTCCTTAGCCATCGGGCCGTCGCACCTACCTGCACTATTTCAAGACGGCGAAACCAAAGAACCTAGAAAAATTTCAATTAATTATACTAAATCAAGTAAAATCAAGGGTCTAGCGTCTCAATTAGTACACAGCCGCCATCGAGTTCAACAATCTTTGAGGCTGCATCCATAGCAGTATCGATACCGGCAGTCATCAAAATTTCTCGGCGCTTTCCTGCCGATGATTCGAATACTAATCTGTGAGATAATACCTCTAGAACATCTCTGTCTACAACTTGCCAAACCCATTCTTCTTGGTCGACTGTAATCAAGGCCTCAACTGGAGCTAGCGGCCCCTGCTCTCTGCCATTCTTTCTCGCTCGTTCAACTAGGCCGACCAACTTTCGTGTGGCCTCTGTATTTGTCGTTCGATTAGGTTCGGTAGGGCTTCTCGCAATTCTTCTTCTCAGTCCTGTCATGTGCATCCCATACGGCATAAGCCGTGAATCGCGAGCGCATAGTTAGAGGTTTAACCGTTTACGAATTTGTTTGGGGTAGGAATACAAATTCTTGGGGGTAGTGAGATTGCCGGAGCCAATCGCTTGATGGTCAAGATGATTGACGCGACCTTGTGCGAGAGGAGGTTGATTGGGGTGAGGCCGCGCGCACCAGCCTGTTATTGAAGGCCGTAGGGTGCTGGCGGAAAAATTCGGATTCTTGGTTCGCACACGCGTATGAAAGGCTTCCAGAAACAGTACGAATAAACCCCTTATCTGGTGATCAAGAATGGATTGAAGACTGGCTTAAATCATTAGACTGTAAGCCAATTGAGTGGTTCAATGGAGTCGGTTCTGCTTGGACTATGCCGTTTCCACGTGGTAAGGCAGAGGGAGACGAAAAATCTGCCTTGGCTGCTTTACATGAAACTGGAAGGTTAACTCGGCAGGAGGCCGTATCGATGTTACCTGTACTGGCTTTGGAACCGAAACCTGGTGAATATATCCTAGATCTATGTGCCAGTCCAGGATCTAAGACTTCTCAAATTGCAGAGCATCTGAATAATTCGGGAGTTGTTGTCGCGAATGAAGTTGTCAGAGGCCGAGTAAATCTGCTAGTATCCAATATGCAGAGACATCGTTCGAGAAGCAATATCATCGTCAATCATGATGCACGTCATTTCCCCAAGGTACCCGAATTTGGCTATGACCGAATATTAGTTGATGCACCCTGCACCGGTACCGGAACTACACGGAAAAATCCCGATGTTTGGTCTCGCTGGAAGCCAAATGGTGGGCGTTCGATGCAGAAGTTGCAAATCGATATTTTGAGTCGTGCTACCAAAATTATCAAATCGGGTGGAAGAATAGTCTATTCGACCTGTTCTCTCGATCCTGTAGAAAACGAAGCTGTGGTTGCAGAAGTCCTCAGAAAAGATCCTTCTTTGAGATTGATTTCAGCCCACGATTTGATTCCAAACTTGGTTGCATCAAAAGGAATGAAAAAATGGCCTATGCTTTCTGATGAATGTTCAATTGTTCAGGATAATCAAGGGCAAGCCAGTTT
>Ga0310343_10000300_pt1 | contig 23267 bp, 20 predicted proteins | sample HC15DNA2025_MG_FD_203519 | JGI IMG/M metagenome (GOLD analysis project Ga0310343, IMG submission 203519) | Marine microbial communities from station ALOHA, North Pacific Subtropical Gyre - HC15-DNA-20-25_MG | ecosystem: Environmental > Aquatic > Marine > Oceanic | place: Pacific Ocean: North...
CCGAACATTAATTTTAAGATTTTTGATGCGGTAATACTCTCTGAAATAGATACTAATTTTGAAAATGCTCTCAAAATATCATCATATTCAAAGATAGTCTGTTACACAATGGGGAAGAAGGGAGTGAAAATAATTATTGATAACGAAATTATAGCTTTTAAGACTTTAAATGTTATCAATAATGATGAGACTGGAGCTGGAGATGTTTGGGGTACATCATTTATAATATTTTATTATCTTATGAAAAAAGATTTAAATGAAAGTGTTTCTTTATCAAATATTTCTGCATCTCTATCAGTAACTGGGATTTCTGATAAAAAAATTCCAAAATATAATGAAATATTAAAACATTATAATGCCTAAAAAATTAAGACTAGACCAATTACTTAAAAAGAAAAAATTAGTAAATTCTTTAGTTGAAGCTACTAATTTAATAAACAATAGGAAAATAAGGATATCAAATTATAATTCAAAATTCTTATTTAAACATACATTAGTAAATGAAGATTGTGATATAAAAATCATTCAGCAAAATTTCGTATCAAGAGGTGGTGAAAAACTTCATAATTTTTTAGTTTTCTCAAAAGTAAATGTTAAAGGAAAAAAATGCCTTGATGTTGGAGCTTCAACCGGAGGTTTTACACATGCATTAATTAAAAAAGGAGCAAAAAAGGTGTATTGCGTTGATGTTGGAAGGTCCCAATTAGATCCACTTATTAAAGATAACTCTAAAGTTGAATTTTTTGAAAACGTAAATGCAAGATATGACTTTGATATTGGTATTAAAAAATTAGATATTATTGTAGTAGATGTTTCATTTATTTCAGTTACTATGATAGCCAATCAGTTAAAAAAATTTTTATCAAAAAATTCAACTTTAATTATTTTAATTAAACCTCAATTTGAAGCAAATAGAGATGAAGTTGGCCACGGAGGAGTAATTAAAAATGTATATTTATTACCAAAAATACTAAATAAAGTTATTAAAAATTTACAAAATAGTGGATTAAGTTTATTGGAATTAAAAAAATCTGAGCCAAAAGGAAAAAAAGGGAATCAAGAATATTTTACAATTTTTAAATTATCATAAAGTTATAATTATTGATTCATAAATTTAAAATGAGATACTTAACATATAAAAAGACTTACCAATACTTAAGTAAATAAATTTAATCATTATGAGAATATTAATTAGTATTTCTGAAACAAATGGGATTGTTAATTTTTTAAATAAATTAAACTCCTATTATTCTGAAATTGAAATTATAGCTACATCAGGTACAAAAAAATATTTAAAAAGCCATAATATTAATTCAGTAGAACTTTCTGATTATACTAATTTTCCTGAAATTCTGGATGGAAGAGTTAAATCTTTGCACCCAAAAATTTTTGGTGGAATTTTATCAAGTGAAAATTTAAAAAGTCACAATAATGAATTAGAAAAATACAATATTAAGAAATTTGATATGATTATCTGTAATCTTTATCAGTTCGAAAAAATTATCAATTCTAAAGATTTCAGTAATCAGGAAGCCATTGAAAATATAGATATTGGGGGAGCTTCAATTATAAGAGCCGCAGCAAAAAATTATCATGACATTGTTTTAATTTCAGATATTCTTGATTACGACTTAGTGTTAAATTGTATTGCTGAAAATAAATTAAATATAGATATCAGAAAAAAGCTTGCATCTAAAGCATTCAATTTGCTTTCTGATTACGATAATAAAATAGCAAATTATTTATCAGGAAATAAAAATAATGATATTAAATCAAATGAGAAATTAAATAAATTAAGATATGGTGAGAATCCTCATCAGTCTGGATATATTCAAGTAGAAGAATCAGAATTCGGGATAGCAAATTCAATTCTCTTATCAGGAAAGGAAATGTCTTACAACAACTATTTAGATGCAGATGTTGCTTTTAATTCTACAAATAATTTTAAAGAAAATTGTGTATCAATAGTAAAACATACCAATATTTGTGGATTATCAATAAATTCTAATCAATTAAAAGCTTTCAAAGATGCAGTTAAAGGTGATTCTGTATCAGCTTATGGAGGAATCTTAGGTTTTAATTCATTATTAGAAGAAGAAGTTTCTAAAGAAATAATAAAAAGCTTTTTTGAGATAGTTATTGCTCCAAAATTTAGTCATCAAGCATTAGAGATATTAAAAAAAAGAAAAAATCTTAGAATTCTAAAAGCAAAATACTCTCCGTCTAATCAACTTTATTATAGATCAATATCTGGAGGGTTATTAGCTCAATCTCAAAATCTTGATGAGAAGTATGATTTAAAAATAGTCACTAAAAATAAACCATCTAATAAGCAGTTAGAAGACCTAAAATTTGCATGGAAATTATGTTCATTTATTAAATCAAATGCAATTATTTTGGCTAAAAATAAAACACTATTAGGTATGGGTGCCGGTCAACCAAATAGAGTAATGAGTGTAAAAATAGCAGGTGAAGTTGCAGGAGAAAAAAGTGTTGGTTGCGTAATGGCATCTGATGCATTTTTTCCATTTCCTGACTCAATAATCAGAGCTAATGATCTTGGAATAAAATCCATAATTCAGCCAGGTGGATCGATAAATGATTATGATGTTATCGAAGAAGCAAATAATAGAGGGATATCTATGGTTTTTACCAACCAAAGGAGATTTACTCATTAATGAAATATTCAATTGATATAGTACTTCCTGTTTATAACGAATCTAAAAATTTAGAAAAAAGATTTATAAAGTTATATGAATTTCTCTCAAAGCAGATAGATCAAAATTGGGTAATAACAATAGCAGAAAATGGTTCCATTGATAATACTTTAGAAATTTCTAAATTTTTACAAAGAAAATATAAGAAATGTAGGGTAATTTCTATTGACGAACCCGGAAAGGGTCAAGCATTAAAAAACGCATGGTTAACAAGTAGTGCAAATATATATGGATACATGGATTCTGACCTTTCTACAGATATTGAAATTTTGCCTGAATTTATTAACAAAATAGTAAATGAGAATTATGATATTGTGATAGCTTCTCGATTAATTAAAGGTTCAAATGTCATAGGTAGGAGTTTAAAAAGAGAAATAATTTCAAGGACTTACAGCAAGATATTCAGAACAATTTTATCTGTAAATTTTTATGATGCTCAATGTGGATTTAAATTTGCAAAGAAAGAAGCAATATTAAAAGTAATTGATGACTGCAAAGATAAAGAGTGGTTTTTTGATACTGAAATACTATATAAAGCAGAAAAAAATAATTTATCTATATGTGAAGTACCTGTAACATGGGTAGATGATAGAGATTCAAGTGTGAATATTATATCAACTATAATTAATGATTTAATTGGTCTTGTAAGATTGAGATTAGGAAAATGAGTGATAAATTTGATTTAAATAAATTAGTGCTTGTTGGTGAAACTGTTGAAGCTAGCTTAAGAAGAACATCTGAAATATTAAGAGATCAAGGTTTAAACCCAAATGTTACAATTGAGTTTATTTCAAAAGAGCAAGGCGTTTTTAGTGGATATGGAGAAATTTCTCAAATTATTTCTAGGTTTCTTCCTAAGGCATTTAGAGACGAAGTTTTATGTTTAAATGATGGCGATATTTTTGCTAAAGGTGAAGTTATTCTGCGTGTAAGTTGCACTTTTGCGGTAATAGCAAATTATATAACAGCTTTAAATGGAATAATATCTTCATCTTCAGGATGGGCAACAGCTGCAAAAGAATGTGTTGACTCTGCAGAAGGAATACCAATTGTAAATTTTGGAGCTCCGCATGTTCATCCAAATGTAGTTGGAATTATGGATTATTCATCAATTCAAGGTGGAGCAAAAGGTTGTTCTTCAATCCTAGGTGCAAGCCTTTCTGATTTAACCCCTGTGGGAAGTATGAATGAAGCTTTAGTTGTAATAATGGGTGATGTTGTTGAAGCTGCAGAAGCATTAGTAAATAGTGGTGATTCTGAACTTCCAAAAGTTGTCAGTATTGGGATACTTGGAGATGAGGGTGAAGAAGCCAAAAAAGTAGTAGAAAATTTTCCTTCTATTCGTGGCCTAAAATTAGAGACACCAGAAGAAAGGGGAGGGGTAAAAGGAGAAACCTTAAGAGAAGTTAGAGAAAGGTTAGATCAACTTGGATTTATAAATACACAATTATCGATTTCGGGTGATATAAATCCATCTTTGATAAAAGAAATTATAGAAATTGAAAAAGAATGGCAAAGTGAATCCAGTCCTAACTTTGAAAACCAAAATCTTGAAAATATACCTGCAAACAATTTGAATAGAAGACTTGTGCAAGCAATAGGTGTTGATAGATACATTGCATGCAGAAAGCCTATAAAAATAGGATCTTATTTAAAATTAATTGATGGAAACCCTGTGTCTAAACGTGGTCAAGTTCCTGGAATTCTTCCAGGAGCAAGATTAAATAAAATGTCATTCAGTAACTAAATTTTTAACTATAATATTATCTTTTGTCACTTTTATTACGATTGTTCCTGGCATGTCTAATGAAAATTCATTACTATGAGATAGGCATTTATCTACAACTATATCTAAATGTTTTTTTTCCATAAATACTGAACTTGAAAAAGATTCACATTTCGTTTTTAACAGCAATTTTTTTTCTATATCTTCAAGCAAATTAAATTTTAATCTATCAAATGATATTTCATTCTTATTTTCGATTAAGTTTAATTTTGGATATTTTTCTTCAATTAATTTATTTTGATAAGAATTTATTTCACTTGCTAAATAGGTGACCCTATTTATAGAATTCAAAAAATCAGGATTTAATTTTTCAAGTTCTGGTATGACATTATTCCTTATTCTGTTTCTTGAGTATTTATTATCTTTGTTTGAAATATCATTTATAGGTTTTATATTTTTAGAAATACAATAATCATAGAGATCTCTTTTTTTGATTTCAATAAATGGTCTAAGAATTTTCAGATCTTTAAATTTGTTGATTACTGAAAAATATTTCAATCCCTCCATTCCTTTTAATCCTGCTCCTCTCGTTAACTTCATTAAAAAAGTTTCTACATGATCATTTAAGTTGTGTGCTGTAATTAAACAATAGGATTCAGTTTTAATAATATGTGATGAAATTATGTTATATCTAATATTTCTTAAGTTTTCTTCTGATTCAGAATCAGGTATTAATTTTTGCTCTTTTAAATTATGAATAGTTAAAGGAATATCCAATTTTGTGCAAATATTTTCAACAAATTTTTGATCTTTATTAGAATCTTTACGTAGTCCATAATTAACATGAAACGCTTCAAAATTTAATTGATAATACCTTTTTTTTAATTCATTTAATGCAATTATTAGAGATGTCGAGTCTCCTCCACCTGAAAATCCAATTACTAATTTTTTATCTATAAGATCAAATTTTTCAAGATTTTTAATTAATGTTTCCTCAATTATATTCATAATTAATTTATTAATTACTCTTCAAGTCTTTTTCTTATTCTTACTTTTGATATACGTGATCCATCAACTTCGTTTATAGTTATTCTTAAATTGCCATAACTTGTTTTTTCACCAATATCTGGAATTTTTTGAAAATTTTCTAATATAAAACCTGCTATTGTTTCATAATCTCCCTCTGGAATATTTAGTCCAAGTTCATTATTAGCTTCATCAATATTCATGGCCCCATCAATTTCATAAGTATTTGGTTCTAAGGTAATATATTTTTCTTTTGGCCTTATTCCTTCTTCTCCAGTTGACCCTACAATTTTTTCAATTAAAGAAGTTAAAGTTATTAACCCTGAAACACCACCGAATTCATCAACTATAAGTGAGATTTTATTTCCAGTCCTTCTCATTTCAGTAAAAAGTTCATCTAATCTTTTTGATTCTGGTATGAACAATGGGGTTCTCATTATGGAGCTTACAACTGATTTATCACTTAATTTATTTGTTGCCAAAGATGTCATAACATCTTTAGTTGATAATATTCCTACAACATCGTCGTAATTATCATCAAAAACAGGAAATCTAGAATGAGGATGATTTTTATAAATTTTCAAAAAATCGCTAAATGATGTTTCAAAGTGCACCCATTCGATATTATTTCTTGGTGTCATAATTTCTTTAGCTTCAGTCTCTGCGAACCTAAATACATTTTCTAGCATTTCTCCTTGGTCAATATTTACAGTACCTTCTTCCTCGCCTACATCAATTAACATTCTAAGCTCTCCTTTAGTTACAGACGGAGTAGAATCGTCTCCATTTGATCTAAAAATTTTGTTTAGAGTTTTTGGTATCAAGGCAAAAATAAAAACTAAAGGCTTTGTGAATTTGATAAGAATACTGACAATATCTGACGTAGCTAAAGCCCATTTTTCTGGATTAATTGTCGATACAGCTTTTGGAGTTAATTCTCCAATTACTACAATTACAACTGTTGTTACAAGTGATGCAATAAGGATTGCTGTAGCTGAATTTTCACCAATTATACTAATTGCTAAGCTTGTTCCAATGGTTGCAACTGTTATGTTTAGTAAGTTACCAATAAAAAGTATAGTTGCAAAAAAGTCTTCAAAATTATCTTGAATCTTTGAAATTAATTTTGCTCTTCTATTACCTTCTTGTGAAAGGTGTTTTATCCTTATTTTATTTACTGCAATTATACTTGCTTCTGATGCACTTATTAGAGCGCTTAATAAAAGAAGTATGAATATTATAATTAGTGAGTTATACAATTTAAAATTTAATTATGAAGTGTGATTTTATGATGACATGGAGATATTGTAAATCTTTGTTATTTTGCTTCTCTAATCTTTTTTTCGATTTCATCAGAAATTGACTTATCATCTTTTAAAAATTTTCTAGTACTGTCTCGTCCTTGTCCTAACCTAATATCTCCATAGGAAAAAAATGACCCGCTCTTTGTTATGATTTCCTTTTCAACTCCTAAATCGATTAAGGAACTTTCTTTACTTATTCCTTCAGAAAAAATTATATCCATTTCTGCTTTTTTAAAAGGGGGTGCCATTTTATTTTTTACAATACGTGCCCTAACTTTATTCCCAACGATATCTGTTCCATTTTTAATTGGTTCTATTCTTCTGAGGTCTATTCTTACTGAACTGTAAAATTTCAGCGCTCTCCCTCCCGGCGTGGTTTCAGGGTTCCCAAAAACTACTCCAACTTTTTCTCTTAATTGGTTAATGAATATTGCAGTACAATTTGTTTTTCTAATTGTTCCTGTCAATTTTCTTAAAGCTTGAGACATTAATCTGGCTTGCAATCCAATTTGAAGTTCTCCCATTTGACCTTCAATTTCAGCTGTTGGAACAAGAGCAGCAACGCTATCAACAACTACAAGATCAATATTCCCGCTTTTAACTAAATATTCTGTAATTTCAAGTGCTTGTTCGGCTGAATCTGGTTGAGAAACAAGAAGTTTGTCAAGATCTATGCCTATTTTACCAGAGTAAGAAGGATCCAATGCATGCTCTACATCGATGTAAGCAGCATTTCCACCTTGTTTTTGAACTTGAGAAACTGCTGATAATGCCAAGGTGGTTTTTCCTGCTGATTCAGCACCAAAAATTTCAACAATCCTTCCTTTTGGAAGACCACCAATTCCTAATGCCATATCAAGAATGATTGATCCTGTTGGAATTATGCCTTCTTCATAGTCTTGAACATCGTCTTTCATTAGCATTACTGACCCTTTGCCGAATGTTTTTTCAATTCCAGCTAGGGTAGTTTCAATTTCTTTTTTAGATTTTGCTTCTTTTTTTGGCATTTTTAAAGGCTACTACAGATTAAATTTTTTTTTTACAACAAGATGTCACTAATTTATTAATGGCCTAAAACCTAGTTTTACGTCTAAGTTTAAGTTTTCATTACCCCTAATAACAGTCAATTCAATTACATCTCCAGGAATTGTATTTTCATTCAAGAAATTAACAAGTCCACTAAAGGATTTAACTTTAAATTCTAAATTATCCTTTTTGATAGAAATAATAATATCACCAGGGTCGTTTTCATTTCTTCCAGTTAACCCTGAATCACCAGATGGTCCATCAGGATCAACATATGTAACCTCAATGCCCAATACTTGATCTTCGATTTCTAATTGTTTCTTTCTTTCATAAGTCAATTTCTCAGTGGCACCAATTCCTAGAAGAGAATGCTCATAATATTTCTTTGTGATCAATGAAGGAATTACTCTTTTTGCAGTGTTTATTGGTATTGCAAATCCAATACCAGAGCTTGATCCAGATCTACTTGCAATTTGAGCATTAATTCCAATAACCTCGCCATTAGAGTTAAATAACGGCCCACCAGAATTTCCGGGATTAATAGAAGCATCATGTTGAATGACTGACCCAATTAAGAAATTTGTTTCTAAGTCAGGTCTTGCCCTTCCAATTGCACTAATTATTCCAGAAGTTAAAGTAAAATTTTCACCAAATGGGTTTCCTATAGCTATAGCCTGGTTACCAACATTTACCATTGAACTATCACCAAGAGATAGAGGTTTATATTCATAAAAATCTGGATATTCCACTTCAAGAATAGCTAGGTCAGAATATATATCATGTGCAATTAAATTTGCTTTAAACTCGTAACCATCATGAAAGGCGACAATAATATCGCTATCTAAAAATGCAGCTGCCTCCCTTACTACATGAGAATTAGTAGCAATTCTTCCTTTATCATCCCATATGAAACCTGACCCAGACCCAGAAGGCCCCATAAAAGTATCTATTCTAATTGCAACTATTGCTGGAAGAGCATTGTTGTAAATTTCAGATAGATCGTCTAAATAAATTGAATTGGCATTTTCTTTTATTGCAGGAGTAGAAATAATTTTCTCTGTGTCACCATTTGTGCAGGAAAATAAAAAAACAGCTAGCAATGATGTGATTATCAAATTTTTAGTTTTCATTTTTTTTGAATATTGGAATTGGTTTCATCTTATGTAAATTTGGCGTTCTTATTTTATTATATTGAGTATAAAATTTGCTAGACGAGTCTAGCATTGCTTCCTCCAATTGCTCATAAGTTAATCCTCCTAATTGATCTTTATCAGTTCTGCCATCTTCCCATAGACCATCTGTAGGTGGAGCATCTATTATAGATTGTAAGATATTTAATTTTTTTCCTAATTCCCACACTTCTGACTTCATTAAATCTGCTATGGGAGATATATCAACGCCTCCGTCTCCATACTTTGTATAAAAACCAACTCCAAAATCTTCAACTTTATTTCCAGTTCCTACAACTATCCCTTTAGAAGAGCCTGATATATGGTGCAATGTTACCATTCTTAGTCTGGATTTAGAGTTTGCGAAGGCATGATCTGATTCAAATGAGCTTAGGGATTTATGGAAATGATTATATAAGCTTGATAAGTCAATAGTCAGATGATGAACATTTTTATAATTTCTTGTTAACCAATTTCCATGATCTAAGCTTAAGTCATGCTGAGATTTTATTTGATTGATTGGCATTGAGACAGCATAAACTTCAAGATTGGTAAGAGCACATAGAGTGCTGACCACAGAACTATCTATACCTCCAGATATGCCTACGACTAAAGATTCAATTTTATTCTCAGCACAATAATTTTTAATCCATGATGTAATTTTATCGATCATAAATTATATTCTTGCGTATCCTCTTACCCTAGGTAATTTAGAATTACCTTCAAGAATCAAATCAATGTTTCTTGCACACTCTCTTCCGCTAGCTATAGCTCTAACTACCAAGGATTGGCCATGATTCATGTCTCCACATGAAAAGTTATTTTCTTTGGAAGTCATCATATTCTTGTCAGTTTTAACGTTACCTCTAGTGTCTAGATCAACACCTAAAAATTCTATTAGACCTTTCTTTTGTGGATGCAAAAAACCCATTGCAAGGAAAACCAAATCAACCTTTCTAGTGAATTCACTGTTTGGTAGTTCTTTGATGTCCATGCCACCCTTATCATTTTTTTCAAAATTAATTTTCACACCATGAAGTAATTCAACATTTCCATTTTTTCCACTTAATTTCTTAGTTAGTACAGAATAATCCCTATCACCATTTTCTTCATGGGCTGATGAGGTCCTCATTACCAACGGCCATTCCGGCCATGGATTATATTTACCTCTTTGCTCAGGAGGAGCACTCATAAGCTCTAATTGGGTAACTGAAGCTGCTCCCTGTCTTGTAGCTGTACCAAGGCAGTCAGCACCTGTGTCACCACCACCTAGAATTACAACATGCTTTCCTTTGGCATCAATAATTTCGTCATTTTCAATACCAATAAGATTTTTGTTCTGTTGTGTTAGATATTCCATTGCATAATGAATCCCTTTAAGATCCCTGCCCTCAACTTCAAGATTTCTAGGTATAGTTGAACCACCTGCTAAACAAACAGCATCAAAATTTTTATCTAAATCCTCAACCTTATAATCTACTCCAACATTGACGTTAGTTATAAAATCTATTCCTTCTTTTTCAAGGAGATCAATTCTTCTTTGGACTACCCATTTTTCTAATTTGAATTCAGGAATACCAAGTGATAATAGTCCACCAATCACAGAGTCTCTTTCGAAAACTTTTACTTTATGGCCAGCTCTGTTTAATTGCTGCGCAGCAGCCAATCCAGCAGGACCAGACCCTATAACCGCAACAGATTTCCCTGACCTATCCTTTGGCGGATTAGGTTTTATCCAACCTTCATCGAAAGCTCTTTCAACAATTGTCTTTTCAATAAATTCAATAGCTACTGGCTCTGCATTTATGTTTAATGTGCAAGCTGCTTCACATGGAGCAGGGCAAATTCTTCCAGTAAATTCTGGAAAGTTGTTGGTTGCATGTAATTGTGCAATTGCTTTTTTCCAATCACCTTTAGAAACTAAATCATTCCAATCTGGAATCAGATTTCCTAATGGGCAACCATTGTTACAAAACGGAACACCGCAATCCATACACCTTGAAGCCTGCTCATTAGCTTGTTTGTCTGTCCAGGGCAAATAAATTTCTTTCCAGTCATTTACCCTTTCAGAAACATTTCTTCGTTTTAAATTTTCTCTTTTAAAATCTTTAAATCCAGTAATTTTACCCATTATTTTATTAATACTTCATGTTTTTTATTTAGTTTTTCAAGAGCTTTCTCATAATCTCTTGGCACGACTTTTATAAATTTTGGAAGAACATTTGCCCAGTCGTTAAGCATTTTATTTGCTAATGGACTATCCGTTTCTTCAAAGTGCTTTTTAACAAGCTTATTTAATATTTTATCATCTTCTGAGCCTAATTTGGTTTCTTTCATATCACACAACTCAGAATTAAATCTAGTCTTGAAGTTACCATTTTTGTCATAAACATATGCTATTCCACCACTCATTCCAGCACCAAAATTTCTTCCAGTTTCGCCTAAAATTACAGCAGTTCCTCCCGTCATATATTCACAACCATGATCACCTATACCCTCAACAACTGCTATAGCAGAGCTGTTCCTGACACAAAATCTTTCACCAGCAATTCCATTAATGAATGCTATGCCTCCAGTTGCACCGTAGAGAGCTACATTTCCAATAATAATGTTATCTTCAGGCTTAAAACTCGAATTTTTATTTGGAAAAACACTTAATTTGCCTCCAGAAAGCCCTTTGCCGAAATAGTCGTTTGAGTCACCTTCAAGATTAAATTTTAATCCATTGCATGCAAACGCTCCGAAACTTTGCCCCGCACTTCCTTTAAAATTAATTGTTATGGTGTCGTCAGGTAGCCCATTAGATCCATATTTCTTTGTAATTTCTGAACTTATAATTGTGCCAACTGTTCTATTAAAATTATGTATATCTTCTTCAATTGTGATTTTCTTTTGAGAATCAATTGATTTAGAAATTCTTTGCAGGATTTCAAAATCTAACGCTTTATCAAGTTTGTGATCTTGCTTTTGAGTTGCGTAAGGCGTGTCTCCATCAATTACTTCAGGCCTAGCTAAAATTATGCCTAAATCAACTGAAGCATCTGGCATATTTTTTGCTCTTTCAGACACTTTTAGTTTATCTGTTCTTCCAACCATTTCATTTACTGTTTTAAAACCCAATTTTGCCATATATTCCCTGAGCGATTCAGCTAAAAACATGAAGTAGTTTATTACTGCTTCAGGAGTACCTTTAAATAATTTGGTCAATTCTGGGTCTTGGGTAGCTACCCCAACAGAACAAGTATTAAGATGGCACTTTCTTAGCATTATGCAACCCATTACAATAAGCCCGGCAGTAGCAATTCCCCATTCTTCAGCACCTAGCAAAGCCGCTATAGCTACATCCCTTCCAGTTTTCATTTGTCCATCTGTCTGAACAACAATCCTCCCTCTCAACCCATTTGCAACTAAAATTTGATTTGTTTCTGCCAAACCTAGTTCCCATGGTAAGCCTGCATGACGAATTGACCCAAGCGGTGCAGCGCCAGTGCCACCACTCATTCCTGAAATTAAAACAACATCACTTTTTGCTTTTGCAACTCCAGCTGCTATCACACCAACTCCAGCTTCAGAAACTAGCTTTACATGTATTCTTGCATCCCTATTAATATTTTTTAGATCGTGTATTAATTGTGCTAAATCTTCAATCGAATATATATCATGATGAGGAGGTGGTGAAATCAATTCAACACCTGGAGTTGTTTTCCTTATAGAGCCAATGTATTCGGATATCTTACTTCCGGGAATCTGTCCACCTTCACCTGGTTTTGCACCTTGTGCCATTTTAATTTGTAAATCTGTTGAATTCACTAAATACTCAGCAGTGACTCCAAATCTTCCAGAAGCAACTTGCTTCATTCGACTATTTTTTTCTGAATTAAATCTTGCTGCATCTTCACCACCTTCACCTGTGTTACTTCTAGCTCCAATTCTATTCATAGCAACTGCAAGAGTTTCGTGAGCTTCTTTACTAATTGAGCCTAGGGATATAGCACCAGTAGCAAATCTTTTAACAATTTCCTTGGCAGGCTCCACATCTTCAATTGAAATTGCATCTTTTTCAACATAATTGAATTCCAATAGCCCTCTAAGTGTAAAAGCATCTTCTGTTTCATCATCAGCGAGTTCTTCAAACTGCTTAAATTTTTCCTTATCGTTCAGTGTAGAAGAATGTTGAAGCAAGGAAATTGTTTGAGGATTCCACATGTGTGATTCACCTGTACCTCTCCATAAATAAAGACCTCCTAAATCTAATTCAAGTTCTTCGGGTATTTTTGTCTCCTTATATGCAGATAAATAATTTTGAAGCATATCTTTTTTAATCCTTCTTTCATCCACTCCACCGATTTTATTTGCAGTCCAAGTAAAATATTCATCTACAAATTCTTTGGATAAACCTATTGATTCAAAAATTTGAGCTCCTTGGTAGCCCTGCAATGTTGAAATTCCCATTTTGGACATAACTTTTAAAATTCCATATTCGGTAGATTTGATATAATTTTTAACAGCATTATCATCATTACCTGAAGTATTTAATACTGTTTCAATAGCAAGATATGGATTTATACCAGAAGCACCATAACCGAATAATGCACAAAAATGATGTACCTCTCTTGGCTCGCCAGATTCTACAATTAAATCTGCATTGGACCTTAAACCTATTCTTATTAAATAATGATGAACTGATGACAGCGCTAAAAGGCTAGGAATAGGAATAAAACCCTTTTTAAGTTTTTTATCTGAAAGGATGAGTATGTTGTAGCCATCATTAATTGATTTCTCACATTCTTCTCTCAGTTTTTTTATACCATCGATTAAATCAAAATCATTATTATTATCTAATTTAATTAGAGTACTTATTACTTTTGATTTCATACCAACATTTTTTAAATTTTTAATGGATGAAATAGTATGATTATCTATAATTGGTTTTTCTAAAAATAATATAGAACTTTGATTTTCATTTTCTTCCAATAAATTAAATCTTCTGCCAACAGGAAGTGACATTTGAGTAACCAGCTTTTCCCTTATCGCATCTAACGGAGGATTAGAAACTTGAGCAAACATTTGCTTAAAGTATGTATATAAATTTTGTGGCTTTTTAGAAAGAATAGAAATTGGTGAATCATTACCCATTGATCCAACAGGATCTTTCGAAGATTTTGACATAGGCTCTATAAGATATTTTAAATCCTCTTGAGTGTATCCGAAAACTTGTTGCATATTTATCAAAGAAGAATTAAGTTTTTCAGATTTATCTTTCTTAAAATCTTTTGAAGAAATACTATTTTTATCGAGCCACTCAGAATATGGATTTGAATTTGCTAAAGATTCTTTTATTTCTTCGTCTTGAACAATTCTGCCCTCATCAAAATCAATTAAAAACATCCTTCCGGGCCTTAATCTCTCTCGATATTCAATTTGTTCATCATCTATGTCCACTAATCCAGTTTCAGATCCCATAATTAGAGTGCCATCTTTAGTTACAGAATACCTAAATGGTCTTAAACCATTTCTATCAAGAATCGCACCAACTTTTTTACCATCTGTGCATACTACAAGTGCAGGCCCATCCCAAGGCTCCATTAAAATACTGTGAAATTTGTAGAAATTTTTTAATTCTTCGCTCATAGATTCATGTCCATCCCAAGATGCAGGCATCATCATTGCCATTGTATGCTCGAGTTCTCTTCCGCCTAAATTTAATAATTCAAAAACATTATCAAAAGAAGCTGTATCGCTATCATTTTGATTACAAATAGGGGATAAGTCCTTTGCATAATCACCAAATTTTTCTGAACCTAAAATTGGTTCCCTTGAGCTCATCCAATTTCTATTACCTCTAACAGTATTGATTTCACCGTTGTGAGCAACAAACCTATACGGATGAGCTAATTTCCAATCACCTAAAGTATTTGTGCTAAATCTGGAATGAACTAAGCCGAAGCTACTTTTAACATCCGGATTTTGTAAATCTATATAAAATTCCCTTACTTGTTCAGATGTAAGAAGTCCTTTGTACACAATTTTTGTACTTGATAAGCTGCAGACGTAAATTAAATCTTTAAGGTCATCTTTAAATTCTGTTAAAACAATATTTTCAAACTTTTTACGAAGAATGAATAGTTTTTGTTCAATATTATCAATGGGTTTATTATTTCTATTGCCCACAAAAACTTGTTTTATTAGTGGCATTATTTCTCTAGCAGTTTGACCAATTTTTTCAGGTGCCGTAGGAACGTCTCTCCATAATAAAACTTCTAGATTGAGTTCACGGGAACAATTTTCAAAAATTTCTTGTATTTTTTTTCTTTCGTTTTCCGTTTTTCCGCAAAATATTAAGCCTGTGCCATAGTTATCTTTATTTAACTCAATATTCGAATTGCGAAGTTGATCACGAAAGTAATCATGAGGAATTTGGATAAGTATTCCAGCTCCATCACCTGTCTCAGAGTCTGCACCTGAAGCACCACGATGCTCAAGATTACATAACGCCTTAAGACTTTTTTCTACAATCTCATGAGATGGTTCACCTGTAATTTTAGCAACCAGACCTACACCACACGCATCTCTTTCTAGCTTCGGGTCATAAGAACCTGATGATTCCAACAAATTAAAATTTTCTTTTATTTTTTTACTATTTAACACGGCATAATAAGGTTGTTAACAATTCAGTCTACTTATAATAAATAACAATTAAAGGAAGATTTTAAGAAAAAAATTGTTTAAAATGTTAAATTTTTGTTAAATTATATCCAATTTATATACAATAATCTACAAATTGAGCCAATTGTTTAACTCAAATTTTGAAATATGTTTTGAATATTCATTCCAAATTGATTCTTTACCTTTAAGATAAATTTCCAAAACATCTTCAGTCATTACCTCTTTTAGAAAATTATTATTTATAGAATGATCAAGAATTTCTCCAAGATTATTTGGTAGTTTGTTTTCATTATCTGAATCTTTTAATGTTTTGGTTTCGGGAACTAATTTATAATTTTCTTTCATTCCTTTTAAGCCAGCATTTATGATTGATGCAAAAGTTAAATATGGATTGCAACCTGAGTCGGGAATTCTAAATTTTATTCTAGAAGAATCTTCACTTCCTTTTCTTATTTTTGGAATCGTAATTATATTAAAGCTGTTTGGTGCATGTGACCAACTGATGTGTGTCGGAGACTCATTTTCAGAAACAATTCTTTTATATGAATTTACGTGCTGATTAGTAATGATCATGAAATCCTTCATGTGTTTTAGTAGTCCAGCACTAAATTGCTCACCTTCATTTGAAATACCAGATTTAGATTTATTTTTAGTAAAAAGATTTTTTTCATTTTTAAAAACAGAAATGTGAAGATGCATTCCATTGCCTTCATATTTTTCAAAAGGTTTAGGCATAAAGGTTGCAAATACATTAGAAAGCATAGCTATTTCTTTAACAACAAGTTTAAATGTTTGAATGTTGTCAGCCATTGTTACTGAATCACTATATCTCAAACTAATTTCTTGTTGACCTGGAGAAACTTCATGATGAAATTTTTGAATTGGTATCCCCATTTGCTCCAAACATAACACAGTTTTTCTTCTTAAATCGGATTCCAAATCATCATGTATTCCAAATTGATCAAAATAAGTTTTTTCATCAATTGGTTTCATAGAATCTGAACTTTCAAGGTAGTAATACTCTAATTCTGGTGCAATGTAGAAAGTCAATCCCAGGTCGGCTAATTCTTTAACCTTATTCTTCAAAATAAATCTGCTGTCAAAGTTTGATGGATTGCCATCCTTATCTAAAACATCACAATTAATTTTTGCAACTGCTGGAGCATCTGGTCGCCATGGTAGTATTTGGAATGTTGTTGGGTCAGGAAATGCTATTAATTCTGTCTCACTGGACCTTTCAGCGCCAAAAATTGATGATCCGTCAAAACTTATTCCTTCATTCAAAACTTTTTCAAATTCAAAATCTGTAATTCCGAAACCTTTTATGTTCCCGAATAAATCAGTAAACCATAACCTAATAAATTTAACTTCATTTTCACTAGCTTGATTTAGAACATAATTTATTGATTCCTGGTTATTAATCTTCATTTTTTATACCTGTGTTTCTTTAGTTATTTTAAATCTATATCCAACATTCCAAACTGTTTCAATAAAGTTGTATTTAATGTTATTAATTTTGCTTCTAAGTCTCCTAATGTGAACATCAACAGTTCTTGTGCCTCCATAGTAGTCATATTCCCATACACTATGTAATAATGATTCCCTTGAAAATACTCTACCTGGTTTTACAGCTAAATATTTGAGCAATTCATATTCTTTAAAAGTTAAATCTATCTTTTCTCCATCTAAAGTAACTTCATAACTTTCTTGGTTTATTGTGAGCGGCCCTATTACAATTAATTCTTTTTCACTTTGGTTTGATTTCGTCATGACGTTTATTATCCTCAGAAAAATCTCATTTACATCATGAGGAGGAAGACAAAAATCAAAAAAAGGTCTGGAGAAATTTGAAATTAGAAGATCCATATCTTTCAAAGGCATTAGAGCAATTACTTTTTTATCAGCTTTTTCAGCTTTCTTTAGATTCTCTTTAAAAAGATCAAGATTTAAATCTTCACCAGATACTAAAATTATTTCTTCATTTTCATTGTCAGCAAGATTTGCAATATCTTTAATTTGTTCAAGAGAATAATCAGAATTTGAAAATTTAGAAATTAATTCATCAGATTTTGATAAACTTAGACCCACGCTCAGTATTGTTTTTTTCTCAGTAACCAAATTAAAATCCCTTTCAAACAAAATGTTCAAAAATCATATTAATATTTTATCGTTTTTTTTTCTATAAAAGTCTTATTTTCATTAATTTTTTTACATTTGGGGATTTTTTAGTAAAAAATATACAAAAGTCGTTGACGCAAACTCCATTCAAATATATACTCCCTGATTGCGATTCATTTTAGTTTAATGAAACGATATATTTTAATTTAATTTTAATTAGGACTAATTTATGCCTACAATAAACCAACTTGTTAGAAAGAAAAGAAGGACTCCTAAAAAGAAGTCCAACACCCCTGCTTTGGGATTTAATTTTAATTCTCTTGAGAATAGGATGAATACTAATACTAACAGTCCGCAGAAAAGAGGTGTTTGTTTGCAGGTAAGAACTGTAACTCCAAAAAAACCAAATTCTGCTTTGAGAAAAGTTGCTAGAGTTAGGCTAACAAATGGTATGGAAGTAACTGCCTATATACCAGGCGAAGGTCATAATCTTCAGGAACACTCAGTCGTTCTCTTAAGAGGAGGAAGAGTCCCTGATTTGCCAGGTGTGCGATATCACATAATTAGAGGTTCACTTGATACAGAAGGTGTTCAAGGAAGGCTCCAAGGAAGAAGCAAATACGGAACCGCGAAACCTTCGTCGAAATAAAATTAATGGTGCAATAATGTCAAGAAGAAGAAGATCAGAAAAGAGAATAGTTGCACCGGATCCAAAGTATAATAGTACCGAAATAGTTAGATTTACTAATAAGTTGATGTATGGTGGTAACAAATCTGTGGTCCAGGGCATCCTTTATCAAGTAATTGAAGAGCTTGAGAAAAAAAATAATAAACCCGGTAAAGAAATTTTTGATCAAGCTTTAAAAAATGTAATGCCAACGGTTGAAGTGAAACCTAGGAGAGTCGGTGGAGCTACTTATCAGGTGCCTGTAGAGGTCAAGCCAGCTCGAAGACTATCTTTGGGTATAAGGTGGATTGTAGATGCAGCTAGATCAAGGTCAGGAATGTCATTAAAAAGAAAACTATACCAAGAGTTACTCGACGCTTCTAATGGCGAAGGTACTGCGGTTAAAAAGAAAGAAGATACACATAGAATGGCAGAAGCTAATAGAGCTTTTGCTCATTACAGGTGGTGATAATATGTCTGATCTACAGAAATTAAGAAACATAGGTTTTATTGCTCACATAGATGCGGGTAAGACAACTGTTACAGAAAGAGTTCTTTTTTTCACTGGAGCTACCTACAAAATTGGTTCTATTGATGATGGTACAGCTGTTATGGATTTTATGGAGCTTGAAAAAGAAAGAGGCATAACCATTGGTTCTGCAGCAACTGCTGCGTCATGGAAAGATTATGATATAAATATTATTGATACTCCAGGTCACGTTGATTTTACAGCTGAAGTTGAAAGAAGTTTAAGAGTTCTGGACGGTGCTGTTGTAGTATTTGAATCGGTATCTGGTGTTCAGCCTCAATCTGAAACTGTATGGAGACAAGCTGATAAACATAATGTCCCAAGATTATGTTTCATAAACAAGATGGATAGACTAGGTGCAGATTTTGAATTCGCCGTAGGTACAATCGTTGATAAATTAAATGCAAACCCTGTAATTATGCAGCTTCCAATAGGCGCAGAAGCTGAATTTAGGGGTCTAATTGATTTGCTTGAGATGAAAGCTTACGTATATGACGAAGGAAATAACCCAACTGAACCAAAAGAGATTGAAATTCCACAAGATATGTTAGATAAAGCTCAGCAAGCTAGACAAGATATGATTGAGAAAATTGCTGAGACTGATGATGATGTAATGGAGAAATTTCTTGAAGACCAAGAAATAAGTATTGAAGAAATAAAGAAAGCTACAAGAAAAGCAACGCTTGAATTAAAAATATTCCCTGTATTTGTGGGTTCCGCTTTAAAACATAAAGGTGTTCACCATTTACTTGACGCAGTATGTGATTACCTTCCATCTCCAAATGATTTACCTGCTGTAGAAGGAACAGATATAGAAGGTAATAACGTAATGAAAAGGGCACTTAATGATAAAGAACCTTTTGCTGGACTTGTATTTAAGGTTGTCACTGATGAGCATGTCGGAAGGTTATGCTACATGAGAGTTTATTCAGGGACAGTAAACGCAGGAGATAAGGTATTTAATACAACAATAAACAAGCAGCAAAGAATTGGAAGACTGCTTAAAATGCATGCGGAAGATAGAGAAGAAATTCAGGTTGCCAAGTCTGGAGATATTGTGGCTGTTGTTGGTTTAAAAGAAATTTCCACGGCTCACACACTCAGCGACCCAAGTGACAGGATTCTGTTAGAGTCTATGTCATTCCCTGACCCTGTTTTATCTGTTGCAATTGAAGCAAAAAGTAAAGCAGATCAAGATAAAATGGACATAGCTGTTACTAAGTTAGTCGATGAAGACCCTACTTTAAAATTTAATACTGACCAAGAAAGTGGTCAGATGGTGCTAGCTGGTATGGGCGAACTTCACCTTGATGTGATTGTAGAAAGAATTAAAAGGGAATTTAAAGTTGAAGCAAATGTAGGTGCACCAAAAGTTGCATACAGAGAAACCGTCAGGAAAACAGCATCAGCTCAGGGAAAATTTATAAGACAATCTGGTGGGAGAGGGCAATTTGGTGACGTAACTTTAAGAATAGAGCCTCTCGAAGCTGGTTCTGGGCTATTATTTGAATCTGAAATTACTGGTGCTACTTTGCCAACAGAATATTACGGGCCCGTAGAACAAGGTTTTAAAGAAGCAGCTCAATCTGGTGTTGTAGCTGGTCACCCTGTTGTTGATATTAAGGCTATTTTAATTGACGGATCTCATCATGAAGTTGATTCTTCTGAGGTTGCATTCAAAATTGCTGCATCAATGGCTTTTAAAGAAGCATGCCAAAAAGCTAACCCATTTATATTAGAACCTGTAATGTTAATGGAAGTTGTAACTCCTGAAGAATTTTTGGGAGATGTTTTAGGAGACCTTCAAAGTAGACGGGCTCAAGTGCAATCCATGGAACCTCAGGCAGGACTACAAATTGTAAAAGCACATGTTCCTCTTGCAGAAACTTTTCAATACGCTACTATTTTAAGATCAAATACAACCGGTAGGGCTAGTTTTACTCAAGAATTAGATCACTATGCACCAGCACCAGTTAAGGATAAATAAGAATGTCTAACCAAGCAATAAGAATAACCTTGAAAGCCTATGATCATAGAGTTTTAGATTTATCAGCTCAGCAAATATTGGAAGCAGCTGAAAGAACTGGAGCTGCTGTTGCCGGCCCAATTCCAATGCCTACAAACATTCGTAGATTTTGTGTTTTGAGATCACCTCATGTCAACAAGAAATCTAGGGAGCATTTTGAACTTAGAATTCATAAAAGAATTATTGATATTGTTGATCCAGGATCAAAAACTATTGACTCTTTAACGAGATTAAACGTACCCGCAGGTGTTGACATAAAAATGAGGCTTGATTGAAATGATTAATGGATTAATTGGTAAAAAACTTAAAATGACAACATCTTATGATGATGATAATGGATTAGCTATACCCACAACAATTATTAAGCTCGGTCCTTGCAAAGTAACACAAGTAAAAACAACAAAACGAGATGGTTACGAATCTGTGCAAATTGGATTTGATGAGAAAAAGAGTTTGAATAGCCCTAAAATTGGGCATCAAAAAAGAAGTAACACGTCATATAATATCTTGAAAGAAGTGACTTCAAGCAGTGTTGATTCAGTTGAAGTGGGACAATCATTTGATTGCAGTATTTTTGAAGTAGGAGAAAAAGTTTCTATCCGAGGAATTTCAAAAGGAAAAGGTTTTGCTGGAACTGTTAAAAGATATAATTTTAAGGGTGGACCTAAGACGCATGGTCAATCTGATAGACATAGAGCGCCAGGATCAATTGGTGCTGGAAGTTCTCCTGGAAGAGTATGGAAAGGCACAAAGATGTCAGGTCACATGGGGTCAGAAAAAGTAACCCAAAAAGGATTAAAAATTACCAAAGTAGATAAAGAGAATAATTTGATAGAAGTTAAAGGTTCTGTTCCTGGTGCAAATACAAACGTATTAATAGTTTTAAAGGAAAATTATGCAAGTTGAATTGAAAAGCTTAAAAGGTGATGTTATAAAGAAAATTTCTGCTTCAGATGACGTATGGAAGCATCCTTTTAATGATGTTCTTGTGCACCAAGTAGTTGTAGCTCAATTAAGTAATAAGAGGCAAGGAACCAGTAATACTCTTAGAAGAAAAGACGCTAGCTACTCAACTGCAAAACTAAGAAATCAAAAAGGTGGAGGTAGAGCAAGAGTTGGAAGTAGATCTTCTCATGTTTTAGGAAATAGTGTTGCTCATGGTCCACATCCTCGATCACATAAAAAAAAGATTTTAAAGAAGGTAAAAAATGCATCAATTAAAATGGCTCTTTCAGAAAAAATGAGAGAGGGAACAGTAACAATAATTGATAAATTAAATGTAAAAGATATCAGTACAAAAAAATTAAATAAAATTATAAATGATTTAGATCTTCCCATAAAAAGTCGTATGTTGCTTGAAAAGTCTGAAATTAATGAAAATATACTTAAGTCTTCATCGAATATCACCAGAGTTAATACTGTTCAAGCAGACCTAATAAATACATATGATCTTCTAAATTCAAACCATCTTTTGATAACTCAAGAAGGTTTTAAAAAAATAGAAGAAATTTGGGGCAATAAAAAGGCTAAAAAATGAAAACAAAAACTTTAAGTGATATTATTATTTCTCCAGTTATAACTGAAAAAAGTACAATTCTTCAAGAATCAGGTAAATATACTTTTAAAGTATCAAATAATGCTAATAAATCATCTGTAAAAAAAGCTATTGAAGAGCTTTTTGAAGTTAATGTTTTATCAGTAAATATTATTTTGAAAAAAGGAAAACCTAAAACTTTTGGAAGAAATAGAATAATCACACCAAGTTATAAAAAAGCAATTGTTTCTCTAGCTTCTGGAGAAACAATTAATATTTCTGAGGGAACGTAATGAAAACTTATAAACCAACATCTGAAGGACAGCGCTCAAGAATTTCTGCGGATTTTGATGAGATTACAAGATCAAAGCCAGAAAAATCTTTATTGGCACCTATGAAGCAAAAAGCTGGTAGAAATAATACAGGCAGAATAACTGTAAGGCATAGAGGTGGTGGGCATAAGAAAAGATATAGAATAATTGATTTCAAACGATCAGTCGAAGGCACTGAAGGTACTGTTTTTTCTATAGAATATGATCCAAATAGAAGTGCAAGAATTGCACTAGTTAAATCTGATGATGGAAGAAAATTTTACATGATTGCTCCAGACGGATTGAAAGTCGGAGAGAAAGTTATGAGTGGCGAAGATTCGGATATTAGAGTTGGAAATTCTCTTCCTTTAAAATCTATACCTGTTGGATATTTGGTTCATAATGTAGAATCCTCTCCTGGTAAGGGTGCAGTAATTGCTAGAAGTGC